>Ga0209725_1000525_pt1 | contig 23396 bp, 22 predicted proteins | sample I18A1metaG_FD_184145 | JGI IMG/M metagenome (GOLD analysis project Ga0209725, IMG submission 184145) | Lake sediment bacterial and archeal communities from Gulf of Boni, Indonesia to study Microbial Dark Matter (Phase II) - ​I18A1 metaG... | ecosystem: Environmental > Aquatic > Freshwater > Lake...
CCCTCATCCGGAAAGGAAGCCGGAGTTCTTGACATTATCTTGCCCCCCTTGCAGCAGCCCATGGAACGAAGATCCTTTCTAGCATAGAGATCATCCCAAAAAGCGCGATTCCCAGAAAGGATAGGATCATGAGGAGGACGAACAACAATGGCGTCTCTATGTAAGCCATGGCCATGTTTGCCATAAACCCAAGACCCGCGAGGGCACCGGCAAATTCCGCGACAATCGCTCCAACGACGCTAACCGTAATTGCGATCTTGAGTCCAGCAAACGCATATGGGACAGAATTGGGCAACCGAATCTTAAGAAAGATCTCGGTTTCCTTTGCCGACAAGGAATGCATCAAATCCACAAGCGACGGATCTATGGACGTCAATCCTGCAGACATGTTGAGCACGAGGGGAAAGAACGAAATGATCGAAGTTATGACTATCTTCGATAGGATACCGAAGCCGAACCACAGCGTAATCATGGGGGCTATTGCCACCACTGGAGCCACTTTGACCAAGATAGCAAGCGGATAGATCACCCGCTCGGCAAGCTTCGAATAAGCAACCCAGATCCCAAGGATTACACCTATGATCGAACCGACAAAGAAGCCGCTGACTATCTCGAGAAGAGTCGCTATGAAGTGTGGGACCAACGTGGGCCATGAAATGAGAAATTCACTCATAATCTCGTAGGGAGTTGGCAGAAGGAATCTTGGGTAGTGCGTATACTCAACGTACAGCTGCCAGGCGATTAGCAGAAACAAGAAAAAAAAGATTGGAGGGTAGATCACACCTGCAACTCTACGCAGTCTTAGTATCACATTGGTTTCTGTCCTCAAGAGGTTTTCTCGAACTCTGACTCAACGGGATATGTCGAACTAAGGTAGGTACTCGTTTGTGAATATCTTGCTTACGTCCACTTTGTTCTTGATAAGGCCGTAACCATAGAGATACTCTTGCATCTGTTCCCAGCGTTGGGCCTCCATCCTGAACAGGCCTTCTTTCTTGGTAAATTCTGTCTTTACTAGCTTCTCGAAAAGCTGCAGTTTCTGGAGCTCCATCGCTCTATTGATCTCTGGGACAGTCTTCGCCAGAATGTCTACAGCCTCTCCTGGATGATCGAAGGCATATAGCCAACCGTCTATGGTTCCTCGTAGGAATCCACGAACAACATCTGGATTATTCTTGGCGAAGTCCAAGTTGGTTACTATTCCTGTGCTGTACATGTTCACCCCGAAGTCAGGCGGATAGACATAGGTCACGTTGATTCCCTTCCCAAGGAAAGTATAGTACTCATAGAGCATCCCATTCGAGACATCCACCTGGCGAGTCACGAGTGGACTCACCACGTCGAATCCCATCGGAACCTCGACGAGTTTCTTTCTATCTATTCCCGAGTGCGCAAGCAGAGCTTGGTATTCTATGAATCCGCTGGTTTCCGGAATTATTCCGACCTTCTTGCCAATCCAGTCCTGAGGCGTCTTTATTTTTGAAGACGCCAGAGAGAAGAATGCGCTTTGAGTGCTCTGGAACTCCATCCCCACACACAACAGAGGCAGATCTTTGGAAACAGCTGAAAGAAAAGCCGGAGCTTGAGGGTCTCCGAATTGAGCGCCACCTGCCGCTACAAGCTTAGCGGCATAGGAGCTACCTTGGCCAGGCACGATATCAACATCCAATCCCTGCTGTTCATAGAGTCCTTTTTCCTTGGCCACGAAATACCCCGTGTGAGACGCGTCGGGTATCCAGTTGAGTATGAAAGACACCTTCTTGAGCGGTGCAGCCGATGTTGTTGCCATAGTCGTCTCCGTCTTGGATGGTGCAGCGGATGTTGTTGCCACAATTGTCTGCGTAGTAGTCATGACACTTGGTCCACTTGGTACACCCAGATAGAAACCCGCTGCAAAAGCTGCCACGACAACGATTGCAGCGATCAGCGTCGCCTGCATTCTAGTTATGCCTTTTCTGGAGCAGATAACTCTTCTTAACAAGTCTCTCCCTCCGCCACGACCTAACCGGTAGTTCCGCATATAAGATTGTCTGCAGAATCGGCTGTGGAAAGTTTCTATATAAGCTTCCTGCGGATTTGTCGCCGTGATGTCTCGAACCGCTAAGACCATTTCGCCACGATCTCTCATCCGACAGATAATGCCTGGGAAAGGTCGAGGAGACCGCGACTGGCAGAGTATAAACGTGACTGCAAAGGCTAGGAATGACACATACGCGACGAGGGCAACCTAAGAGCTTATCCGAAAAAGCTACGCACGGTGGAGGATCCCGTGCTGCGTCGAAGAAGATGGATCATCCGTAGAAGGCTCGAAGGAAACTGAACAGGCTCGAAGCTAGAAGCCGTGGAGCGAGCCCATAGTCCAAACAATATATCGAGCTCAAGCATCAAAACAACTTACACGTGTAAACAATCGATCAAGGATCGAATGATGCCTCTGCTTTCCCGGGTTTCGTTGAGAGCGAATATGAAGACGTTAGTATGCGAAAGGAACCCCCAAGTTCTGAAGCTCTGCCTTTACCACTCCATAGAGCTTGGTGTACTCGTTTCGTGGCGCTATCTTTCTTACATCGTAGCACTCCTGAAACGTCTTTCCCATCGGCGCATCTGCTATTTGGCTCTGGTATTTGGCGACTAGCTTCTTCACAAGTTCATTCGCTTCCGGTCTCTTGATGCCCGACTCCGCTGCTCCGCACGCAACTTCGCAGGCCATTCTGGCTTCCATTGGTGTGGCTCTATTTTTGTACTTGTTTCTAGCAACAGCCATTTCCCAGAGATTTGCCCCTGATACCACGCTCACTAGGCCATGTGCCGCAGCTTCGTAGAGGACCATTGCGGTACATGGACCAGCGGCAGCGAATCCATTTGAAAAGGAAATCAGTGGAGTGTTTCTAGCAAGAGCTTGGTACGCTAGGCTTATTCCCCAAAGAAGGTCTCCTGTCGTATTGTGCATATGCTTGATGTGAATTGGGAAGTAGTTTTGATAATGAGCCTGGTTCACCATCAGGCCTTGAATGTGATAGGCGGTCCCTACTATAGCGGTACCCTCAGGCCCTTCGCAGAAGCCGCCAAGCATAGGACCCGTCAATGCGCCTACAAAACAACCGTACTGATGAAAATGCACCATCTTGTTCAACAAGGAATAATCAACTTTCAACTCTGATGTAGAAGCAACAAACCTACCGTCGCTCAGTCTCTCGCCCCAAGTTGGGTTACTGGTTGCAATCTGAGCAGCATCCGACTGAGCTGTTCCGACACTCTGCAAGAAGATACCAGGCCTGCCAACTCTCCTTGCGGCTTCCCTGAACATCATAGCATGGGCCACTGCCCCTTTGACCTCAATCGGTGCGCCCGCTTTGATGCCTCTCCCCTCAACCTCTTCCAAGATCGGAGCGCACACACCGTCGGCGAGAGGTTCTTGTAAGTATGCCATTGACATAGGCACGAAAAGCTCTTCATCGCAAGTGATGTCAGGACTGAACAGACAGAACGGCCTTCTTGAATCCTCTACCCGCCTGTGTAAGAGCTCTCTTGAATCTCTCCCTGATCCTAAGACAAATCTTCCTGGAAAATTCTTCATAGCCTCTCTTACTTCGGTTTCATCGAACAGAATCCTTCTATGTGTGCTTGTACAAAGGGTTCCAACTTCCAAGTAGAAATCGAGAGCCGCTTTCCAGATGTCGTCCGCCAACGACTCATCCGATGGCACAATATTCTCGGGATCAAATTCTATATGGTATTCTCTTATGACGTCTTTAAGTTTCGGAAGAAACACGTTGAGGTCAAAGTCCTTTTCTAGGCAAATCGGCCCCGTATCGGCTCTCTCTAGTACCTCGTTTATTCTCCAAGGAGGAGTCACAAGATCACTCTTCCGCAATAAGCTTTTGAGCTAGTCTAACGGCCTGTTCAGCTGTTTCCGCCCATCCGTCTGCCCTGATCTCTTCTGCCCACTCTTCTGATGTTGCGGCGCCTCCGACAATGACTTTGTACTTGCCCCGTAGCGCCATGTCATTGAGGAGATCGATTACTTCCTTCTGTGATGGTTTTGTAGTTGTCATCAAAGCGGACAGTGCTACAATATTTGCTTGCGTCTCTGTCGCCTTTTCAATGAACTTCATAGAGTCGACATCCTTCCCGAGATCATAGGTATCAAAACCGTTTACTTCCAGAAGCACGGCTACTATGTTCTTTCCGATGTCGTGAATGTCGCCTGAGACCGCCCCGATCACCACTCTGCGGGCTTTCGTAGTGATCAGATTCTGCTTACCCTCTTGTATTATGCGGCGCGTTAGGACCTCCGATGCAGTCTTCATGGCCTCTCCTGCTAGCATCAGATCGGTCAAGAAGTATTCGCCTTTTTCGAATTTCTCACCTACAAATTTCATTGCTGGATTGAGGTCTCTTGCTATCACTTCCAGTGGATCTATGGCAGCTTCCAAAATCTCACGCGCGGTATCCTCTGCTTCCTGTTTCCGACCGTTCATGATCGCGATCTTCAATCTCTCGTTCAAAGATTCTGAGCTCAATAGACCTTCTAGCGTTAGCTGTGTAAATGACCTTAAAGAGTTTGCTATGATTTAGCAGCTATCTCGGCTGCAATGCAAGATCCGAGTCAGGTGGCTGGGCAAAGAGTATGTGGGTTATGAGTCCACTGATCGATTCATCGAGTCTTCCCGGAGAAATGCGATTAATGTTCCTTTGATCCAAGGAACAGGCGCTGCTCTTGCCAAGTCCAAACGTATTCACGCAAGGGACGGCGACTATCTTCGCTCTCACGGTCTCGGCATCGAGTTGGTTCATGAGATGTCCTACCGCTTCCATCCCAGAGTATTCTGTCCCCTGAATCCCCGCTACCACGCAGAATATGGGGCCTTCAGATCTTCCATTCGCGATCCAAACTGGCACGTGAATCGGAATTTGACCGGATGTGTTGGCCACCGAAACGAACCCATGAGCCTTCTTCCCCTCGAGCGCGCCTACCCCTCCAAACTCAACCTGCGCCATGCTTCACTATTTCTATAGGAGGCCCAAGACCAGTTGTACAGGCCTCCGCTACTAGTTCTACCGAACGCAAAAAAATTTTGCTCTAGGGTTGTGGGCTTACAGAATCCTGAAGACACACCTTATTTTATTTATTTCGCGGAACGCTTCGAATCTGCATTGTCCTCTACGTACACTGCACAATTTGCTGATGGGCTCGCTGAGGCTCTCTCGGCTTGGCGTATTCGTCGATCGCCTGGTGGAGCAGCTAGATAACGTTCTCTGAGATTCCTTGAATATCTGGCTCCCGTAGGGTACCGGTTGTGGTCTCGTGAGATGGTGATGAACGAACTTTGGTGTACGGTCTTGAGGCTCTATTGCAATAGGCTGTTACGGTGCTTTCCCTGGCACCGCTTGCGCAGTAGGCGGCCTCATGGATTGAATCTTACCAACCTGCGGCAGTTCCGGGTCTTGCGTGAGTTCGTGATTTCCCAAAAAGAACGCCCTCTGCCTTAGGCAATTCACAGAGTTTCCTCCGGTATCGCCCGAAATCCCGTGCGACTATCCACAGTCCATGATAGGGCTGAGCGCTTGAAGGTCTATCTCTCAATTCTTGGCTTGGATAGTTTAGCCAGTCTCTCGATGTCCTCAGGTCTTACTGAGGGCAACATCTTTCCGAGATGCCATGGGAATACCAGGAAGAACCAGCGGTTTAAGCAATTTACGTAACTGAACCAGCTCCAAAGAAGGTCTGCGAATTCATCCTTACTCTGTATCGTATCCAAGGAATCCAGAATGTCGTTACAGAACTGGGCAAGCTTGGGAAGGTTAAGCCAGGGAGCAGGGCACGCGGGCGGATCCGTATCACCCATGAGCCTACCCATGTGGACCGTCATATACTTCCACATCCTCTTGCAGTATTCCAGAGGGAAGGTGGGATCGCTGAGTGCTTGTTTCATAGCCGGTTCTGCAGTCCACCAGCCCATAGCTTGCGTATCGGCGACTTGGAAAAACAGGTTACCTAAGACTTGGCCGTCCACGCCAGCTCCGCTAGGAAATATTCCTAGCTTGGACATCGTGACCTCTTCGGGCTCTTCCCACCAGATCCTGTCTATGTCGGCTTCGATCTCATCCTTAACCTCACGCCAATGCTTCGCCATAAGTCATCACTTCCTCCTTCTAGCTATCATGATCATTGGACGATGCGTCATGTACTGAGCGTTCCAAACAGCCTTCCCAGCCTTTACAAGATCGTCCATATCTTCCTCACGGACCTTCGCAACTAGCGAGCCTCTTGCTGGCAACGGCTCGGTACATGGCCCGTAAAAAACAGATATACCGCCGTATCCTCCGAAAATTGCATACGTCACGCTTCCCGGCTGAATTCTAGTTAGCAACCATTGCTTCCTACCGAGCGGTTGAGCCTGCGTTCCAGACTTCACAGGATGCTTCGGAGGCCGACCCTCAGCGCCAAACTCACATCCCGTGGATGTTGGATGTCGACAGAAGGTCTTGAGGGGGTTTTCAAGGTTCTTCCAGAGCATCTCGCATAGTTCTGGTTCATCTTCTTCCAGAAGAGTTGCGGTGACTTTGATTCCAATTCCAGGCCACTCCAATTCTATCTCTTTCGCCATTTCTTGTCACTGCACCAGCGCACCCTTAACCATACCGCATATAAGGCTTTGCCGCATCGAATTCTTTGCCACCAGAACATACCGCACACTCACAGGTCAACAGAATAGAGTGCGTTGCATCAGGAACAAACGTAATGCCGTGGCACATCTGCAGTCCGAACTCGGAATACTCTTATAATTAGCTAGAACAATCCAAGATGTGGAGGACGTATGAGTTCACGATTTCAGATAGCTGGCTTGATGGTAGAGCCGGGAGCTAAGCGTAGAAGTTACCTAAGGGTAGGGCCGTACTTCTATCAGAAGATGCATATCAGGCATTATATCCTCATACCCTTCACTGTGGTCAGAGGCATCAAGAACGGACCGACTCTAGTGCAGACCGCCGGTTGTCATCCCACGGAATACGCGGGGATAGATGCAACGGTCAAGCTTGCGAACGCGATTAGACCTGAGGAGCTAAAAGGGACTTTCATCGCAGTTCCATGTGTCAATGTTCCAGGCTTTTGGGACAGGACGTACATAGATCCTCTAGATGAGAAGAACATCCAAAGCCTCTATCCGGGAAGAACGGACGGTACCATTAGCGATCTGATCGCCTACAGACTCTTCAACGAAATGGTGTTAAAGGCTGACTACTTTCTGGACTGCCACGGCGGAGACGTCCATGAATCGGAGATATGGTCTTTCTCATATTACAAAACGGATGATGAGGTCGAGAAGAAGTCAGAAGCGATAGCTAGGGCTACTGGCATAACGTATCTGGAGAGATCCGAGTATCCCTCGATGGGAATTGAAGCAGCGAAACGCGGAGTAGCCGGTGGCTTGTACGAGTTGAATTCGGGGGACAGACTCCTACCAGAGGAATCCTCAGCGATCTTTGAAGCTACACTCAACGTGATGCGGCACCTAGGAATGCTTGAAGGAAAACCAAAGCCACTCAAAGGGCAACCCTGCACAACCGAGGGACAAAAACAAGAGATCTGGACCTCAAGTGCGTCGACATACTTCACTAACGGCGGTCTATTTCACACCGATGTTAAAGCTGGAGATCTTCTGACGGAGGGTCAAGTAATCGGCACGGTCACAGATTTCTGGGGTGAAGTGGTTGAGACAATCCGCGCTCCAGCAACAGGGCGGGTCATGCTCATGATGCACAACCCTGCTGTGAGGCCGGGGGACGAGGCCGTGACCGTATACTTCTAGCTATGACGTAGATTCCGTGCAACTGTTCTCTTTTTCTCTTCGGCTCTACTATCGGTCGGCCAGGATGCTAGCAAGATCGGAGGAAGATCTTCTCTCAAAGGTTTTCCATTAAGCCTTGACCGAGCCTGAGACATAACGAGGAACTGCCATTACTTGTCTCCAGAAGGCTACCAAGTGCAACGCTTCAGATCACGAAGCTGTAGAAACAAGAGCTTTATTTCAAGACGCATTCAATCCTGTTCGAACGCGACATTGGGGAAGATCCTCGCAACCATCCCAGACGAGCTTGAGAACCGTCTGAGAGAGCACCTACGCAAGCAAGGCGACTTGTCTCGAATCGTCACCGAGGCGTTGACGAGCTACCTTGACAGAATCGAAAAGAAAGTAAAGAAATGAACTCCGCTCGCGAAGGATAGACTTCTCAGGCTTGAGGGTTAAGAAGCTCACTGGCTAGACGCAGTCGCCGAACAGCGAAGAAGATCCGATCCGTCTGCCGACCTCACTCGGCCTTTCAGGAGCTTTCCGTTCTGAGGCTTCCTCCTAGGGGCTACGGCAGTGGTTGTGACCGCTGCTCAGATGACTCTGAGCAACGCTAGGTAAGGCGGTAGGATGGGGAGCTTGTTCGAATGTCGCGTCTTGCATACCATGAATGCATTAGCAGAAATAATACCAGGGAAGCACAACCGACGCAGAGGAGGCGACTGGCTGATTGGAGCAAGAAAGAGTCCCACAACTGAGAGATGTCTACGTTGCGAGAAACATCGTTAATCGCCATCTGAAGCCTACTCCACTCATCTACTCAAGACGGCTGTCAAAGTATCTTGGTTGCCAGGTCTACCTGAAGCTGGAGAACCTTCAGCCCACGCGTGCCTTCAAGGTCCGCGGAGGCATCAATTACATGCATAGGATGAAAGAGGATGCGGTCACGCGCGGAGTCATCGCAGCCTCAACAGGAAACCACGCTCAATCAATAGCGTATGCAGGTTCACTATTCGGAGTCGAAGTCAGAATTGTGATGCCGCGCGGAGTTCCGGAGCTAAAGGCTGAAGCCGTTAGGGATCTAAGCGGTGAGGTCATCACATATGGGAGCTACTATGAAGAGGCGAGAGAGTACGCGGAGAAACTGGCTTCTGAAAATGGCCACCTCTATGTCCATGGCATCAACGAGCCTCTGCTATACGAGGGCGTCGGAACGATGCATCTGGAGATCATCGAAGAACAGCCGGACGTGGACGTTGTTATCGTCCCGATCGGAGGAGGGTCAGGCGCATGCGCCGCATCTATAGTTTACAGGACGCTCGATCCACACATCAAGATCATAGGTGTACAGGCGGAGGGCGCGCCAGCCTTCTACCGTTCATGGAAGAGCGGCGTGATAATATCTACGAACGGCATCAGCACCGCTGCTGAGGGCCTGGCGACAATGCGGGCATACGAGTTGCCTCTGAAAATCCTCAGAGGGAGCCTGGATGACATCGTTCTCGTCAGCGACGACGATATGAGAAAAGCGGTGCGGGACATTCTCGACGCAACAGGGCAGGTGGCGGAACTGTCAGGCGCGGCTTCAACGGCGGCAGCCTTCAAGATCAAGGACCAGCTGAACGGAAAGAAGGTGGTACTCATTCTGACTGGTGGCAACATAGAGCCGGAGCAACTTGCCCACATCTTACAGGAGTAATACAAGACGCTATACGTCTCGAAAGGAAGATATGGTAACTCACCTAGCGCGAGAAAGCGATAGGAAACGCTAGGTAAGGGAGCACTGTAACGGAGTTCAGCGCCGCGACCGAGACACTTCTCTCTCACAGTTCTCAAGGCGCCGCATCGAGAGATCGACATGGAGCGAGAGCTATCTCCGCCCAGTTAACGTCAGTTTGTGTCTTCGATGTTGCTGCTCCGCATCTGGCACATGAAGGCGCCACGCGATTCGTAGGCACACAATGGTGCTACCCAGACGATCCATCGAAAGAGCATCGCATCCAAGCCTCTGAAGTTCAAGAACGGAACAAGGTTGAGGGGGCCGTTCTCTTAGGGTGAAACAGTAGCTTGATGCTCTTGCATCGAAAACCAGTTCTCAGGGTCTTACTGCGGATAGATATCTCGCCTGTTCGCGATAAAGATATCCATTTGCTTCGCTCCCAGTTAGACGAAACCGCTATTAGCGGGGGCGTAACCTCACTCCGCATGACCTGTTGGGCCGGTAGTTCAGCCTGGTATGCCCTTCAGGGGCCTAAGAACGTCCGGTTCGCAAGGCCTTCGGCCCGAGGGACCGGAAGGTCGCGGGTCCGAATCCCGCCCGGTCCACCACAAAATGGGGACGAGACGCATCTCCGTTGTTCTGCGGCGACCGCGAGTTCGGGACAGAGCCTGCAATTGCAGTTGGCGTGGATGATTCTATTCTTTCCCGCTTTGGCAGCTCTCGAACCCGGTGCGCTAGCCCTCTCTTGGTGAGCCTTCTTCAGTAGAACAAAGGCTATCAAGAACAATGGAATCAGCAGAGAGGTTGCCAGAAGCGCTGTGTGGACAAGTAAACGTCGTATAACCATGCCCGCTAAAGACCAACGACGCAGCCCACAGGCCAATCTTCTAGAAACCGTTAAAGCGGATATAGCTCTCGAAATCGTGAGAGCCAGACGGCATGGTGGTGCCAGCGTGACGGCGGTATGCGTCGTCATCCCTTGCTGGAACGAGTCGGAAACGATAGTGAACACTCTCACCTCGCTGGCGAACCAGAGCAGCCTACCCCATGTGGTAGTTTGTGTTGATGATTGCAGCTCTGACGATACGTATGAGATTTTGACCAAGTTCGCTTCTGAGAGGCAATTTCCTTTTCGTCTAGTAGCTGAGAGAACGGCCACAAGATCTCTTCGAGCCGGCGCCGTCAACAGGGGGCTCGAATTCGTCCCGAAGAATTCGGAGTTTATCGTGGTCATGGACGGAGACACGCTACTCGACCGGGACGCTATCGGCAATGCTCTGGTCGAGTTGGTTGCCAACCCAGACGCCGGGATGATCTGCAGTACTTCCTACTTGCACGAGGGCAGGGGCTTGCTATACAGGCTTCAGAAGCTTGAGTATGGAGGCATCACACACTCACGCTACTTGACAAGCAGAAACGTGCTGATCTCTCACGGACTATTCTCAATCATACGACGTAAGGCACTGGAGGCCGTAGGATTGAGACTGAGCGAGGACATGCTCCTTGAGGACTATGATCTCACCGTCCGGGTGAAACTAGCCGGGTATAGGTGCATCTTCAGCAGGTACGTGAGGGCCTATACAGGCCCTCCGAAGACTTGGCGTGGGCTCTACCGGCAACGCAAGAGGTGGTCTCTCGGAGGCCTAGATATCGTGACCAAGTTCGGATGGGTCGATCCGGTGAAATCGGACATCGTGTCTCACTTCCTATTCTTGACACTATTCGTAGCCATCGTGGCTTGGGTCGTATTTCGAATCACGATGTCAGGGCAGGTCTCTTTCGGGTTTCGATTCACCTGGGAACCCTGGTACATGATCCCGCTTGGGGTTGCGATTCTTGGTTACGTCTACAACATGCTTTCGATGCGATTCGTACCGAATAGGAACTGGAAAGACTGGTTGATTAGGCTTACAATTGTGCTGGAGATAGTATACGGTACGTTCCTTTCATGGATAAGTGTCTACTGCTATCTGCTCAAACTGTTCTCCCGACGGCGGAGTTGGTAATCAAATTGTCAATATTATTGCATTGAAAGGTCGCGAGTTTCGTTCTTACGTATGAATGATTGTTCCTGAGAAAGATTCCAGAACGCGTGACCGGTGAAGGGTTTCACAAGCGGATTACATATGTTCTTGGCGCTCGCTCTGCGGGACCTACATGTCAAGAACCGACATCGTCACGGTGCAGGCCACATTTGCGGGGACCGCTATCACGATCGTGAATATGACAACCACAACCACGAATCTGCCAAGTTCAGGCTATGTTCCGGGATTTGCGCCGCAAGTCTTAGGTTGGCTGGGTTGCCTCGTGCCTTCCGGGGTCTCCACCCCGTTGTTGATGATAATAGTCGCACTGTTCCTAATAGGCGTCTGGGTGTTGTACTACACTTCGAAGAGTCTATACTCGTTCGGAAGGGACATTAGGACAGAGAGGAGAGCTGGACGCGTCCCAGGACGGCCATAGGTTGGTCACGCGTTCGCGTGAGTCACGTATCCCTCTGTCTAACGACAAAACTAGTTCCGTGGTAGAGGAGAGGCGAGTTCTCTGTAAGGGCAACCGCCATATTTCCAACCAGCTTGACCAACACGATACTATCGTACCAGTTCCCGTCTATCGGAACCTCTACTCCGCAAACGGTTGCAGTACTGTTGGTGAAGACGACCTTCTCGAAGTAGGGCAGGCTTTGCTGCTTGCATGTGTCTCCACACACGGTCGGAGCCTCGACCATCCATTCGGCCGAGCGCATCGAAGAGTTGTATCGGACGAAGATCGTTTGATCTTTGCCCGTCGCAAGATTCTCTACGACGATCTTCCAGTGATTCGGCCACTTCACCAAAGCGACCGTGACTGAGACTTTGTCGCCGCCATGGATCGCCATGGGTAACTTCGTCTGTGGACCGGGAAAGAGTTCGTACCAGGCGTAATATTCCGCGGCATTGGAGACCAGATTCCCCTCAATGCCGGCCTGTATCAGAGTGCTGTCACCTGCCAGAATCCCGCCTATTCCAACCCAGATCGCCGCCATCCCGCCTCTTGTGCCCGTGATGAGGATTGGAACTGTGAAGGTGCCTCTCAGACCTGTTACAGCTTGTTGAGGATTCTGCTTCTCTATGGCTGCCACGTACCCGCTCCAGTTCAGGGTGAGAATCCCGGCGTAGGTTTGCGACGTAGTGGGGATAGCCCCAAGGACAACCGTTGTCGTGACGATTAGCATGCACAGCAAGGCCAGCACTGACTTCCTTTTGTACGGCAAGACACAGCGCTCTGCAAAGAACAAAGGGGGAAGAAGAGCTAATCATTGTGTAGCCGGACTTCGTCAACCTCAGAGACATCATGCCACCGCGCCAGATCTGGGCGGCGAGGCCACGGGCCGAACCTAGTTGGTTTCCCAATCACGTTTGCGCTCTGCCCCCACATCCCACGATCCCTTGTCAAGCTCGAACTAAGGATGGTCGTTGAGCACAAAGAGCATGGGTGCGGTGGTGCATAAGGAAGCGAGAGGTCTCGCAAATGATGCCCAGATGCGCATTTGATACGCATCAATCCGCGGATCGAGTGATTTTCTAATTTATCCGAAAAATAACCCCAATAGACGTAGGGGATATGGGCCGAGGCTGCTGGAGCGCCTCAACGTGTCTTCTGTGTGTGTGGCTCACTTGGTGCGGGCGTCCGAGTTTGAACCGCCCAATTGATTCAGGCAACCGAGAATTGCGTTGCCGGTCCAGTGGAGGTTCGAACCCTGTGAGATATGAACCTTCCAGAATTTTGTAACCAGTTTTGGCTACAAAAACGCTCCAGACCCCGCCCGGTCCACCACAAATTTATCTCGAGTCTGTAGACGCGATCGGCTACTTGAAAGCCCTCCCGCAACTGTATGCGAGGTCAAGAAGAGGCTTCAGCGACTCAGCTCTGAGTTCGCCTGTGAGGCAGATCCAGGACTGGTCCTTGTCGACTGAGATGCGCTTCAGGAAATCTATGCAGCCGACCAAAGAGGTTTCCACCTCATTGTTCGAAAGAAATCTTCTCGCCCTGTCTATATCATTAGAATAGGCGACAAATGCCTGAGCCAATTCCTCTCGGGCAAGCGATGCCTCTTCAAGTATCAACAGTCGAAAGTTTGGTATATGCGTTTGGACAGGACGTCGTGCTGCTAGCGCGAAGAAATCGTGCAGATAAGCCCTCCCACAATACCCACAAGGCAATCGCCCAACCAGATCACTATCGCGCGCGGTCTGCATGAAGCTCGGAGAGGAAGTCTCACCCGTGCATTGCCAAAGTCTTGCTGAGGATTAGTGCGGAAAACAAAAATCCGAAAAAGACATTCATCTTGGCGTGGAGCGTGGGAAGGAAGAGGATGAGACCTTGATGCACGAGCGAGATCTTCTGATGATACCAGGACCGACAAACATAGCGCCGACTGTGCTCGGTGCTATGGCTCGGCCAACGTTGTCTCATGTCAGCGGAAGCTTTGCCAATATTCTGAAAGAAAACTTGGCCGATCTACGGCGCATCTTCAAGACGACCGGTCTTGTCTTGCCTTTAGCTGGATCTGGAACGCTCGGTGCCGAAGTCGCGCTAGCGAACGTGATTGAGCCAAGTGATAGGGTTCTCGCTATATCCAGCGGCTACTTCGGCGACAGACTCGCTGACGTCGCGGCTGCGCTTGGCGCCAACGTGGACAAGTTCCAGGTCCCGTGGGGTTCCGTAGCAGAGCCCACTGAAGTTCAGAGGAGACTCTCCTCCGCAGACTACAAGGCGCTGTTGGTTGTTCACGTGGATACCTCTACAGGCGCCGCAAACCCCCTAGAGAAGCTTGGCAGAGTGGCCAAAGAGAAGAATGCGCTGTTCATCGTCGACGCCGTTTGCTCCCTAGGAGGCATGGATGTTCAAGTCGACGCTTGGGGGATCGATGTATGTTTCACTGGCTCCCAGAAAGCTCTAGGCGTTCCGCCAGGGTTGGCAATCATTTCCTTCGGGCCTAACGCGCTGAAGGCAAGGGATCAGCGGAAGGTGCCCATTGGAACTTACTACGGCGACCTGAGACGCTGGGCACCTGTGATGGAGGACCCAACGAAGTACTTCGCAACTCACCCCGTGAACATGATCTTCGCGCTTCACGAAAGTTGCAAGATGATCCTTTCGGAGGGTCTCGACGCGAGATTCGCTCGGCACGCGAAAATAGCTGCCGCGTTCCGGGCGGCTATCCGATCTGTCGGCCTTCGCCCCCTGTGCGAGGAGAGTGCGTCTGCAAGCACACTCACGGTCGCTTGCTATCCTGATGGCGTGCGCGACGCTGAATTCCGCAAGACAATGGCTGAGAAGTATGGGGTTGTGGTCGCGGGAGGCCTAGGCCCGCTGAGCCAGAGAGTTTTCAGGGTAGGGCATATGGGCAACGTTAATCGCAACGACATTCTGGCGACGATCGCCGCGGTCGAGGGTAGCCTTGCCGAACAGGGTTACACTTTCACGGCCGGTGCGGCCATCGCGGCCGCTAACCAGACACTGGCAACAACGAGCGAACAAGGAGTCGCTCTTGGGAGACAATCTCTTCACCTCGATGTTTTCTAGGACCTTGCCGACCCGAGCGACGAGCAAAGTGTTCCATATGCGACACAGCGGGGATAGACAGCTGTAGGAGATCTAGCAGACACTCACTGAGACACGGACCCAAGGGCTCAGGATTCAAGCGGAATTGCTGATCTGAGGTTGCTCCAAGTCTTCAGCATCATTGGAAGGACACGTCTAACCTGGTGCGACCCCTCTGGCAGACAACTTCGTCCACATGTTTGCCTACGCCGATTCGTGAATGTGCGGGATAGGTCCGGGGGCACCTGCTAGCTCTTACTACGTACGACAAAGGCGATAACGATCACGACTACGACGACAATGAGGCCGGGACGTAGGCTATTCTCGAAACGGTTCAGGTCGGAGCCACCTTAACTGAACAAGAAAGGATCAGCGCAGCGCCGTGGGTGTACGCCACTTCCTTCGCCATACTCATTAGAACCCGACTATTTGTTGTCTTCTGACCTTCATGCCTGATGTTCTTCATTCATTGCCGCCTGTGACGTTCATCTCCGTTTGATGTCTGCCGCGCGCCTTCATCTCAACGGGTAGAAGCGCGGAGTAGACCATGTCTGCCAGAGGCGCGGGCACGCCGTAGTACCGTGGTCAGAAGGACCTCGCCTGCCAGGTAGATGATCTGGTCATCATGCTGCCGAATGATCAGCAGGACAACTCCGAACCCGGAAGTTACGGGGCCTATGATCAGAGTGACCGGTAGTCCGGGTCCCGCCAGGTCCACCACCGCAGCCGTATATCTCAGCGCAAGCTGATCACAAGCATGCCTCTGCGATCGGCATCATGGGGCTTCTAGCAGAAGAAGTACGGATGAGTGCGTAGTCAACTGCGCAGGCCGGAAATGAGGCTCTTCACTGCTGTTGAACGCACGATGGCGGATGCTACGGCTGCACAGATGAGGGTCTCCACGCTCAGTTTGACTAGAATTATCTGAACCATTGGCCACTGGAGATAGAGAAGATCGGTGGCGGTCACGTACGGTAGCTGAACAGCAAGCGCAATCGCCGATGCCACTACAGGTCGGATTCCTTTGGACACCAGATATCCGGTGACGCCGCCTAGGATCGCGTTTCCGCCTATGATGAACGGAATACCGACTTGATACGTCGTCAGAAGCGCCCCCAAGAGTCCGGTGAGAGCGCCCACCCATGGGCCCGCCAGGGTTCCCGCCAAGAGGATTGGCAACTGAATCAGGTGCAAGCGAGTTTGAAATGGAGACAGAGGAACCGGAACCGAAAGGAGCGCCAGGACGTTTGCCAGTCCAGCCATCGCTGCCGTCAAGGCTACGCGACGCGCGGTAGTCGTGGTCATTTGGTGATCGACCATATGAGCCCGATGCGGTTGGGGCTACAGCGCCGTTCTCGCTACATAAACACAGCTGGAGTCAGTTGAAAGACCATCTGGGGATGAACCTTTCGAAGCGGAGATCGCTTGCCTACTTCTTGATGTAAGTGACATACAGCACAGCGCGACAGAAACATGAGGACATGTTGTGGTTGAAAAGTTCTAACGAACTCTGATGATATGGTGGGGTCGGTGGGATTTGAACCCACGACCTCGCGGGCTCCCGGGTTTCGTCAAACCTCCCAAGCCGCGAAGCGTAGACCAGGTGAGCCCGCCACTTGACACGCTGGGAAGTGGCGTCTAGCCCACGACCCCTTGGCCGATGAGAAAGCATCATCCGAATAAAAAGAGTCCGAAAAACCCTGAAATGATCGCGTTTCTCTAGCTTCTCGAGGCAAGGAATGCCGTCAATGTTAACACAGCGCCGAGAAGAAAAAGGACGATCCCCACCATTAGCCAAGCTAGCCAACTCGGGACCATCATCGCTAGCCACTTTACGATGCCAACCGAAAGAAACGCAACACCCAAGAGCACAACCACGAAACCGGCCAGATACAATCCGGCTAGGCGGAGGAGGCGTTTGAGAAGTTGCTCAACATATCGGTTGAGACCGCCCAAAGCGCGCTGAAGTATTCTTCGGACTAAGGTTTCAATCAGCGACGGGTTGTCGCGTTCTGGCATTGGTAACGCCTAGTCTCTGGACCGAGATAGAGCGATACCGAAAGCCATTCCGACCACGAAGGCGACTCCAAGCGCCAACATCGGCCGCTCTGCAACCGTCTTCGCCGCCTTCTGCTGAAGGTCTTTCATCTGTTCTCGCAGCTCTGCCAAGCGTGCATCAAGGTCCTTTTTGAGCTCTTCAATGGCTTTCGTCTCTTCGACTTCTTTGTCTTTCGCCAAATTCTTCGCCAACGACCGCATCAGCTCTCCATGAATAAGAATGTAACGCCAAGATGAGCGTGTCTCAGGAGTATCTTTTCCGAACACAACCAAGGCTTACGCCAAGAAGAATTCCGAGCGCGAAGGCGAGCCCCGTAACGAGAAGCGGGTTTTCGCTGATAACCTCTCGAATCTCCTTCAGGGCAAGGCCGGTTTCCGATGCTGCCATCCCGATTATCTGCTCAATCTCATCGTCAGAGTAATCGCTTTCTGCGGCTTCAGGCGCCAAAGCAATTGTCAGCTCCAGGAATCATTGTATACTGATGAAGGTGGATGGACTTCCATTCATTTACATTGTGGTCACAAACTTTGCAAAGAGGCGATATGACGAACTGCATCACATGTCCGTGACCCACACAAGAGCATTCAGTTTGACCACCACGGAACAGCATCACGAGTTCGAAACTTCCGTATGTTCCACTACCTTGGTCTCGTCATTCATATATGCGAACGACTAGCGCAGTATGTTCGATGAACTGGAACAATGAGGAGAACCAACATAGGCCTGATCGGTTGCGGTTTCGTCCACAACGTCTATCACATGCCCTCGTTCCGGAGCATCCCGGAGGCAAGAGTTGTCGCCGCTTGCGCTGGCACGAAGCAGAAGGTGGATTCCTTCGCCGATCGCTGGGAAATAGGGAGACGATACTACGGTGAAGGCGGAATAGAGCAGCTGTGCGCTGATCCTGAAGTTGACATTGTAGACGTAGGACTTCCAAACTTCTTGCATCTCTCCGCTACGCGCTCGGCCGCGGAGAACCACAAGAGTGTGATCTGCGAGAAACCTCTCGCACGAAACGTTAAGGAAGCAGAGGAAATGCTCGCCGTTGTAAGAAGGCAGGGAGTGATTCACTGCTACGCCGAGAATCAAGCTTTCATGCCCCAAGTTGTGAGAGCGAAAGATTTCATCAGCAAGGGTGCGCTCGGGAGGCTCTTCTGGGTAAGATCCAGAGAGGCACATTTTGGACCGCACTCCAAATGGTTCTGGGACCCCGAACTCGCCGGCGGAGGCGTGCTGATGGACATGGGCTGCCATTCTATCGAAGTGGCACGCTACCTGATCGGAAGAAGGCCCGTCTCCGCCTGCGCCTGGACCTCCACATTCGTCCACGACACAGACGCTGAGGAAAACAGCGTCGTCATGGTGAAGCATGAAGGCTCTGAACTTTCGCAAGCAGAGAACAGCTGGGCCGCACACGGAGGACTCGATCTGAGAGTCGAAATGTACGGAAGCGAAGGGGCTATCTTCATCGACGCAAGTAGGGCGACGGGAATTCAGATGTTCACAGTCGCCTCCGAGGAAAAGGTTGGCGAGATCGTCGAGAAAGCTGAAACGAAGAAGGGATGGATCTTTCCGACCTGGAACGAGGTCGAGGCATATGGCTTCCCCAATGAGCTCAGACACTTCGTCTCCTGTATCTTGCAAGGGAAGCAGCCACGTGAAACATTCGAAGACGGGCTCGTCGTGAACAAAGTCATGGACGCAGCGTATCGCTCAGCAGAGTCAAGAAGATGGGAAGACATCTAAGAGCTCAGATGTGCACTAGTTTGCATTGTACAGGATACCGGAACTTCGTGAGAACCTGGAAAGGCATCTCCCGCTTATCAATAAGGCAATGATGCCTAGACCGACCTGCTGATTTCATTCCAGGAGGTGTTTCTGTTTGAATTCAAGAGAAAGAGTGTTGCGAGCTCTTGAACGCAAACCCGTGGACATGATCCCTCACTGGGTAGATTTCACGTCAATTGAGTCCCAGGCAAAGTTCTTCGGACAGAAGTTCTTTGAGGCTAACGCGCTAACTCAAGCCATATTCCAAGCTCGGTTCTTGCACTCTGACATTATCAATCTACCAATAGCTGGGTTTCCCGGATGCTACGATATCTTCTGTGAGAGACTGTACGAGGGAGAAGACTACATCATATCGCGGAACCCGTTTGGCGGACTACACTATTGGCGCAAGAAACCATATTTCGCCAAGACTCTGCACAGTCCTGTGCTCGCAAAGGAGGACATAGAATCAATCGGACCAATTGACCTTAGCAAATTTGAAACGAAGATTCAAACACTGGCACAACTCGCTGAGACGTTGCATGAGCGGGGATACTTCATACTAGCAGAGATGAAGGGTCCTTTTGAGACACCGTGGATGTTCCTTCGGGGCCTCACGCCATACATGAAGGATCTCGTGACAGACCCTGAGTTCGTGGCTAGAATGATCGAGGTTTCTTTCAGACCCATGATGGACTTGGCTGCGATGGTCGTCGAAAAGGCGCCTGTCGATGGGGTGTGGATAACGGATGATCTTGGAGAACGAAGAAGCCCGTTCCTGAGCGTCGACAAGTACAGGAGGATCTACAAACCCTGGCACAAGGAGGTCGTACAGCGCCTCCAAAAGGAAGGAGTGAAGGTGTCTCTGCATTCAGATGGAAACGTGATGCCTCTTTTCGGCGAGTTCGTAGATGTCGGATTCGATTCAGTGGATCCTCTGGAACCTGCTGATAGCATGAGGTTATCAGAACTGAAAACGCTGTATGGAGAGAAAGTGACATTGATGGGAGGAATAACGAGAGAGATCGGAAGGATGACACCCGAGGAGATCGAGCAGCACATTCAGCAGATTGTAGGAGACGCGGGCCCGTACGGGCTGATATTCAACTGTGGGGGAGGAATTCCTCCGGAAATGTCTCTGGAAGGCTTCATGCATTACTCCGCCGCGGTTGAGAAGTTCAGAAAATTGTAGATACTCTTTCTCGTCGGGAATCTACCGGACCACGACATTGCCTTCAATGCTCAGTATCGGTGCCAGACCCTATTGTGCCCTATTCTCGCGGAATAGACACGGCGAGAAAAGTCCCTGGCGCTGGCCAATTCCGTTCCGTAGCATCAGCAAGACAGAAAAGACCAAAGGTAACTAGATTAAAGATGACCTAACTGACAAGGCGGGGAACGAGGGTTTTAAGAATGGAAGATGTGCGTGCCAACCCCAACGTGGTCTACTGCAGCAAGTGTGGAATGGCGAATCCAGCACTCAACAAGTTCTGTCACGGTTGCGGAACCTCGCTGTTCTCAATATCCTGCTCGTTCTGCAGCCAAGTCAATCCCCACTATGCGAAGTTCTGTGGCTCATGCGGACGAAAACTCGGAACGCAGGGATAGGAAACAGGTGGCTTCTTCCGTTTCAGACAGCTAGTATGGAACCTCGGCGGGACGTGGAACGAAGGTTCAACATAAGGCAATGTCTGCCACGGTGGCGAACTTTTCCTAGTATAGCACATTCTTTTCTTGCGACGAATGCCAGTCAAGTACTACCGGGAGTGAGATGAAGAAGATTAGGGGATCGACGATGTCCCTCTACGGAGGCATTGAAGCCGGCGGAACGAAGTTTGTGTGCGTGATAGGGTCAAGCCCTGATAACCTTCAGGCCCAGATATCCTTCCCCACGACAACGCCGCAAGAAACCATCGACCGGGCGATAGCGTTTTTTCAGCAATATCAAAAGCAAGAACCTCTGGCCGCAGTTGGGATTGGCTCATTTGGGCCGGTCGATTTGAATCCCGCCTCACCCACGTTCGGTTACATTATCACTACGCCAAAACCGGGCTGGGCTTACACTGAAATTGTGGGCCGGATCGGCAGAGCGCTAAGTATGCCGGTTGGTTTTGACACGGACGTCAATGCTGCCGCCTTAGGCGAAGCCATCTGGGGGGCTGCTCAGGGATTGGAGACTTTCATCTACCTCACCATCGGCACAGGCATAGGCGGGGGTGGGATGGCCAACGGTCAACTGTTGCATGGGTTGCTACATCCAGAAATGGGCCATCTCCGAGTGCCGCATGATTGGAAGCAGGATCCCTACCCCGGGACGTGCCCTTTCCATGGAGATTGCCTAGAAGGTCTAGCCGCTGGGCCCGCCTTTGTTGGACGATGGGGCCAGCGGGCTGAACACTTGCCGCCCGATCATCCGGCTTGGGCATTAGAGGCACATTATCTGGCGCTGGCACTAGTCAACCTCATCTGTACGCTCTCCCCCCAACGGATTATTTTGGGGGGTGGCATCATGCAGCAAACAGGGCTCTTTCGCATAATACGCAGAAAGGTGCAGGAATTCCTTAACGCATACTTGCAGGTCGATGCAATCTTGGAACAAATCGACAGCTACATTGTGCCCCCGCAACTAGGCAATCGGGCCGGCCCTTTGGGTGCAATAGGGTTGGCAAAGAATGCGATCAAGGAAGTCCAATTGAAAGCAGGGAAGAATTCGTAATCAGAGAGAGGTTTCCGGCCTTTACGCCTAGTCTGTTGATGATGGGATTCGGAGTGCTATTCGTGAATTTGCTGGTCGCGTTCCTAGTCATCCTCGGCCAAGCATCCATGTCTGGGAAGGTGGTATTGGAGGGCAAGACTGCCCTCGCTGATTGGGGGGGCAGGCGTCAAGAGGTACCTCCTCAGGGTCTTAGGGATAGGCTTGGTCTTCCTAGGCATCGTGTTCATACTCTTCATGATTATCGGAATAGCTTACGCCTTCACAATCCTGCCTAAGATAATAACGCCTGAAGGCATCGTGAAACCCTCTACTACACTCCTTACTACGCCCACGCAACCAACGTTCATGGACTTGGTGACGGCGCTAATCATGACGGCAGCTATGTCTGTCTTCTACGTTTGGTTGGCGCCAGCGATCTTAGACGATAAGGGCGTAGGGTCCTGTCTAGACATGGCGGTGAAAGCGATAAGAAAGAGCGGCAGGGTCTTTCTCGGTTTCATCATCCTCTTCTTCATGGTATCGGCGATTGCGACGCTCATCCGAGACTTCCCCGCAATGATAGGTGCAACTTTTCAGCCCCTAGTGGGCTCTCTAACCCCAACAAGCATCGTATCCCAAATCATAGAGAGGGTTTTCTCACCGCTCTGGTTCTTGATAGCATTCACAATACATCGCGAGCTGTCACTGCGAGCTAGTGAGCACGCCGCAAAAGGTACACGAGTATCTTACGGAGTTCATTCCCAGAACGTCACGGGTTGGCAAACTGTCTCCGCTCAAACACTGTCTTCCTCAGCTTTTTCGCGACCATTAGATTCTTCACAGGCACTGCGCGGGAGAGAACCTTCCGCTTCCAAACCTTCATTTCGCACGGTGACGTTGCCTCCCTGTCATTCAGACGGGCAGAGCACGCGTCGAGTTCAAACACATTGGATGAGAACGTTTTTGGGCGTTTCATCCTCCCCTTTTGCCAGTTGACGGGCTTTCTTTGCAATCAGCTAGGTTTCGAAAATGCGGAAGACGTTCGTAACATATCTTCTATGGAAAACAAATTACCAGCAACGTTGGTATTATTGGGCTAGGCCTTTGGGGTGGCTGTTTGGCAGGCGAAGATGAAGCAAAGGCATGGAAGACGCAGGGAGCCTCGCCTTCGTTGCAGGACAAAAACCGCGGAGCGAGGATATGGAGCCTCGGGCGGGCTTCAGACTCTGAGTCTGGAACCCCTACGTGATTCCTCGAAGTCGTGCCCTAGTTTTGGCTTTCCCATTGGCTAATACGTCAAGGATCTATTTTGGATTTGCTAATACTCTTGCACGCTAGTCACCGAAACTGAGATCATGTTCATTCGGCAGTCGGCTCGAGGCCGGAGGGAATTGAACCCTCATTATGGAGGGTTCCATGTTCATCAGACCCCCGTCAGGCTGTGAGATAGCCACGCTTTCTTCTCCACCAACCTTTCGGGGACTTGACTATGATTTGCAGTGGGCGTAGCTATCCATCGCCTCATTCGAACCTTTCCTGCTCGTCGCATGAGTCGTTACAAGTCGTCGTTGTGACAGTTATCAGTCCTGTGCTTCCAGTTCAGTCAGCCGCTTAGCTATGTTGTGAGCTAGCAGTGTGACGTCGACGCTGGGTCCAACAGTTACAATGACTTGGCTGCCATCTTTGAGCGCGAAGGTGAGTTGGTAACCCGATTCGGATCGTGCGATTATGTAGGAATAGCCCTCCAGCAGGTCGTTTACGACGAACGTATCTTGT
>Ga0209725_1000527_pt1 | contig 23371 bp, 23 predicted proteins | sample I18A1metaG_FD_184145 | JGI IMG/M metagenome (GOLD analysis project Ga0209725, IMG submission 184145) | Lake sediment bacterial and archeal communities from Gulf of Boni, Indonesia to study Microbial Dark Matter (Phase II) - ​I18A1 metaG... | ecosystem: Environmental > Aquatic > Freshwater > Lake...
CCCCGCTACTGTAGACTACCCGGGGCGATGGTCCAGCATGGTCTAAGATACTTGGCTCGGGACTACGATCGGCGAGAGCCCAAGTGATCGTGGGTTCAAATCCCACTCGCCCCACTATTGAAAAGTGCCAGAATAAGCATTTTTTGAGCCATTTTTGGGCAAAAGAACTCAATAAATCCTATATTGTTTTTTGCTACTCCGGAGATTTTGGTAGAAGGTTTAAATTAACATTATGCCTATTCTCAGTATGAGTTGGCCTTAGTTAGAAAGAATTCGTCTATGGCGAAGATTCTGGCTCTAATGGTTGATGGTAAGCCGAGGAGCCACAAGGATATAGTGCGCTTGGCTGACATTCTCGCTGTCTCAAATTCTTTGCGAAGATGCTGGGAGAGAGGCTTCTTGCTTAGAACGGAGAAGCCTCTGTACGAATCAGGAAAAGTGTTCAAAGGCCGAGGAGGGTTTACTCACAACACTCGTCCATTCCATATCTACATTCTGAAACCGAAAAACAGTGATGAGCTACTCGTAGATGGACACAGATACGTGTCATACGATAGAAAGTATCTGGATTCGAGAGGAAAGAAGAGAAGAGGAGGAAGCAAGGCTAGGCTCATCTTAGAATTTCTTGAGAAGAACCAGAAGAAGGCGTGGTTCTCGACTGAGATCGTTGAAGCATTGAAGAGTCGAGGAGTCGCAACTTCTGACATAATGCCAAACGTCAGACGATATGAAAGAAAAGGCTTGGTTTACGTCAGAGGCTACCGAACAGATGAAGGCCAAACCCCGTTCAGAGAAGGATACCTAATCACCCATATCGACCCCAAAAAACCTAGGGAAAACGCACTCGAAGAGGCAATCCAAAGAACAAGCATGGCTCTAGAGGGAAAGGCTTCAACCAATCCTCTGGTTCACCGAGTACACCTAATCAAGGATCTGATCTTCGAAGCCACCAAACTCAAAGACCTCATCAGTTTCAACTACATACACGAGAAACTGAATTGCACAGAGTTCGAAGCAGGATTAGCTGTGTCTAGAGCTCTTCAACTGTACCCGGAACTCAGAGAAGTGAAACTCTTCAATGCATACAGATACTACTACCACTCGTCAATGAGCGAAGAAGACCTCAGAGCAGCAACATCGCTCAAAGAGAACTATATTCGAAAGAGCAAGGGCCGGGACAACCGCATAGGACACAACTGGGAAGCAGTAGCTGAATGGTTCATAGACAAGTTCACCACGGGAGCCAAGTTCTGGTCTCAAGAACACAGAGACAAAGGCATGGACTCAAGAAGAATAACAACTTACCTCATGAAATCTGTCAACAGTAGGAGAAGCAACGCGGAAGTCGACCGCGTTTGGGAAGTGACACCCGGAGTCTTCGCTCAGCCTATCACATATGTTCTCTCGTGCAAATGGGGTCTGGTCAACAAAGATCACGTGGATGATTTTCTCCAAGTTCTAAGGTGGAGCAAAGACTTCGGAGTGGACACACCTGCAGGAAGACAGGTTAAACAGGGAGTCATAGGAATCTTCGCAGGAAGCTCATTCAATCCCAAGGAGAAAGTGAAACTCAAAGACAGTGCAGAGATCAGTTTGTCCTCATATACAGCGCGCATGAACATCCAGCTTCTAACCGCCTCTGACTTCAATGAGAAAATGCACAGCAAAGGATGTTCAAGAAGAATCACAGTTCAAGCCATATGCAGATCGGCTAGAGATGAGAGAGAGGTCAGAGATGTTCTCGACCAAATTTGGACCAATCCTTCGAAAGGTGAGGACATCCTATCTAATGTCGCGAAGAAGAACTCAGAACTCTACGAGTTCGAAAAGAACCTAGAAACAAGACAAGAAGTCACACACTCGTAGATTTCCGCGTGCTTTATGATCGCCTGAAATCTCAAGTTCTTCAACATGGGCTTGCAGAACTTCCTGGACTTCGTGATGTTCGAGACCTCGATGCACACATGCCCCTGCTTGGTTTGGGTTTCACATTCGCATTCGACCTATTCTCAGTAGGCGCTCAACCTTGAGCAAACACATATGTTGACAGAAATGCAAAACCATAAAAGCTCTGAAAACAAACTTGGTAACAGAGAAAAATGCGAAGCGAGGCTCTTTTTAGTAAAATATACGGAATGCTAGAGAATGACCCAGGTCAGAGCGTAAAGAAGCTCGCTAGCGAACTAAAAGTCAACCGGACCTTTCTCGCTGGCTACTTGAAGGCGCTAGAAGAGCATGGATACATCAAATCGAAGAGAATCGGACCGGCAAAGGTCTATTTCAAGGAGCGATCCAGGTAGGTACACATGTCCAAGAAAACCAAGCAGGCAAAACTTGGCGAAGGCGAAGCTCCTCTTGAGGTCAAGTCACGAAAAAAGGGAAGAATAACAGATTATGCAACTGGAAAGCCAGTTGATGACAAGCCTGAGGAACAGGTCAGACAGCTATTTGAGAAGAAGCTTGTAGGGGAGTACGGCTACTCAAAAGACCAGATTGACATAGAATTCATGGTTCAGAAAGGTACCCAAAAGATAGGTCCTGCCGACATCGTGGTTTTTAGGGATAGCAGGAAGACATTAGACAACATTCACATACTCATAGAGACAAAGCGCAAGGAAAGAAAAGATGGCCTAGATCAGCTAAAATCATACTCAATTTCTCCTTCTCAGGAGTTTGCTGTTTGGTTCAACGGCAAGGAAATAGTCTATCTGCAGAAGCTTGCTAGGGCACCATATTTCAGAGAAATACCCGACATACCAAAGAAAGGCGAGACCCTGGAAGATGTTGGCCTTTACCGAAAGAAAGACCTCAAACCGGCGACTGAACTAAAAAGCGTTTTTGAGACTTGTCACAACTACATTTACGCGAATGAGGGTCTCTTAAAGGAGAAGGTCTTCAACGAAGTTCTCAAACTCATCTTCATCAAGATGGTCGACGAAAAGAGCGCCAGCCCCAAGTGCGAATTTAGAATAACGGACAAGGAGATGGAGGAAATTGAAGAGGGTAAGAAAAACGCCTTCATGGAGCGGATTCCGGATCTGTTTGATAGAGTCAAGAGAGAATATGGAGACGTTTTTGACCCAAACGAGAAAATAAACCTGAGACCTGTAAGCATCGCATTCGTAGTAAGTCAGCTCCAAAAGTATACATTGATAGATACCCCGGCAGATGTAAAGGGCGTAGCTTTTCAGACATTTGTCTATGCTCACGAACGAGGAGAAAGAGGCGAGTTCTTCACTCCATATCCCATTCTCGAACTGGCAGTGAAGATACTGAACCCAAAGGACAATGAATCGATTCTGGACCCAGCCTGCGGCTCAGGAGGCTTCCTCGTTCGGTCAATGATACATGTTTGGAAGGGAATCGACAATCGTAGGTCCGACCTACGTGACACAACAAGACTTGACATGAAGATCCGATATGCACATACTTACATCAGGGGAATCGACATCAATCCGGACTTGGCTAAAGTTTCTAAGATGCACATGATTCTGTACGACGATGGTCACACCGGAATCTTTGAGGCGAATTCACTCGACCCGTTTGAAAAAGTCAACGAATTGGCGTTGAGAGCAAGAGCTGGAGAAATCAAACCCAAGTCTTTCGAAATAGTAATGACGAATCCGCCGTTCGGCACCAAGGGCAAGGTGACCGATAAGACAATACTGGAACGATTTGAGCTGGGGCATAAGTGGAAAAGAGATAAAAAGAGCGGTGAGTGGGCTAAAACTGACGAATTACTCGACGGTCAGGTACCTGATATTCTTTTTATAGAGCGTTGTCTGCAGTTTTTGACTGATGGGGGAAGAATGGCAATCGTTCTTCCCGACGGAGACCTCAACAACACGACGTTGGAATACATCAGGGCCTTCATAAGACAACACGCAGTTGTTTTTGCAGTGGTGTCGCTCCCAGGTGAAACATTCATTCCGCATGGAGCAGGAACCAAGGCCAGTCTTGTCTTCCTGCGAAAGTTTGAGAGAAAGAAGCTGAAGGAAGTAGTGAACCGTGATCCTGCTGTATTCATGGGAATATGCACAAAGATAGGATATGACATACGTGGGAGAACCGTTTTCAAGAGAAACGAAAAGGGAGAATACATTAATGACAAGGGAGAAGTTGTTGAGAAACGCGAAGAGGCCGCGACTGACACAGACATTCCAGAAATAGTTGCTAACTTTGATGAATTCAGAAAGAAGCACAATATTGACTTCTAGGTGTGGACCGTGGCTGAAGTACTCTCGATTCCGTATTCTAAGCTTGAGGAAAGGCTTGATGCTGAATACTATAGGCCAGAATACTTGGAAATCGAGCGAACGCTAGATCGCTGCAGTCTGAAAAAGAAGACTATTGGTCAACTTGAAGAAACTATGATAAACGGAGTTGAGATCAGAAACTATGTTCCCAGCGGCATACCCTATCTCCGCGTCAGTGATATGGAGGAAGTGTTTGCCAAGCTAGATGATGTAAAGTTCATCAGGGAGAACGCTGAGCCTTCCAAAAATGTTGAACTCTTGGACGGAGATCTTCTAATCAATAGGTCCGGAACCCTTGGAGTTTCTGTGGTAGTAGATGAGCAGCTCAAAGGTAGCGTGATTAGCTCCCACCTTATTCGATTGCGTCTCAAAGAGCTGAATCCATACTATCTGGTAGCCTTCCTCAACTGCAAATATGGCAGGTCGCAAATTCTGCGACGAAACAACGGAACTGTGGTTCCAGAAATAAATCATCAGTCTCTGAGACAGGTACGCATTCCGGTTTGCACCGAAGAGTTCCAGAGGAAAATTGAAGACCTGTTGACAAGAGCTTCCAAACTTAGAAAGGAAGGGAATATCATTTACAAGAACGTTGAGCAAGATCTCTACGAAAGAATTGGAATTGATCTATCAGCTTTGGCTTTCGAGGTATCGTTCGAGACTCGCTTCTCTGAGCTCGAAAACAGGCTCGACGCAGAGTACTATCAGCCCAAGTACACCTACCTCCTTTCACACCTAACGCGATTAGAGACCGTCAGAACTCTTGATGAAATCTCAAAGGGAGTAGTTAGTGGCAGCTATCTTCCGGACTATGTTCTTAAAGGCACAGTGTACCTCAGAGTACAAAACATTCAGAAAACCGAAATCGATCTGACAGACGTAGTGTTCGTTGACGTTATCAGGAGCGAGATTCCAGATAAGATTCGCATCAAAGAGAGAGATGTGATTCTGACAAGGACTGGAACAACTGGGGTCGCTTCTGTTGCCCCTAAGGATATCGAAGGGGCGGTCATGAGCCAGCATCTGACGCGCATATCCCTCAAAGAAGGATACGATCCTTACTATGTTGCCTTATGCCTCAATAGTGCAATCGGACAGTTACAGGCCGAAAGACCACTGGCGGGAAGTATGCAGAAGGAACTCATTCATTCGGCCATGAAGCGAATAAGGTTGCCTATTCTTCTTCCTGCTACGCAGAAAGAGATGGCTGTCGCCGTGAAGAAATGCATCGAAATGAACCAAGAGAGCAAATCTCTGATACAAGCTGCAAAACGAGAAGTTGAACATCTGATCAGATCCAGCGTGTAGAACTATGACAAACGGTTGTCCAGCCGCGAACAAAAGAGCATATGTTCTTATCTACCTGCTGGAGACGCGACTTAGGAAATTCATAGTCGATAAATTGGAAAAGAAATCGGTGACTGAGCAATCCGGCGGCTGGCTAAGATACATTCCGCATGACGTACTGAACACTTGCCAAAGAAGGTCTGTCGCGAATCACTCCAGTTATCAAAACCTAGGAAGCCATCAACTAATGGACTATAGTGATTTGACTGACCTCGGAAAGATATGTTACAGGAACCCTGATGCGTTCTCCGAGTTTGGAAACTTGCAGGTACTTTCTGTCAAGCTCAAAGAGATCGACATGATAAGAAACACGGTAGCCCACAACCGAAAACTGAGCAATAGCGAGTTTGGTCGTCTGCGAATAGCCTACAAAGACATAATGCGGTTCATAGAGCGTAGCTAGATAGCTCAAGGGATTCTTTCTCTCCTCTTTCTCATATAAGGTGCCGCGAGGTAGAGGCCTAGAACGAGCATCACAGACATGATTCTCTTGCACTTTATGTAAAGGAGACACATCTGAACCTCACTTGCTCTCATATTGCGCGTTTCTCCTCTGCACTGTTTCTGCCTGACGACAGCAATCTTATTATGAGGATACACCCTAAGGGAAACCAAATCGAAATTAGGGTGGTTGTTTGCCCTTTCCAACCCAAGAGAATATCGAACTACCATTGCTAAAAGTCATCGAAGAGAGCGGAGGGCAGCTCTCTCTGGACGAAGCGGTCAAGAAGGTTACAGACATTTTTGACAGGCTCACTGAAGAAGACAAGACAAGAAGATTAGCCACAGGGCGAAAACGGTGGTCAAACCGAGTACAGTGGGCAAGATATCGATTGTTGAGAAAAGGTGAGCTTGATGGTAGTGTTTGGGGCGTCTGGAAGATTACAGCGAAGGGTAGGGCGCGGCTACTAGCAGAGTGGTCATTGTGGAAACCGCGATATCTTGAAGTTAGACCGAGAGAAATCGAATATCACCAGCTAAAGGTATCGCGATAACAATTCGCCGATAATCAGTGTTATCTTCAGTTTCTACGGGTGAATTGCCAGCTTCGCTATCTCTGATCTATGGCTTCCCTTTCCTCATCTTGTCCCGGTTCTCGTCCGAGCTCTTGGCCTCTCTATCTTCTCACTTATTGATTCACAGATAGGATTCTAGATATTCTTCAGCATATTATCATTCTTATAACTCGGATAGAACATACTTGAATTGGGATGAATAGTAGTAGTCGATTCTAATACTTCTCCTGTCCACTATGATTCTATGTGGCGTATTGCTACTAGAATCATACGGTAGGTGTCTCATTCTTCAGAGATGCTTGTATCTATTCTATCCATTAGAAAGGCTTCTTGGCTAATACCATTGGATTAGCAGTATCGATTGATTGCTTACATGCATCTATCGTTAAGCATCAAGAAAGGCTTCTTTCTGATAGATTGTCATCCTTCTCCCATCTGATCTATCAGATTCGAGAATGAAGATAGAATAGATGAAGATGACACTCTATCTCCATTCTTCACTATTCGATCAGTATATCTTCTGACATTACATAGCTCGCACCTATTGTTCAGACGCATCCCTTACGGTCCTCAGTTGTGCCTCCTTTAGCTGTAGTTCGGTGAGCTTCTCATGGAATGCCTGAAACGCCTGTAGAACTGCATCGGGTGCACTCCGAATCAGTCCAGCCGCCTTCCACGCCCTGAACCACTGGGCCGGCTCTCCGATAAGCTCAGTGTTGATTCGCACTCGAGGGTAGTTCTTGTTGTGTGTTCCTGACTTCGTAGGTTTCACCTCTGGGAAGTTGATTTGCCCTCCTCGTCGCCGTTTTGCACGGAGGGGAGATAGGACGATCCTGTAACCAAGTTACCGAGTTTGCAGTTACCCTCAGGTGCTACCGTGTTGTTTGTGCAAATTCCGGAGTCCTTCTTGAGCCCTGCGAGACAAGGACAGAAGAATTCGACATGAAGGTTGCCTTTCATCACAAGCCTTAGGTTGGTTACTTGGTTACAGATGAACCGCTTAACAGCTCGGATTAGTTTGTCTTCAGAAAACTTGTAGGCCTTAGCCACCTCTGCGCCATGGCGTACAGCCTTCCTTTCAGCTCCAAGGACGTCTTTGAGCCTATTGCCAAGCACCCATTTTGTTATATCTCCGTGCTCCGAAGAATGGAACTTGGATGGGTGATAGGGATCTACATTTCCATCTAGTAAGCTGGTCAGTTTCGTCCAGATAGTATCGAACGAGATCCATTCCTTGTCAGATTCCTTCATTGAAGATAGAACCGTACGAAGAATAGATGCATCCAACGACGTTTCACGTTCTACTCTTCTTGATTGATATTCTTCCGTTAGTGCTTGCTGGATTTGCTGAGTACTCCCAATGACTGCCGCCAATTGCAAGAGAGGTTTCCAGAGCTCCTTCAACCTCCCTTTGACCTGTGGATTAACATCGGGTAGCTCTTGATCGTAGGTCAGCATGCGCCATTTCAGTAGTTTGTCTCGCAGTGTTAGCATTCTCTCGATGTCCTCTTTTTTGACTTCGTCCTTCTGTGGCCAGCCTTCCATCATGTGTGAGATTATGAAGCGTTCAAGAAAAGCCTCGGCTTGCGGGCCACGAGGGAGGTGCTTTGACGCGCATGCCTTGAACCCGTAGGTAGGGAAGTATTTGACGGATCGATGTCCGTTCGGGGAATCGAAAATTCTTGGGACTCTCGCGCCATCCTTGTAGCCAGTGTTGTAGATCTTGAGCTTTTCACGGTCCTTCTCGATGCCTTGAATTTCATCTTCGAGGATAGTTCCGGGGTTATGTATTGCTAGGTAGCTATAGATGTCTGCACCCGGAAAACTAGTGCCGCACATAGCGCGGTACATGAGTATACTCATTACGTTGAGGACGGCAGTCTTTCCAGCGTCCCCCATTCCCACGAGGAACTCGTAGGGCATTGTGCTTAGCTTGTGTTGCACATAGGTCAGGAATGTCTCTGTTGTCCATCGCTGCTTGTAGGATTCTTCAGCGTCAGCGAAGGCCTTGAACTCATTGTGCACTTCTCTTGCTAGCTCGGAAACATCAATGTCGCCGGAATAGTATCGATAGGGTGGGTATGGGCATTCTTCTTTTGTGGGTGGCTTGATGACAATATTGCCCTCATGGACCTCGGTCAAAATGCTGAATTTTCCGTCAGAGAGTACGAGAAAGGCGGGTGTATCATTGTCATAGATGGCTTCATACAGCCCTTCTCGCGAAATCCCTGAGACTCTTGTGACATCCCTAGGTGGCTTTGCTTTCCTAATGCGCGCGCCATTCTCGTGTGACTTGATTAGTCCTCGGTCAACAGCCTTCTGGTATGCTTGTTTGAACAGATCGCTTCGTAGGGCTCCTGAAATGGCGTCTTCACACCTGAGGTATCCTTCCTCCACAGCTATCCACAGTAACGGTCCGCCTCCTGTTCCATGTCTGAAGCAGTGCCAGACATTCTTGACTCGATTCACCGAGAAGTTACGTCCAGTCTTGCTGCCATGCACGGGATGAGAGCCGAAGTACTCATCTCCTCTCCTTCTAAAACCTGCTAAGGATATGACTTGCTCAATACGTAGATCTACCTTGCAGTGCTCCCTCTCCTTGAAGGCTAATTCTTCTATCCTGTGGCATTCTTGCTCAGGAACAATGTACTCGCTTAATGCTCCTCTCAGCTGTTCCTCAGTGATTTGAGAGATGGGAACATCCTGAACGATTTCATATCGCCCACCGTTGGGGTGAACAGAGCCGGGCCCCACCACCATCTTGCCGTCGCCTTGGACATCACCGACGTTCTCCCCATCCTTGTCCCGCAGTCTGATGGCTTTCTCCAAATCACAAAGAAAGTAGCAGTGCCAGCCTCCGGACCCCGGGGACTCGACTGTAAATGTTGGAGGAAGTCTACACTTGAAACATTGCTTAATCTCTTCGTTGTCCGCGTCAAGGATGACAAGTCCACGGCCTGCAGCGACTCCATAGTTTCCGCCTTGGGAGAGCCATTCCTTGAGACGGGAATCGTTCACACTCATCAAGCGCTCAGGCTGTTTCCAGCCTTTGTCAATGGGCTCTTTACCTTTCTTCGACACTCGGAGGAAGCGGGGGCCTAAACCCTCCAGCCGCTTAACGAATATTCCAGGAATCAATATGGAGCCGCCTCTGGTGGACACACGCTCTTTCTGTTCGTTTTCCAATCAGGTGCACACTCTCACTCTTGGCTGGCTTCTTCAATCGTTCTAAGCTGAGCTGTCTTCAGCTGCATCTCAGTCAACTTTTCATGAAACGCTCGAAACGCTTGCAGAACCGCATCAGCCCTGCTCCTGACAATACCGCGCCTCTTCCACTGGAAGAAAAGTGAGGCGGGCTCACCGCGCAGGATGACATTGATTCGCAGCCTACACGACTCCAGATCGTCTGGACCTTTCAACCCAAACATCTCAGGCGTATTCAGTGTTGAGAAACGACTAAAGGATTGAAACGCATCTTTCTCAATATTGAGAATTGGTGGTCTACTCATGCCCAGAGAGAAGCTCGCTACTAGACAACCGCCTAGAAAAAGCAGATTGGGATACGATGCGGCGGTGGTCTGGATACTACACCGAAGCCAGCCAATAAATATTGAGAAGCTCATTGAGGAACTCAAGCTTCTGATCAAGAAGTCGCGGTTCCAGAAGACGATTCAATATGACATAGTTCCATTTCTGATTGAAAGAGGGATCGTAAAGAAGTTAAGCCGGGATGGAAAGGTCTGGTACGCTCTTTCTGATTACGAGTATGACTGTGCTACAATATTGTGGGCTATGGAGGATTTTGAGCTGTTGCATCATCGGTGGCCAACTGTTTCAGAAATCGCCTTGAAGGCCGGGATACCAGAGGAAAAGGTGAGATCAATAGCCTATCAACTTGCGCCCAAGACGGGATGGGAACCGCCCAGTGACAGCGAAATCGTGACTTCCGCCTCTAAGGCAAGATCCCGTCTAGAGCTGGCCGCTTGGATGGAGAAAGGCTGTCGAGAGGCATCATATTTGAAACAGTGGCCCGAGAACGAGCTCGAGAAAGCAGACAGAATTCTGAAGATGCGCCCTGAATATGTTCCAAAGATTGAAGCGTATAGATATGTTGGAGATGACAAGAAGAGGTTCTATTGCCGTCTGATTTGGCCCAAGATTGCTGATGACTTGGTAGGCACAGATCGGGCTAAGAGTCGAATGGTCTATGTAAAGTACTTCAAGGGACACCTTCGAAGGTTGAAGATAAGACGAGTCACCGAAGAAACGAACTTTCAAAGACTGAGGGCTTAGGGCGCTAGGCCTAGCAAGCGTAGAAGCTGAGCCAGTAGCCATCCTCCTAGGATTCCAAGTATGAGAAAGACTATGTCACGCTTGGTCTTCGTCCCGAGACGTTTGTTCAATGCGAGCAGCACCGCCACTATTGTGACTGCGCCAGCCATAAGAAAGTAGGCCTCACCAGCTTGAAGAAGGTGCGGACTGACAAAGGAAAGATCTCTAACCAAATAGAACGTCGGAGGAGAATAGCGGTCGGGTTGATAGAAGGCCCGAGCGCCGAATATCAACATCACGACAAAAGTGATTCGAGCTCCCCAGCCAGTTAGAGTTCGTATGTCCGCTCCCCATTCTTCCTCGTCTCCAACGACATAGTCAATGAAGATGCCAATGCAAGTAAGAAGAAAAGCCGCGCCAAGAAGATACGCAAGAAAGGAGCAATCGTCTGCAAGCATATGGAGAAGGCCCGCAAGTTCACGAACTCTAGGACTATCCGACAAGGAGTTGCTGTATGCACTGACTCTAAGGGACATAATGAGGCCAGCAAACCAGAAGAGCATCGAAGCTTCTATGCCTGCAGCTATCGCCGCTCTCTGAATACTGGGCCTCAAAAGACCACGTGTGGATCTGTTGCTAGCTGTCTCTAGCGGTTTGTCAGGTGGCATATGGAATTCCACACCGAAACTATTCGGCCATCTATGTGATATTTGAATTGCCACTAATAGGCAGTGCAGACTACCTGTTCATCGAGAGTGTATGGCCTGCTTTGGGCAAAGGCTCTTCTGTTAGAGATCGTTATGTGATGCTACGGGGGAAGGCTCGTGAGCGAGCTGAAGGGGTTCATTGCGGTATGTAGGAACGATACTGAGAGAGAATGCTTTGATCGAATGCTCTTCGGATCTGTGATGCGCTATTGGAATAGCGTCAAGCGAGTTCAGAAAGGTGACGTTGGCTTTCTTCTCAACCTTGACACAGACGTTCTCTACGGTCTTTTCCGGGCTGAAAGCGACGGAACGATGAACATCGTTCCAGAGGCATGGGGCGCCCGTTTTCCCGCTCAAGTCAAAGTGTCTTGGGAGACGAAGTATGAAAGGATAGCCAAAGCGCGTCAACTACTGAGCGATCTAGGGATTCCTCACTTCAGATTTACTCTGACCTCGAGAGAGGCAACGTTAGTCTGCGCTCTGTTCGAGGCTCCGGAAAAGTTAGAAATGGTTACCGTTGTGCGTCGTAGAGGTGGTCCGCAAGAGAGGACATTTACTGCTGAGGATGGTCACAATGTTCGAAGCAAGGCTGAGTGTATGATAGATGACTGGTTATACCGTCATGATCTTATTCATGCATATGAGCAACGTCTGCCAATAGAACCCGACTTCATAAGCGATTTCTATGTGCCCAAAGCGGATTGCTATATTGAGTACTGGGGCTTGGAAGATTATGAACAGTACCGGAGCCGCAAAGAGAAGAAGGTCAATATCTATCAGAAGCATGGGCTCAAACTGATTGGGCTGAATGATAAGGATGTGCAGAAGCTGCGCTACGTTCTTCCCAAGGAGCTGTTGCGATATCTTCCAGAGGGCTATGTTCTTCGTTGATGGGAGGGAAGAATACGGCGGCCATCAAAGTTGTGGACTGCAGAGAAGAGGCAATACCTGGCCATAAACCAAAGTTCAGAAGGAACTGTATCGAAGAGGATAGACTTGTTGAAGCGGGTGTCATTCCTTTAGCATGGGTAAAGCAAGGTTATCTTGGGATGTGTGACGCTCACAAACAAAAGATATTCCGATTCACAGTGAAAGAGAAGGCTCGGTGGGACTTAACCACCGGGGGCGAAGCACACACAGGACATACTATCCGAAAAATGGTCGAGGCAGGCCTTAACCCAAAGAAATACCTAGGTTAGTCAATGTGACCGTCTTGGCGTGACGCTTTAAGATCCAGACTCAATAACCTCTATTGACGCGGATGAATGAATATTATGATTTCAGGTCATGCGGGCGCAGCCTGAACTCTTTACAGTCTTTCTAAAGAAGTGAGTCTTTAGAGCTATGAAGTGTACCAAGGTTGGTAGGTGCGATGGCAAGGGTTGTAAGGCATCATCTGTTGGTTAGCGTACCGAAAGGTGTTCTGATTGATATTGAGACTACGGGTAAGAGTGAACATGAAGACGAAATACTGACGCTAGGCTACGTTGATCGGAACGAGATAATCGTTGTCCAGAGAACATCAGAGAACACCTCTTCATTCTACCGAGAAATCGAGCGTCGTATTCGTACCCTAAGGAAGCCGTTTTATGGATACAACATCGAATTCGAAGAAAAGTTCCTGAGGGCCCAGCTTGGATTGAGGATTAGGGGAGTGGACTTGTTTCGGCCGTGGATGGAGCTGGCAGGTGAGACAGGTAGGAAATGGCCGAAACTGGATGAACTGGTTACCGAACCAGAGGAGTATTTCGATCTGGAGAGAACAACGGGAAGCCATATTCCACCCCTGTGGAAGCGCTATTGCAGAACCAAAGAAGCCGGGCTTTTGAACAGAATCATACGTCACAATCAAAGTGATCTTCTCCGAGAGCTATACCTGTTGATACACTACCCATTTCTATATGAATTGCAGTCCGCGCCTCAGTAGTCGAAGTGTATAGAAGTCCGATAGTTCATTCTGTATGATATGGATTAGTCTCATGGTTAATAGATCTTCTTCGTGTAGGTACACGCACCCGAAGTGTTGCACGGACCAGGTGGTGGACGGGAATGGCTATTGCAATTAGGATTGGAAAAGAAAGGATTACAAACACCCATGATCCCGCTTCCCTCAGGAACGTACTGCAATAGTAGACCAACCATACCGACAAGCCAATTCCAACTATTCCTTCACAGAAGTCAGGCCACCCACTTTCTGGTTTCCAAAATCCCTTTTTCACCATACTGTAGATGAGCATTGAGACAAACCCGTAGACAGACGTGAATACTACCAGCGATGTCAGTAAGAATTCAGGTATCGTAAACGTGAAGCGTCTCGGCATGTAGTTCTGGATAGCTAGCAAGAATCCCGGGGAGAACACAAAAAGAGACATGTAGACTCTCAGTCTAGTGTCGAGATTGTTCGCTGATATGAGATGCGATCCACCTAAGAAAAAGTAGCACAACATCACTGGCAGTAGGAACTGAAAGAATGGGAGAATCGGTTTTCGGTTGATCTTAAAGGTGACCAAGCAGAAGTCGGGAAAAATCATACCCCAGTAATCCTCTACTGACAACGGTCCGGCACTTGGAGTCCAAGTCGGGTCCAATTCTCTCTCTAGAATCCAATCGCACCATTCCTCCTTCACCACAAGATCTAGCCAACCTGTCTGGTTGTCAAGAGAGGTATAGGTTGGTTGCCAAAGAAGAAAAGTGACATTATAAGCGTCGAAAGGAAAATACTCACCTAATCCAGCAATCGGACAAAGCACCTTCTCGAGAGTGCCATAGTAACGACGTGGGTCTTCTGGACGGTAAACTGGCCAGACCAATTCACTGCAATTCACTCGGCGAATCTCCCCACCCCAAACGTTGTCATACAGTCGCACAGTAATCACCGGATAGCCTCGGCCTCGATATCCATCTATCACAAAACCTATGGAAATCATAGCCATCTTCTGATCTGATTTGATGTCATGTACACGGACGTACAGCCATAGGGTCGCGTTGTCTGAATGGCTCGGTGCAATTTCCACTGGGCTTCTTATTGACGCGCCTGTGAGAGCGCTTAGAAAGGGATATGTCGTACCAACAAGTGGGATTGCACACAATAATAGACTAGCTATCTCGACAAACGATAGACCTTTGCTAGCTTTCATGATCTGAACTCCTTGTGGATCTTTCACCTATGTTGACTTGCTCATTTGAGACTTCGTGTCCCATAGGCCCGACAATCGCCTTCTTCGAACAGAAGCGAGTGATCAAGCGCGCTCCTACTTCCTTGTGTAATAGTGTCTCAGCACCGCGTACGTGAATGTGGGTACACTTGCCCCGAGTACTATTGCAGAAATGAAGAGAATGCGAGTGTGTTGCGGGAACATTCGTGCAAGGGATTGTGGAATCGAAGAAAACAGAAAGCCGGATAGCATAACGCCAACAACGGCGGAAACCCACAACACTGTCTCCTTCCTTAATGTCGGCGCTCTTGCCCACTGTTCAAACCATAGTGATATCAAGATGCCCGAGACCAAATTCGCAACGGTCAAGGGAAGATACCATGTCTCGTCCGTCGGGATCTTCCAAAATTCTCTTGTGGCGTTGAGCAAGCCTCTGGAAGGATGGAAGGTTGTAACGAGGGTTAATCCGAGCAAGGAGCTTGAAAGAACGGTGTAGACAAGGGCGAGACAATCCGTGAACGATATCCTCTCACCAAATAAGGTGGCAATTCTGAACCCAATCCGTAAAGCAATACAACTAGCCAGCACCATGATGACAAACACCAGAACGAAATAAGGCAGTGCGAACACAACAGGCAGCGAAACGGCAGCGATTGCCACGGCCATCAGAGCAATGTAGTTGCCAGCTCCACCCACGAGGTAGATCCATCCTCTTGCGCGCTCAATCATTGAATCTAGTTTTATTCCTCCCCTGTAGTAACCTATGTACACGGGCATTCCAATGCCCACAATCAGTATCGGCATCAAGGCAATCATCGCACTAGGCTCTTTGATTATGCCCAGATAGTATTGGAACAGGCTGAAACCTATTCCTAGGAGAGTCGGTACGAAGAGAAATAGGGAATCAAGCTTACCAAGCTTCAGTCTAGACTCTATGCGTTTTGCGAGTCCCTCTGACTCCTCACGTGACATGAGAGCGCCCTATCTTTCTTGGTTTAGAGGACACTCCTATTTCTTCTTTCACTCTCTCAGGCGTTAATGCGCGTTAGTTTCTCCCACTACTGAAGCACGTGAGCTCCACGTGAGTTCAAGCTCCACTGGAGAGAACAGAAGACATTGGATTCATGGCACGCGCTTCACGTTAATATCGCTTCCCTCCAATACTTAACGGGGAGAAGTATGGACCTCAAACTCTTGTTTGACAAGTCTCAACAGTTCGAAAAAGAGGAAGCCCGCGCCGATGTATATCCTATGGTAAGAAACTGGATTGAATCCCACAGCGAGTCTGATGTGGAAAGGACGCGTGGCCTCGCTACCCTGTTATTTGTTTGGAATGCTGGCTACTACAGTCGTGCTGGACGAGGATTTCCAGCAGCTGTGAAAAGTGTTGAGGCACTTTTCAAAAATCGATCGTTCCAAGGATTGTTCTCCGCGGCCAAAGGGTTTGAAATCGTCAGCACGGATCTGTTGCCGTCGAGGAAAATCATAGTGGACCTTTACGACTGCACTGATTCACATGAAGGCATAGGCCCCACGGCCACGAGCAAGATTCTACACCTTCTTCAGCCTGATTTCTTTGTGATGTGGGACAAGAAGATCTATACTCACTTTCACATTGATCATCGCAAGCGTGGTCTTTGGCACCGAAGAGGAGGAGGAGAGTGTTACTTCGAATTCCTGAGAGAGATGCAGACCGAGGCAAGGCAACTCACGAATCAGATGACCAAGGAGCAGATTGAAGCTAGACTTACCGAGATGGCGAACTATCACAAGACTCTGGCTAAGGGGTTGGACGAGGCTAACTACATGCTGCATACTGTGCCGTCACGTGAGTCGAGTAAGAGACAGAAGGGATAGAGCGCATTCTCATGTCTGAACTGGTGTGCGGTAGACACGTTTCTCATACTATTGCCCATGTGCAAAAGCTCTTCTGTTAGAGGTCGCCATGTGACGCTAGGGGGGAAGAGGGCTCGTGAGTGGGCTAAAGGGGTTCATTGCGGTATGTAGGAACGATACTGAGAGGGAGTGCTTTGATCGGATCCTCAAGATTCTCCACCTCGCTTTGCTGAAATACATGAGCAGACAACTTCGAAAGAACGGCCAAGCACAAATCCGCCAACAGTTAAAAGACGTCCTATCGCTTAGCTTTCTTATCAATGAATTCCTGTATCTTCGGCGTTTCTGTTTGACTAACCGTAGCGTTCGAAGTGTTTTGAAGAGGTACTATGACGAGAAGGACAAGGCTTTGTTCGGCAAACTCAGAGAAGACTAACACTCACCTAAGCCTCACAAGCGAAGGATATTCCGCTGGCAGGAGACAGGATATTGAACTCTCTTAAGGAGATTATCCGCGAGATAGAACCGATCATTTGGGGAAACATCTCACCCAAGCCAACGATCATACCTTGCGCCGATGCTGACGATCTGGTACGAGCAGCGGCTATGCGTGGGCAAACAGGTATACTCTTGAGAAATGCAAAACTGATCAACGCTTACTGGTCAATTCGAGGTACTCAAGCAAACCCTGTAGTTGACGTATTCTTCAACTGGGACACAATCAAAAGGCCACAGAATCTTCTTACGTATGACAAGATTGAAGGCATTGTGATACATGAGCTTTCAGAAGCCAGAGTAGGGTTGGAGGACTTTCTTTCCGTAAAGCAACCGACAGATCTTAGTGCGGTGGCCTCACTTGCGGCGCTGCCCAGCAACCAGATGGAGCTTGAGGCCAAGTGTCGCGGAACCAGGCTTGAATACTTGGCAAACATGACAGCTCTCAAAGAAGATGTCAGACCTGAGCCCTTGCTTGCCATGTATGCCTCGTCATTCAAGACTGGAATTACGCAGAACCTGCAGGGAAGAAGAGATAATGTTTCCTTCTTGATGAGAAACGCACCCTATACGTGGTTCGAATATGAATGCCTCAATATTCCACAGCAACTTCACCAGGTTGCTGGAACCGTGGCAATAGTTCATTCCGGGAAACTCTATGAGCTTTCAGGCTTCTCACAAATCACATACGCTCATGAGATGACCGAAGAGTACATTAAGAGTATACCTGAAGCAGAGCGAGCAGCGCTGGATCACCTATACAGAGAGTCCCTGTCAAACCGAAAACTGCTAGAAGATGTCGAAGCCGTCGCCAACCTAGTGGGAACAACGCTGTCGTCTGTTTGGTCAAACAATGTCACACGAAAACGTCTTTCTCAAAAAGAGAGATTGAGAAAAATCCAAGGTGAGCAGAGGAAACCGGAGATAGTCACTATTCTCAAGATGATGTAGCGGTGCGTGATGGAGGGGAGTAGGCCCTCTGTCACGACTTTTACATCGGTTCGCTGCCTTGCACCACGTGCTACTCGTTACTGCGTGTTGAATGTCAGTCTTGTGTGGGCCTTCTAGGCGACTCAATCCGCATTGTATCCAGAAAGCGTATGCGTCTTCCGTCGGTAGTAAAAGCATCCAAGCTCCATTCAGCAAAGCGAAGCGGCACATTCTCTTGGAGTGTCTTTTTCAGGACATTGAATCTACACAAGAAACACATGGATAGCGGGCGTAGTCCTCGTTGTGCTTGTTGTGGTCTCGCCAGATACTTAGAGCGTGGATCAGCCAACGCTACCTTGTCAGAAGCCATCAATAGTACCATGTTCTTGTCGCTGATCTTGCCAGCTCGATCCTTGACGAATCTACTTTTCGCCTCGAATCGCAGTAGTTGCTCTCGAAGTTCCTCTTCTCCGATTTTCCAGATGTCCCCTTGAAGCAGTATGGCCTGAGGGTAACGCACGGGCAGAAAATAGTATTTTGGAAATCCGAAAATTGTGAACTCGCCGCTTTCTATGGCCAACGTGAGCGATCTAATCATCACAGGTTCACCCAGGTTCACAAACCATATCTTGCCTTCCACAGAATCGACAATGGATAGGACTCTCTTTCTCACTTCTCTCTCTACAACGATGGTGGTAATCCCAAGGTAAACGCCTAGAATACTCAGAATGGCAGTCGTAACATAACTCAGAAAGGCGTTGAGATCAGTCAGCTTCAGCGCAGGCAGATACCGCTCAATATCCGAGTGGAAATAGTTCAGCAGAAGAAATGCCCATGCGTAGGCGAAGAGAATAAAACCGAACCTCCAGATCCACGATCCGACACTGATTCTATATGTCCAAAGGGGTAGTTCTCCCTGCTCCCCAGACTCGATGCGGTCATATGAGAGCCTTACACTTCTTCTGATGATTCTTCTGGCGAGAAAGAATGATATGATGACGGGAATTAGCAAGGACGAAACGATTGACAAAAGTATGAACTCTTTGGATTGATCCATAAGATTCATGACCACAGCATATGGGTTGCTGGTTAGTCTGGCGAATATCGGCATAGATAGCTCATTCTCGCAATGAGTATATAGAAAGACTCGCACTTATTCTGCCTACCGCAGCGTATATGTGATGGCACTTGAGCCAAGGTATCGAAAGCCGCCAGGAGTAAATCAGTTCCCATCTCCAAATCAATTAACGCGCACAATCAGATCAACGATTTCCTCTTCAAATCATGTCTCTGCTTGTCTGTGAGTAACTGAATGGACGATAGGAACAGCCTTCGAAGATGAGGTGGCGCCTGCCATGATTCATAGATCTGATTGTTAGTCAAAGCTCCTTCAACAATCCGGTCAATATGGCTTTTTGATAGAACTGGGCTTAGATTAGCGACTATCTCAGAGTTGAGAGCTCCACTGACATAGGTTGAGCTTCTTTCAAACTCAGACACAAACCACTCGGTGAGGTTCTGATCACGAATCCAATTCTGAATGGCGTTGAATTGAACATATTCCGCGACGATCACCAGCAGTTTATCCTTGCAGAAAGTAAGTGATCTAAAGGCGAATTCCCTGAAGAAAACCTGAAAGAGAGTCAGCGAAGGCCTGCGATTCTCTTGGAGACAAGCGTCGAGAGCATCAAAAAGATACGCCATTTTGGACACTTCGTAAATATCCGCCATCGAGAGTCTATCCATGATCTCAATGATCGTTTCCTTCTTCTCCTCGAGGGATAATGTGGAGACCCTAGCAGCTAAGCCATCTCTAGACAGTGTTCCAAAGGAATCCACGAGTCCCTGGACTGAAGGTTCTCGCGATGGGAATGTTGGAATACCATATTGTGCTATGGGACCCGGTGTATTGATGGTGTCGAGTAGTTCATCCAAGCCCAGGTTGAAGCCCTTTCTAAAATCGGCATACTTTCTGTCTTGAAGTAGAACTGGAATCTCACAATCGTCAATCCGTACTGGGAGTATGAACATTGATTTCTTTGCTTCCAACGTAAGAGCAGCTGAGAGTTCCCTTTGCACCCATTGAGATTGGACCGAGTCCTTCGACAGAATGATGATAAGGAAATCCCCTTGCTGAAGGCCCGAGCTTATTCTCTGGCTAATGGAATCTCCAACTTTGATCTCCCATTCGTCATACCACACTGCAAAACGTTCTGCCTTCAACGCCTCAGCGATTTTCTTGGAGATCCTATTGTCCTTGGAGGAATGAGCGACGAATATATGGATAGTACTTAGTCTCTTTCTCACTGACCTTTGGCGACGAGGCATAGCCACAACCTGAAAGTGGAGATCTTCATACTCTTCATGCTGCCCAAGAATATAGCGATGCCGTAGAGCACATGCCTCAGGCTCACGCTAGAGGGGAGTAGGTCCCCTGTCACGACGTTTATATCGATTCGGTCCACGTAGGAGCCCGGAATGAAGAATGGCTAAAGTCAAGTCGATCGAAGAATGGGTCCTCAACTATATCATTAGCGTGGTTCCCGGTGCAATCAAGACCAAGTGGTACTGGATGAAGCAAGGCTACAACGAAGACCACGCGATCGAGAATGCCGTGAAATACGGTATAGGTCAGCTTTCTGCCGGTGTAGGAGATATCTACGATCAGCAAACATCTGCTAGAATACTCAGAGAGATGGCCGACATCTGCAACGCCTTCGCTGAGCTACTGCACCCACATTGAAGATTAGACTCGTCGGCCCAATCCAGATAGAGACGAAGGTTGCCCTTACAGCTGCGACTCCCAATGGTTCGGATGGCGCGCGCTACCTCAAACACGAAAAACGCTGAAACGACGGCTAGATTGTGACGGCCGCACCATGCTGCGCACGCACAGATAACGTAGGAGTTAAAATGATTCCAGAGGCTAACTGTAGAACGACCAGCCTCGTCGCATGCTTGAAGGGGGTTAGGTGCAATAGCTGAGCATCAACATCTTCTACAAGTAAGAAATCTGACAAAATACGCCTCAGTCAAGACCCCGGATCGTGTCATGAAAAAAGCGATCGTGGCAAACGTTACTTTCGAAATTGATTCCGGGCGGTCGTTCGGGATTATTGGGCTTCCCGGCTCTGGAATCTCAACTCTAGTTCATTTGATCTTGAGAGAATCCAGTCCAGACGCGGGAGAGATTCTCCTTGACGGAAGAAACGCATCTCAAATACCGATGGACGAGTTCAGACTCATGATACGACATGTTTTGTGTGATCCAAGACCAAAACTAGACTATTCGAAGACGTTTCTAGAGATCCTAGAAGAATCGAGCAGAAGAGGACCATGGGAGAGCCGAAACAAAACTGAGCTTGCAGAAATCGCTAAGAAGATACAAGAAACTCTTAACATGCGGCGTGATCCTAACTCGAAACTTGACTGGTATTCCAATGATTATGATTCATTGAGGAAAGTGGAGCTTGCTGTGGCTCTGGTTTCCGCGCCTAGGCTCATAATTCTTGGTCAATACCTAGGATCGTCAGACAAGGAGAGAGAAGAGACACTAGGAGTATTGAACACGACTAAGAGTACTTTCGATCTGGCATATATCTTGTCAGGAGGACATCTTGCGCGTATCGGGCAGGTCTGCGACAGAGTAGCCACCATGTTTCTTGGAAGGATCGTTGAGATCAGAGAAAGCGTCATCAAGGAACCTCGTCACCCATACTCCCTGTGCTTGAGCTTTTTCGAGGAAAAACAAGGTGCTCCCAATAAAGAGTATCTCAATCTCGCTTCGAACTTAAGTCTGCTTCACGATACACCCGGGTGCCCATTTCACCCTTTCTGCCCACTCGCTATGGAGATATGTACACGTAAAGAACCGGCTATGCAAGAGATTGCTGGAAATCATTGGGTTGCCTGTCACTTGGTATCATAACGTGTGTGATTCATATGGCCGAGACACTATTCTTGAACAGATATACTATCACAATAGATACGGAAATACCGCTCCCAGATGCATTGGAAAGTATGGATTCTGATACCCAGGCGTGGGCGATGCTGCTATTCACGAATCTCGTCGAAAATCTTATCGAACCGCCTATACACCGATGCACAAGCAAGTTCTTTGATAATATAGTGCTCGGGGGCACCGATGACTTGCGTTGCCTTACCCTCTCGCGGTTGCGAGAAGGCAGACATGCATGGGTGATTCCATATCTAATGCAGGAGTTTGAGTCTCTTAGACAAGGGGGAGTTTCGAGACTAGTCAAGTTGGTTGGCGAGCTATGTAGCTCCTATTCCATCGACCCGTACCGCTTCATTCCCCACTTGGTCGGATTGCTGGATGAGGACTCAAATGACACCAGACAAGCTGCTCTTGACTCAATCGCCCAAATTGAGAGTCAAGGTGTCGACCCGTTGTCAGAGTTCGTTCGTTCTAGTTATGGGTGGCATGTCCGTTCGATCCACTTGGAAAGGATGCGATGGATGGCTATCTTCGGCTTGTTGGGAACGATCGGGTACGGTACCGCTGTGGCCTTTGCAGCCTCATTGATCTTTCATTTAAGTACTGGCAAGGCAATCACTATAATAGTCGCGTCTAATCTCGTGATTTTCATCCTCATTCTTCTTTTGTCGGTATTATCAATCTACTATGCCACAGATGCTGAGAATGAACTCGAAAGATGCCTTAAGATCAGCAACATCTTCCTAGAACAAAGGAAAGAAATGAGAAAGCAAGTTCAAGCTTACTTCATCAAGCTTCTCGAAAACAAGCATAAGAAGTGGAGAACCATCATGACTACTCTGCTTCGGCTCTATCTTAGCATGATCGTTCCTTTGTTGATTGTTCATATGCTTGGGTTCTTACCAATGGGAGTCGTAGAGAATCCGCTGTACGTGTTGACGTTGACAGTTCTTATGCTCTCTTTCGTCGTGTACGATAGGATGAAACGCATCGAAATCGAAATGGTCGAAAAACAGAAGGTGCTCCGGGAATACTATGGAAGATAATGACTTGCACCCTTTCGATGCAATATCCTGGATTATACAGCAAGAATGAGGGCATAATAGGTAACTGGTTGCGCCACTGAAATCTAGCTCATCCATGCGTGAGAGAGAAACAGCCTGCCACTCAACGCTGACCTGAAATTACAGATCCTCAAGAAGGCCTAGCCTTCTGGCTTCAGTGCGCCAGTTATTGTTATGAGACTGTTAATGTAAACGTTAATGTTACCCTAACTCGCCCCACCACATCAGCGACAATTGAAGAGAGCACTTACAACCGCCCGGGGGCAAACGTATTAAATTTCTCCTCAACTGAGCTCCTATCTGGGTTCACATGGGCTGGCAGGGGAAACGGAACC
>Ga0209725_1000528_pt1 | contig 23368 bp, 29 predicted proteins | sample I18A1metaG_FD_184145 | JGI IMG/M metagenome (GOLD analysis project Ga0209725, IMG submission 184145) | Lake sediment bacterial and archeal communities from Gulf of Boni, Indonesia to study Microbial Dark Matter (Phase II) - ​I18A1 metaG... | ecosystem: Environmental > Aquatic > Freshwater > Lake...
GAACAACTCGCTTAGTATTCAGATCCTAGCGAACCTAAGACGTTCAATAGATGTAGATCTGACAATTGTGGGCCGAGGTTCTTATCTCGGAAGATTGCAGGAAGAGGCCGGAAGATTAGGCATGGCAGATCATGTTCTCTTCCGAGAGTCAGTGTCTGAGGTGGCGCTCAGGAACCTGTACCAGCGCTCCGATGTGAACCTTTTCCCCTGTGTGGACCAAAGTTTCGGACTCGTACCCTTTGAAGCACTGGCTTCCGGCACCCCTTCCGTGGTCTCATCCACATGCGGAGCATCAGAAATCTTTCTTGAGAATAGACTAGGCCCGGTCAGGGAACCTGTGGTCGCAGATTTCGCTGAGGCCGCAGAAGATCTGCTTGCATCTGATAATGTGCGCGAAGACTATGTAAGTAGAGGCGAGGGATATTTGCGCTCCAACATGACCTGGAATGGATACGCTCAGAAAATGCTTAGAATCTTTGAGAACTGTGTGCGCAGGTGATAGTTTCCCAGATCCTGTTCTGCTTTCAATAGCGTACCTTGCAGCGCTGATAATCATCGCATTTGTTTTGTCGGTAGTGTCAGACACGAGTTCATTGGCCTCACTCACGCCTTCAACGAATCCATTTCCAGTCATGATATCCGTTCTTGAAAGCAGCCAGCTAACGAGCTTCTTGGTGTATTCAGATGGGAAAACGGCATGAAAACCGAGCGCCGCCTTTGCGTAGATGACTGGCGCGATGTCTAGGGTCTGCACTTTTCCTCCGTCGATCCTAGTCACGGTCCAAGTTGCGCCGGTATCTCCTCTGATAATCCATTCGAAAATATAGTTGCCATGAGTGAAGTATGCACCTTCAGAGAAGGCCGTGTACTTCCCGCTGGCCTGAAAACGCTTTTCCTGAGCCCTGTAGATTCGACGACTATACTCCTGGAATAACGGATCTTGGGAAGGCAACTCAAGCAGAGCGTGGAGAATAGGCTCTGATGTTATCCAGGCTAGAGGAATCTGCTCACCAAAGATCTCAACGAATTTCCCTTTTGACAGTCGGGTCATTTCCTCAAGAGATCTTGCCACCTTGCCGTCCTGATCTACTTGGAAGGCTTTGAATCCATGAGCTGCAAAATAGCCATAGAAGCCTCCTTCAAGGCCCTTTCTCGCCAAAAGCCTCTGAGCACCCTGTTTCTCCACTACTCCCTCAATCCTCTGCGTCAACTCAGGCCTGTAAGCCTTCAAATTCGACAGGGATATCAGAAGGCGTCCAATGTCTGCAGGAGTGGTTTCTCCAGCATCCTTGTTTGGCTGACCATTGTTGCTTGAGTATGACCAGAAAGGAATTCCATTCTCCGACAGCTCTCTTCGCTCAAGAAACTCAAGAATGCGATTGATTCTCACGGAGAACTCGGCTTCCTGTTTCAGCACTCCAATTCTTCTCGCATCCTGCAAGGATTGAATGTACGATCCTAGGTCCCAGTCTGTAAATCTGTGCCAGAATATGTTTCCTCGATGCAGCAGCGTATCTGGATCAACGCCAACGCCTGGAGTATAGTAGCGCCACGCCACCTCGGCCCAAGTTTTCCACTCATCAATTCCACTATTCTTCTTGCTTGAGGCTAGTAACCAGTAGCCAGTACAAGCTGACACAGCTAGAGCAATTAGAGCTAAAACGAGTGCGATTCCGGTTTTTCGATTCATCCGTAGTTCTCCGCAAGAGTCATGGTTAAGCTTATGTTGATCAGCTGTTAAAAGTATCCGCTGTGGCTGGGGCTAGGTAAGGCGTGTTGGACCTGATCTCGGTTGCCGCAGCTCTCATATTGGCGGCGATCTATAGTTGGACACTGTATAACCTGCCCAGCTTTCTGATGGGTCTGGCAAGTTGGCTAACTCTAGAGAGACGATCACGTATCGTCGACTCGACAGGTGTAGTCGACCGACCTTCTGTGACAGTAATCGTTCCGACGAAGAATGAGGAAAAAGTGATCGGCCGACTGCTGGGGGCACTGGCGAAGATCAACTATCCTCAAAATAGATATGAGATTATTGTGGTGGAGGACGGATCAACAGACGGGACACGAAGAATATGCGAAGGGATCGCAGGCCGCTCCAGTGGAAAGGTAAGGTTCTATCATCGATTGGAATCCAATGGGAAACCTGGCGCGCTGAACTTTGCGTTGAAGCATGCAAAAGGAGAGATCGTTGCAGTATTTGATGCAGACAGCGTCCCTAATCCTGATGCAATAGCTAACGCGGTCGCGCGCTTTCAAGATCCCTCAGTCGTGGCAGTTCAAGGAGTCACATATTCACTGAATTCAAGATTGAACTTTTTGACGCGTCTTGTCTCATACGAGGATCAGGCCTGGCAGATGGTGTACATCGCAGGCAAGAACGCTCTTAAGATGTTCGTACCCTTCACAGGCAATTGCCTATTCCTGCGCCGCCGAATCTTGGAGCAGATAGGGGGCTGGGATGAGAAATCGATTGCAGAGGACATTGAACTCGCCGCTAGACTGCTTCAGCACGGCCATAGGATAAGCTTCGACCCAAGCGTCGAAGTTCATCAAGAAAGCCCATCTAGCGTAAGGACTTTCTTCAACCAAAGAACCAGATGGTTTAGAGGTTACATGGAAACCGCGGCAAAATACGGCGTCCTCTTGCTACGCCCGGTACCTAGAAACATAGACGCAGAAATAACCATGGCAGGTTCATTTATGATGACCATAAGCCTTGTAGGCTATACGATCGGCCTCTACAGCCTTCTTGACGCATCAAAATTCTCCGGAGGAGTATTCACACTTCTGGGCTGGAGTGCCTCATGCTTCACGATAGTTGTCCTCGCAGGACTTTCCATCGCAACCCTGACTTTGCAGAAACCTCGACGGATCAGAAACCTGATATGGGTTCCACTGATCTACTGCTACTGGTTCCTGCAGGCAATCATCGCGTCAAGAGCCTTCCTCCAAATCGTGCTGAGGCGGCAAAGGACCTGGCTTAAGACCGAGAAGACCGGCGTCACAACGTCAGGAGACGTGCATAAACTTGGCCAAAAAGAAGCAACACCCTAAAATTGAGCAAGCAACTCTCAAAGACATAATCGAGAGCACTCTAAGCACTGAGGCCCCCCAAACTGTGACTCAACTATTCACACTAATCCAGAAGACTAGACCGGGCGTTTCGCGAGAGGAATTCGCTGAGGCCCTAAGCGAGCTCAAGAGTGATGCCAAGATCTGGCTAGATCTTCCTTCGCCGCATGTCTCATCTTTCCGTGAATACCTCAAGCTCACCGAGCCTAATACATGGCTCAATCTGACTCTGATCACATGTGCACTGACCTTGGTCGCTGTTTACATAATTCCCTCCACATATCCCTTGGTCATACTCAGATGGATTGTGGGATCGGTATTCGTGTTGTTCCTTCCGGGATACACCTCAGTGCAAGCGCTCTTCCCGTCCAGCCGAGACTTGGATGACATTGAACGAGTCGCATTGAGCATCGGCCTAAGCCTCGCAATAACGCCCTTGATAGGGCTCCTGTTGAATTACCTGCCTTGGGGCATTAGACTCAATCCCTTGCTTGCAAGTCTCTCTCTCTACAGTGGAGGAATAGGAGTAATCGGTTCATACAGACGGTATCGCGACGCCGTAAGACAAACCAAGACTGCATGATTCCACAGACTCTATCTTTCTCTGCGATCGCTCAGCTAAGAGGATGCATGCCTTGATCAAAGCAGTCTTATTCGACCTCGGTGATACACTGATTGATGAAAGAGTCGTCAGTGGACGTCATCTCTGGGAAGGAACACTGCATAAACTGCCATTCGCACAAGAAGTCCTTTCCGAACTGAAGATGAGAGGCTACAAGCTGGGCTTGGTCACAAATACAGTGACATCGAGAGAAGCACATGTCCGAACCGCTATCCGACGCATAGGTCTTGAGCAGTTCTTTGACGCAATCATCACCTCTGTAGATCTGGGCTTTCCAAAGCCTGATCCGAGGATATTCCTCACCGCTCTTAGAGAGCTGGAAGTCAAACCTGAGGAAGCGGTTATGGTCGGCAACAGAATCGACACAGACATCCTCGGCGGAAACCAAGCAGGCATGAAAACCATTCTCCTCAAGTGGAATGAACGACACCAACAAGAAGCCTCAAGACCCGGCGAAGCGCCAACAAGAACAATCAGCTCTCTTACAGAATTGCCAAAAGCCCTATCCGAATTGTAACATCGCAGCCCTTGCCGAACTCTCGCCGATCCAATACTGTTTTCGGCAGTACGGCTGAGGCTGCCTCTATATCGTTAGGTTTCTTCCACACTGTTGACAGAAGAATGAACTGGGATGAAGAGGAGCGCCGCAAAACCTACAGAATCTGGGCCCTGGCTGCGCAGGTCCCGGCTGCTGCAACACAACCTGCGGACCTCGGACGAAAGGATATGCTACCGGAGCGCTCGCCAAAGGCATCACCCTACTGCCACAGTACGGACATTTGATGCTGCCCGCGGCGTAGGGCAGGCCTCCTCCGCATCTCGGACAGACGGCCCCAGCACCAGTCGACGGAGTAGGCATCGAGAAGGCTCTTGGTCTTCTTCCAATCACAAGTCCTACAACCAAGACAATCAGGCCCGCTACGATCACCGGCCCAGCAAGAACCAGCACTCCATACAGGCCGCCGAACCAGCCGCTGATGTAAGCAAGAAGCGCCAGACCCGCGCCGAATATCATCAAAGCAACACCGATCACAACAATTCCAGTTCTCATAGCAGACCCCTATCGCGTCAATAACCCAACCAAATGCATGTCAAGGCCGCTCTATAGCAGATACCTACTAGTTCATGCAAATCTGCGGGCTGTTCCTATGGTATAGCTGCAAGAGAACTAGAAACATGCTGCCACGAGGCTAAACGCCTTGAGTCAAGATTGGTGCGGTCGCCGGGATTTGAACCCGGGTCGTCGACGATCCACTGCGCCCACGCCATTGGCAGGCCGACGTCATAGACCAGGCTAGACTACGACCGCACAGCATTCGCCGTAAGATCGGCATACAATGGTTTATGCTTTAAGGTTGACTTCAGAACGATCCGGATCACTTGCTCCTGGCAAGGTGGAGCGTCTCGACTGCCAGGCATGATGGTGGAGAGACTTTCATGATGGCCTGCGGCCAACAGGCCGAGTAGAAGCACCTGCGACCGACTGATCTTGGGCCTACGTCATTGTGGGATACGGCCGACGATGTGTTCAAGTTGTGATGCCCATTTTGTTAGGAGGCTCCTCAAGAGCTTGTTGCTGAACTTGAGGATTAGGCAGCCGTTTTTGTCTGACATTTTGCCCATGGGAGATATCTTTTTGATTATTGGTTTCGTGAAGTTCTTTGCAGGAATCCCTGACTCAACGCTCCAATATGATTCAGCCTTCGAAACAGATAATCCCTCGTGGAGCTCTATGCGACAGGACACCCTATCTCTCGACACTCCAAGCACAGATAGGAACCTCAAGAACAACCTAATCAGCGAGGCAGAACTGTTGACGAACTCCACAGACCTGCCATGCTCTCCGACGTAGGTGGTTCCTTCCGCCGCGCACAGGGATACGCCTGCGACAAATACCTCTTTGTTAGCGAAGCGATTCAGGCATATGCCGAAGATCTTTCCTCCTCGCCCTGTTCCAGGATGGCACCAGAGAATGAGTTTCTTCTGAACAATGTGAACATGAAGTGTCTTACCATCGATCTCTTGAGGAAGCAGTTTCAGGAGATCGATTCCGGCTTGCTTGAGGGAGCGACTCCCTGATCTCTGCTGCATTTGATGTAGAGCTACTTGACGCAGGTTCTCAACACTCCCAAAATGCCGGTCAATTGAAGATCTACTCGTCCCTGCATGTCTTGCGATCAGGTAACTCGGAGTGAGAAAGTCTCTGCTCAGCAAGATCACCGAGGAATCGAGAAGACGTTCCTTTGTCGAACCGTTGCGCAAGCAATGGCGCCTAACTTGGCATGTCTGGTCGAGAATATAGCCAGAAGAGGACGTCGAAAGTGCTGGCGGAAAGGTGCCGAGGAGGAGATTTGAACTCCTGATTGGGCCGGCTTAGCGCCGTCAACCCGGTCTTCAGCTTCACCCGCTGTTGAGGCGTCGGGTGCTCTCCCAGGCTGAGCTACCTCGGCACGTAGCCCTAGCGAAGGCCATGTGAGGTTTAAAATCTTTCGCGACGTGTGGCCGCACCTGAATATGCGTTCTGATTGAGTCTCCGAATGGTTCGAATTCGATCACGAGATTTCTGAAAGACAACAGATGATAGTGCAATTCAGGTGATGCTTCTCCCTCCGAATCTGTAGCAAGCATCGCATCCTTGCACGAAGTGGTCGCTGATCCTGAGCCATCGCATGTGTCTGTTAGAGATTCGAAAAACAGCGAGAGGCATTCTCAAATCTTGTTATATCTTCCATCGTACTCTATTGAGGTTGGAGAGCGGACGTTCATATCATCTTTCCTTCCATAGAAAGACGCCGGAAGACCCCAGACAACGGCGCAACCGCTCTCCCGTTTCTTCCATACAGCCACTGGAATCGTGAGAAAACACGACACTATGATCATCTGTCATATCGTGCGTTACCATGCTTCATGCAGCTTTGCTACAATGACCGATTGTCCGTAAAGGCTTTAGGCATGCTAAGACCCTTCACGGAGCAGGATTTGGCAACGGTAACGCACTCCAAACTGTCCAAGCAGCACCAATCGGCAGTTTGAAGCAAGCATAGCTTGCCGTTGTCATGATCTGTTTGGGCCGGTAGATCAGCCTGGTATGATCGTCCGCTTGGCATCATCCAGCAGCAACAGAATGCGGAAAGGTTTCCCAGAAACCCCGTAAGGACGCGGGTTCAAATCCCGCCCGGTCCACCAACGCGCATTAGATGGACTTGGTGTTTGATAACATGTGCTAACGCGTGTTGCGTATGTCAACCCGCTACCCTGTCTCTCTCCATCTTTTCAATTTCGGCAAAACGCTGGACGCCATTTCCCGAGCATCAGCTTCCGACATTCCCATCTGCACCGCAAATCTAACGTTTTTGTCAATCTTCTCCTGCAAAGTAATGCCTTCATCTAGGTATCTACCCTTCTGAAAGCAATGGAAACAATATTCTTTGCTCTTGCTACCATCGGCATTAGTGCCGAAATCCTCTTCCTTCCTCAAGGGCATCCCGCAGCTTTGACAATCCATTGTCTCGCATCCAATAGCAGAGTTGGACATCCCACAGATATAGCTTTGTGACGTCATCAGGCCGTGGTCTGCATACGAGTCTCTCCAGGTCACGTGTGCCCCAATCTTAAATACATGTAATACATGCTTAGTATGACAGACATGATAGGTAGGGTTTGAAATGTCTGAGATAGGTAAAGGGAAGTATTTGTACGGTGTTGTTACAGTGGCGGAAAGGGGTCAAATAGTCATTCCAAAGGAAGCAAGAGACCACTTCAACATTAAGTCGGGAGACAAGTTGCTGATCACAGGCGACATCAAGAGAGGACTCGGTATCGTGAAGGCAGAGAAGATGAAGGAATTCGCGCAGAAGCTGATGGGAGCCATCGGTGAAGAGAAAAAAGAATAGCCTCCATGCTTCGCGCATGTGTCTACACGAACACGACGCAACAATGGAGCTTGACAGGCCCAGCACCGGGCACGTGGGAGACTAACGTGCGCTGCGCGCTACAAGAGGAAGACTCTTATCCCTTTCTCGATCGACGTATTCTTGAAACTTACTTCCACACACCGCTGCGAGGGCTCGAAAAGGAGCACAATCCGAACTGGTTCAAGAAACCGTGAAGAAGAGACGAGGGTTCGTTGGTCATCTTGATCCATATGACATCAGTTAGTGGAGTGCTAGTGAGGAAGAAGACGGTAGTAGTCGCGGTTCTTCTGTTCTCAGCTTTGGCAGTGCTGTCTCAGTATTACGCGTTTCCAAATACAGGATTTTTCATAACTAGGCACGACTCGCAGACCAATCCGGCAACAACAGAGAAAAAGATCTGTTACGTGATTATGCATCACCCAGAGATTGTGCCAGCTCAGCAAGCATCAATCAATAGAAGCAAGAGCAGATTCGAGCAACTTTCAGGACTGCCTTGTGTCGTGATCCATTTCAGCGAGATCAGAAAAGAACACTTGCAGCAACTCAACATCCAGGCAGTTCTGCTCAGCGGAATAGCCCCCACAACCGCCAAATACGATCCGAAATGGTTCAACGACTTCTACACCTTCCTCCGAGAACTCGATCTGCCGACGATCGGCTTCTGCGGAGGACACCAAACCATAGCACGCGCATATGGAGGAAAGAACGCGGCTATGCGCCTGCTGAAACCTGGAGAGAAGGATCCGAACCCAAACTACTATCCGGGCTACTACAAGGAATGGGGGTTCACAAGAGTTCAGATGCTGAAACAAGATGCTCTATTCGTCGGCCTCGGGAAGGGAATAACCGTCGCAGAGTATCATTGGGGGGAAGTCAAAGAACTCCCTGACGTATTCGAGATATTAGCCAGTACGCAGGAATGCAGGGTTCAGGTGATCAAGCACAGGGAAAAGAGGTTGTATGGCACGCAGTTTCATCCAGAAGCCTACAGTGACAAGTACCAAGACGGAAGAATCATATTGCAAAACTTCTTCAGGATAGCTGGAATACTGCCCTATTCTTCAGGCAGCCTCGAGGAGTTGACTGTCCTCGCGCAAATCCCACGTGTCCATGTGATCACTATCTGGGTGGAATCACGAGAACGTGCAAAAGACTGAAGCGTACGGCGCACTATTACCAATCCTGTATGCGGCCTAGGCCTTGTGGTAACACTGGTGCTGCAGAATGAGTGGCTATACGATCCTAGTGCCATCGATCTTCTTGTTCTGCCATGAATAGCGACGAAGCTTCGCCGATGATCCGTAACCACAGGCAGCACATTTCTTGCTTGAGATATTGTATGACCTGTGGCCACATCTTCGACACATAATGTGGCTCTTGGATCGCCCCATCTTGCCTTGAGAGGTTGTTCCCTTTGTCAAAACTCAATCCTCCTGGACTCGCTCACTGCCATTGTTTGTGATGGTGAGGCCTAAGTTGAGCCCTGCCTCTTGGGCGGGGGACTGACAAGAACCACATTATCCCCCCGCACAATTATGGTTCCGAGCTTCTTTCCTTCACTGCTTGAGATTTCCTCAGCATCCTCCAGGACCAGGTTCATGTGCTGGTCGAAACTGAACAGCTTTCCTCTCACACCTCTCCCTCCCTTCAGCTCCACCAAAACAAGTTGGTTGAGGCTTTGTTCGAATATCTTGGTTGCAGTGTCTGACATTTCGATCATCGAGGTCCAGTGGTTCAACCTAAAGGGCAAGCGGCACACAATTTAAGGATATCGTGCGAGATCGGTATGTCCGAGGGTATGGAATGCGGCCTGGGTGCAATATCACGCCGGGGACCCTAGTGGGTTGTTCGTGCGGGTCCCAGAGGAGAGCCACAAACCTAAATGTGGCTATCTTGCTCATCAAACCGAAGAAGATGGGTGGTGGCACGCAACGAAGACCGCACATAAAGCGGTAACACTTGCCGCGATCGTGACGGTGTTTTTTCTTGTCTTCTCAGCTGGCGAAAGCAGACAGCAGCAAACAACATCCTCTACAACAATCACAACGTACACATACACTACGAGCACTTCGTATACAACCACGACCACAACCTACACGCTAGTGCTTCTCACGATTACGACCACATCAACAACGACATTGGTGACCGCGACCAGCACCTCGACTTCTTTGGAGGGGATCACACTGCTCACTACCGCGACGTTCCAATCGACGCAATGGTTCTCTGAAACAACATCAATGACGATCACACTCATTCAGACCTCAACAGTTCTCACGCCAACCGTCATCGTGCCTACAACCAAGGTGGCCAGTGCAAGCACGACGATCTACTCCCCTGCGACAACCTTAACCTCGACAACATTCACGGCAAAGACCACGACCACCACGTCAACCTCTGTGACCACAACCACATTCTACTCCCCGACGGTCACCTTGACATCGACAACGAGGATCGTGACGACAGCCTTTCCTCTTGGCTCTCGTCAATGCCTCATCGCATCGGCAGCATACGGATCAGAGCTGGCTGAGCCGGTCGAATCTCTAAGACGATACAGAGACAACAATGCTCAACTTACCTTTGCCGGCAAGGAATTCATGAAGGCATTCAATTCCTTCTACTACTCTTTCAGCCCGAATATTGCAAATGTGATCGCCTCATCAGAGCTGGTTGCGACAATTACGCGTCTAATGCTTCTTCCGTTGATAGCTATTCTTCAAGCCTCGTCCTACGTCTTCGAGCTACTTCGCTTTGCTCCAGAAGCGGGAATGGTTGCAGCTGGATTGTTCAACAGTGCTTTGCTCGGAGTCGTCTATTTGACGCCAATTGGCTGTGCTGTAAGGTTTGTGGTCAGAAGGATCAGTAGTGCCAACAGGCCTTCGCGCAACTCCTTTGATTTGGCCGGTCCCGGAACCAAAGGTTCCGATCTAGATTCGGTTGGTGCTTAGCGATGAGAAGATCCTTGGTTCTTATGATGCTTGCGGTCGCTCTTCTCGCCATGGTTCAGGCGATTGTTCAGGGACCGATTGACTCTAGCGCTGCTGGAGGTAGAAGCATTGTCGGTCAGACTTTCACAACAACCCTGACTGAGTCATTCACATCGACCATAATATACAGTTATACGGTTACCTCGTATTCGACAAGCTTCAGCACAACCCCAACCACTACTACAGCGACACAGATAATTGTCTCCACCTCGACCACACCCACCACTACGACCACCACTGCCACATCCACATCGTGGGTTACTCAGGCAATTACCTCTATGGTTACGCGTACTACGACCGACACGATATCTTTGACCTCTCAGAGCACCGCAACAATCACCGGCACGTCGACCTCATTCTCGCCCACGATAACGGTTACATCAGTTAATGCGTCATATGTGGGCACCACGGTCTTCTCACCCACCCTGACGGCAATATCAGTGCACACGTCTGTGATTCCCGCCGTCTACACGCTGACCTCCTCAATGACCAAGACCATAACCTCTATAGTGACCGTGGCTGTGACGCGGCTTTGCGTTATCGCCTCTGCTGCATACGGTTCCGAGTTGGCTCCGCAGGTTCAGTTCCTTAGAGAGTTCAGAGATGGCACGGTGATGACGACATTTGTCGGCTCGCAGTTCATGCGTGTCTTTAATGCCTTCTACTACTCATTCAGCCCAGCCTTGGCACGATCGGTTTCAGCTGACCCCGTGCTGGCCGCTTCAATTCGCTCATTGACATATCCTCTGCTTCTGTCACTTCAACTACCCTCTGCATTTTTCCACTCGGTTCCCATGGGTTACGAGCTGGTGGTGATGGTTGTGGGCGTCTTGGCAAGCGGCCTGATCGGAGTGATCTACGCCTCGCCGCTCGTTATCGTAGCAGCGATCAGAAGGAAGAGCTGTAACAGAGGCAGCTCATAGTCGCAGCAACTTGTTTGGGTTGGATGGAAGCATGTCTGCTAGAGTAGGTATTAGGGAGAAAGAGGCGAAAGCCATCCTAACTGAATTCGAAGCGAGATTCAAGCTCGACGAGGATTTGTTCGGCGCGAGGCCCCGTTTGGAAAAGGTGCAGCTTGAGAAGGCAGAGCTCATCTTGCTCGACGGGAAACCTCTCATTTTCAAAAAAGAGGGGCGTTATCTGCCAACACTCAGATTCGATAGAGTGATTCAGCGGCTGCCCAAGGTCGTGGTCGACATGGGCGCGATATCCCATGTCTGCAACGGGGCAGATGTGATGGTCAAAGGAATCAGAAGGACCGAGGAGGAATTCAAAAGTGGAGACCTCGTGGTAGTTCTTGATGAGAAACACGGCAAGAGCCTAGCCATTGGTGAAGCTCTTGTGGATTCATCCCTCATCCCTTCAATGGAGAAAGGAAAGGCAGTTTCCAATGTTCACTATGTGAGCGATGAGGTGTGGAATGCGATAAAGGGATAAGGCTAAGGGCGTTTGGCAGTCTGTTCCTCTTTGTCTTTCTTCGCGGGTGAGGTACTCTTCCTCTTCTGAAGATGCTTCTGAACGACCATGACAACGGCCATAATGATCAACACAACCACTCCGAGGCCAATGGGCCCACCCAAAGGCTGTAAAATCGCTTCAAAGGAGGAACCTGCCTCAATCACGACGATCATGGAGATTTCATTGTTACCATAGTTTGCTTCTACGACCTTGCGATCTGGATTCAACACCCATCGAATCTCATAGATTCCCGGTGCCACTGAAATAGGTCCTGAAGACCAATCCTGAGACGATCCAGCGTCCAGCTTTCCCGGTCCTCCCGCCGCAAGGGGGCTACCTCCAAAATACGGTTGAACATAGTAGCCTTCTGCCAGCGCATTTCCAATATTCTTGACAGTTGCACACACGTAGAATGGCTCGCCGCTTTTTGGATAGATGGGCGTATTGTTCCTGTCGCCAATCCACACCTTTGCTATCGCAAGATCCGGAAGAAACTGCTGTGAGACTGAACAGGTTGACATCATGCTTAAGGTCAGGAGGAATGTAGTTGCTGAAAGTATCACTTTGTTCATTTGCTCTCACCCATCGCATAGGTCTGCACAAACGATTAAAGCGTTGTCCTTCGAGATATCGATCAAAATGTCTTCGCCCAAGATCTCCATCGTGGTCTCGTGCTACAACAAGGGCAGAACAATAGAGGACTGCGTCACCTCAATCCTTCGACAAGACTTGGACGGAATGGAGGTAATTGCGGTGGACGATGGATCAAAGGACGATTCACTGCAAATACTGGAGAGGCTCGGGGTGCACGGTGCACTCAATATCATCAGGGAGAAACACAGAGGTATCTCTGCAACGAAGAACAGAGGATTCGTCGCATCTAAGGCAGACATTGTACTGTTCCTTGACGGAGACTGTATTCTGGAGAAAGGTTCACTCCAAGAACTTACCAAGTCCTTTGAGGGGCACATGGTTGACTGTGTTGGAGGGGAAGTGCGCGCGGCCAACTCGTCCAACATTATCGCTCATGCTGTTGAGTTGATGCAGAATGAGGTCGACAGGAAGTGGCCTTTCGGTGCCAATGTCGCCTATTCGCGAAAGGCGCTCGATAAGGCAGGCGTGTTTGATGAGCAAATGCGTTTCGGGGAGGACGCTGAACTGTATCTGAGAGTTATCAAGCTAGGCTTTAGATCGATAATGAACCAGAGGGTTGTTGCACGAACAAGGAACCCGGATAATCTGGTGAGTTTCTTCCGTCAGCGATTGAAGTGGGGGAGGGGCTTCCGACAGCTAACTGAGAGGCACCCAGAAACCTTTACTCGAAGGATCAAACTGTGTTTCTTCTGGATTTCTGTCATGCTTCTGTCTCCTTTGATGGCTGTGTTCGACTTGAGGCTCATCTGGGCGCCGATCCTGCTTCTTTCGTACAACATTGCGCGGTTCGCTCCAGGAGCAATCGCCTTGCACCGACGTACAAGTGATCTAAAGCACTGTGCATTGGTTCCCTTTCTGAGATTCACTAATGCTCTGGCGTATTTCGTAGGGTATATTCATTGGTGCATTTTGGAGCGCACAGGTCGAGCAAGAAGGCTCAAGCCTTTCTCGTCATGCGTGACTTCTGGTTTCTCTTCTTCTCGTGATCTTCCTGTGTAATCCACGGCACTTCAATTTCCTCAATGCGCCATCTGGGTTTGACGAAGCTTTTCGCTATTGGTGTGACGATGCCTGCGCGGTGGGACAGAATCCCTGTCCAGGCAATCATCACGCCGTTGTCTGTTGCCAGGTCCAGGGGTACAACCCGTACCTCGCCGCCTCGTTCTTTCATCATTATCTGTAGCATCTCTTGGAGGCGCTTGTTCCTGGCAGATCCGCCTGTCAAGAGTAGAAGGTTCTTTTCGGTATGAGCCATCGCTCTCTCGGTCACCTCGGTCAGCATAGCTAGAGCTGTCTCCTGTAGACTGTAGCAGAGGTCTTCAACGCTGTGTCCTTCCTTGAGCAGTCGGAGTGCTTGGGTTACTAGGCCTGAGAAGGCCAAATCCATACCTTTTACGAGATAGGGGAGCTCAATGTACTTGCTTCCTTTTGAAGCGGTTTCAACGAATTTGGGGCCAGGCCACGGGTTGGTTGGGTCGTGAATTCCTGATTCTCTGGCAAAGACATCGAAAGCGTTTCCGATTGCGATGTCTAAGGTTTCTCCGAAGACGCGGTATCTTCCTTTCTCGAAGACTACTAACTGGGTCGTGCCTCCGCTTACGTTGAGCACTACTGGGTCCGATGCAGCGGTCACAAGTCTCGCAATCTCTATGTGAGCAAGAATATGATTCACTCCGACGAGTTCAATGTCCAGATACTTTGCCAATACCCTGGCGATTGTTGCTGCTGTTCTGAGACATGGTCCCATGCCTGGGCCCATAGAGAAAGCTATGAGATCTATGTCTGAAGGATTCACCTTGGCTTGTCTCAATGTGTCATGCAGGGCCTTGCCTGAGATCTCCGAATGATGCTGCGATGCGTCCCGTGGATGAATCCCCATCCCTAATGGAGGAATGTACGAATGCCTTACATTTGCCAGTATCTTCCCATCAGAGTCAACTAGACCAATTCCAAGTGTGTGTGCCGTCCCTTCTATGCCAAGACACAACATTCTCTTTCCGCTCATTTCCTACTTCTCTCCTCCGAGCGCCCGCAGGATAACCGAAGTAGCAATGGCCCCTTCCCTTGCGACAATTGGTTTACTTTTCGTAAGATCCACAATCGTTGAGTACTTTCTTCTTGTCAACGCACCCACATCTAGAATGAGGTCTATTGCTGTGCTCAGTGACTTAGGAATCGCTCTGACACTGTAGGCCGGAGGCTGCCCTGACACGTTCGCGCTAGTGGATGTGATTGGATAGCCCGCTTTCTTGACCAATGCCAATGCCACAGGATGGCCTGGTATCCTTGCAGCTATAGTTGATCGACTCAAGGCATCTGGTATCGAGGCCTTCTTTCTAAGAACCAGTGTTAAGGGTCCTGGCATGAGCCCTTTGGCGAGCCTCTCCGCGTCTCTGTTAAGATGAGCATATCTCATCCACATCCTAAGGTTCGCAACAATCACCGGGATCGCCTTGACTCCAGGCCTTGCTTTGATCTCGAACACTTTCTTAATGGCACCAGGCTTCAGTGCATTCACGCCTAAAGCATAGCTGCTCTCGGTGGGATACATTATGACGCCTTCCGCATCCAAGACTCTGACCGCTTCTTCAATGATTCTTGGATTGAAGCTTCGCTGGTCTATGCTCAGAACTCTGGTCATCTAAGCGGCCTCAAACATGCCTCGCCTCTAGACTGACTTGTTGGGTTCTTCTTCCTGCCTTTCCGAGAGACAGGTCTCATCTCTCCATATGACGCCACGTGACACTCAATGTGTCTAATGCTAGGGCTAGTCCTCTTGTTAAGCATTGGGCAGTGGCGATTAATCTGACGCTATTCGCATTATGCGAGTCGTGATGCTTCGTTTGAAGAATGTGATCTCATGGTGGTCATGACGGAAGGTTGATCTGTACTGCGAAGGCTCCCTTCTTTGGGCAGTGCCAAAAACCTTAAATGAATCTTGAGATAGGCAACATTGAGCTCGCAATTTTGGGAGGACCAAATATTGCCCGCAGAACAACCAGTTGAAGACGAAGAAGAAGAGTGGGGCGAAGACGAAGAGTTCGAGGAAGAAGAGTGGTAGTCGCCTCCATTCTCTTTCTTTTCATACGCCTTGCCAGAGTATGCTTCTTATTTATCTAGTCGACTCCTGAGTTGACTCCAATGGTTCGCGTGGCAGTGATCGACAGAGACAGGTGTAAGCCCAAGGAATGCAATCAGCCATGCCTGAAATTCTGCCCCCCTGTCCGCTCTAGGATTGAGGCCATCAAGTTCAGCGAGGATCAGGGAAAACCAATAATCGTCGAGTCTCTATGCACTGGCTGTGGGATCTGCGTCAAGAAATGTCCCTTTCGCTGCATAACTGTGGTGAACCTGCCAGAAGAGCTGGAGGGAGAATGCAGCTACAGATACGGGCCAAACATGTTCAAGCTCTACCGCCTGCCAATCCCTCAGGAAGGGATCATCACAGGTCTAATAGGTAGGAATGGTGTGGGAAAATCCACTGCGCTCAGGATACTTTCAGGTGAGATCAGACCCAATCTCGGAAGGACTGATTCCACTCCAGACTGGCGCGAGATAATCAAGCATTACAGAGGATCAGTTCTTCAGGAATATTTCCAACGCCACAGCGAAGGCAAGCTGAAGGTCTCGTATAAACCGCAGTATGTTGACGCCATACCGAGAAAGATCAAGGGAAAAGTGTCATCAATCCTGGAGAAAGTAGATGAGAGGGGAATGCTATCCAAAGTCCTACAGGAGCTTCAGATCAACAGCATAGCTGAACGGCAGATAGGTGTGTTGAGCGGAGGAGAGCTTCAAGCAGTTTCAATAGCAGCAGCGGTATGTAGAGATGCAGACGTATACGTATTTGATGAGCCTTCCAGTCACCTTGACGTCAGCCAAAGGATGAGAGCTGCGAAGCTAATCAGATCAATTGTCGATGAGAAGAAGATCGTTATCCTGTCCGAACATGACCTGGCAATGCTGGACTACTTGTCCGATCAGATCTGCGTCTTGTATGGAGAACCCGGAGTATACGGAATTGTTTCTCACGTTCATGGCGTAAGAGTTGGCATCAACATTTTCCTGAACGGCCTCATACCGGACGAAAACATGAGATTCAGATCTGAGGCAATAAGATTCCACGTCAAACCCCCCAGAGAACCTGTATCCTCTCAGCCGTGGGGAGTTCAATGGACCTCCATGGAGAAGCACTTCAAAGGATTCTCCCTTCGCGTCGAAAAAGGAGACATCAAGCGTAGCGAGGTGATAGGCATAGTTGGACCGAATGGCATTGGCAAGACGACTTTCATCAAACTTCTCGCCGGGCTGGAGAAACCGGATCATGGCAGCGCCTCAGGTCTTAGCGGGTTTATCATCAGTTACAAACCACAGTACATCTCTACCGAGTACAAAGGTTCAGTGGACGCTCTTCTTCGCAACATCGCAGGTGAAAGGTATGATTCCGATTACTTCAAAGATGAAATAGTTCGCCCCCTTGGCCTCGAAGCATTCATGGAGAGAGATGTCAAAGATCTGAGTGGAGGAGAACTGCAGAGAGTTGCTGTAAGTGCTTGCTTGGCAAAGAAGGCGCAGCTGTATCTTCTGGACGAGCCAAGCGCGTATCTGGATGTGGAGGAAAGGCTGGCTGTCGCAAGAGCTATACGAAAGGTGGTTGAGGGCAATGAGGCTTTTGCGTATGTTGTGGAGCATGACATAGCTATTCAAGATTTCATGGCAGATCGGCTGATGATCTTCTCTGGAACACCCGGCGTTCGCGGCACTGCAACGTCCCCATCTTCTTTGCGTGATGGCATGAACGAATTTCTGCGACAGATGGACATCACATTTCGTAGGGATCCGGAAACAGGAAGACCGCGTGTCAATAAGCTAGGAAGCAAAACTGACCGAATACAAAGGGAAATGGGAGAGCATTACTACGTTCCAGAACGAGGCAAGGAATAAGTCTATCGCCGTGTTTGGCAAGTAGCTCTATTGTGAAGATGTGACGCAATTGCTTATATCATGCACTAAATGTCTAGCAGCGTGGTTTCAGGAAGTCAAGTGAATGGGAAAACTTCTTCGACTTCTCTTCGCCATAGTGCTGGTGTGTCTCATCGTTCTCACTTCAGGAATACCGATTCATGCTACGGGATCGCCTGGCACGAGCATTGAAACTTCTTTGATCGCCACCAGAACAGTTCCACTCGCGATCAAGGTTGTGTTCATTGGATTCAATCAATCCAACATCAACACGAGCTATATGCTTTGGAAAGAGAACATTCCTTTCAAGCGACCAAATCAGATTCTAACGGAACCGAAGGACACTGGAGTCACCTTCAGACTCGACTACGATATCGTCTTTGCCAGCACTGGCTTTGAGAAAGGTCTCGTTGCCCATCTGAAGAAGATTGAAACCGTCAAGGAGATGCCAAATCCCTGGTTCGGAATTTCTGTTCGCAACTATCTCTATGACGCAAACAAGCTCGAAGACTGGCTCTATAAGAATCGGGAACTGTACGGAGGATTTCCAAGTAATGGCTATACATTCTTCATTGCTAACTTGACCCAGCTGCCATCGGTCACGTATGATCAACTAGCTCGTCCTTGGCTAAAGAAGGCCCCAACTCCACACTACTTCAACATCACATACTATGATCTCGACCTGGGGTATAGGGTTCGCAACAGAGAGTTCATGACGGCCTGGGGTGGTCATTACGGATTCTGGTTTCTTGATCTAAGCGCTGGACCATCATTCAACACGCCGAAAGACGCTCCCCTTCAAGCTGTGACCGTGGCATTGGAAATTGATGTAGGCACCATCTATGGTTCGAAATGGCTCACCGAGTACTTATCCGACTACCTCTGGGAATCGGTCTGGAACTTGGCGGTTCCGCAATTCACATACGCACCAAAATACTCTGAGAAATATCGTATTGTTGTCACAGTTCTGGACAATCGCACAAAGGAAGAAAAAGAGCATATCCCAATAACCAAAACTGTCAGACCAGAATTGATTGAGAAGTCGTATAGAGACTTGATTCCCTACTCAGACATCCAAGTCGCCGTCAAATTTCTGAACTGCTCAGATGACAAGGAGCTTCAGCAGGCGATGGCTGGCTCCTACAAGCCTTCAAGGGATTTGGCTCAGTCGTTCGTCGATCTCCGACCGCTTTACAGGTTCCTGCAAACCAAGCTGAGCCGCTATGTAGCGAACATGTCTCAGAACGAGAAGGAGCTCACCATACCTGTATTCTGTTTTGCTTTCAGCAAGGCATACTTGGGCTACACGTACAAGTGGGATGTTTCAGCTTCATCCGCAGGAGAAGAGGCATTGTGGGGCATAGCTCAAGAAGACATGGTAGTCGGCGCACTAACGCATGAGAATGAGTTTGACCGCGGAAACATCGTGGAGCCTCCGCAGCTGGGCAAAGGGATAGGTTTTAGTCAACTCATTATCCATGAAGTGGGCCACATGTTCGGGCTTATGCATCCTCATCAGTATGGAGATACAAACGATTTCGTTTCCTCGGCGATGAGCTATTTCTGTCATGACTACAATTTCAGTCAGTTCGATAAAGATGCGCTCCGGAGAATGCATGCCGATCACATCATGATGGAAACTGCCGTCAAGCTCTCTGAACTGAGAAGTGCTGCATCTACGAAAGTCACAGGTTACGCCACAATGCCTGAACTCAACGAAGTCGAGAGACTAATTTCGCAGGCAGACAGGGAATACTCATCAATGAACTACACCTCCGCGTTTCTGCACACGCTCAATGCTCGAAGGCATGCTCTTCAAGCCTTAACAAAAGTCGCCGGGCTTCCTAACATGACTATCTTCGTAGCACAATGGGTCTTCATACTCGGAGCTGCAGTTGGATATCTGTTCAGGAGACGTCAAGAAAAGACACGACTCAGAGCCCAAACACGGGCAGATCAGAGTCAACCAAAGAACCTTTAACTAGATCAGCCATCCGTTCTATTGGCGGATGCGAGTAATGCCCAACTACTGTCTCGAATGTGGCGGCGATCTTTCATACGATTCCGTTCTCAAGCAATATACGTGCCGAAGCTGCGGAATGACCTTCACGAGTCAGGATCTTATGGAAGGAAGAGAGAAGATGTTTGAACACCGGTCCACCGCGGACGAGGAACGTAAGAAGAGACAGAAAGAATACCTGAAATGGTGGCTTTCAAAGAAATAGCCTCTGTCATTACTTGAGATGCCCTGAATTGGGTTGTGAAGTCGAGCTACTTTGCGTAGGAAATGAACTGCTGCTCGGCAAGACCGTAGATACGAATGCAACCTGGCTCGCTGGCAGGATAACCTCCTTGGGAGGAACAGTTAACCGTGTAACGACAGTGCGTGATGATGTGCGAGAGATCCAGGCCGCCACGAGGGAGATCTTGGGGCGAAGACCGGATTTCCTGATAACCTCAGGCGGCCTTGGTCCGACTTTCGATGATGTGACTATTCAAGGAGTTGCTCTTGCGACAAGATTGCCTCTGAGAGTCAACAAGGAGGCTCTAAGCCAGATCAAGACCCGATATAGAGAGATCTTTTCGTCACACCGTTTCACTCTCACGAGATTTCGACTCAAGATGGCCACTTTTCCTCTGTCGGCAAGACCTATTTCCAACGCGGTGGGCACAGCGCCCGGTATGATGGTCAGATTCCAGAAAACGACAACAATATGTCTGCCCGGCGTGCCTAAGGAGCTTCGAGCCATCTTCTCTCAACACATTGCGCCAATGATAACGGCGAAGTCTGGAAAGAGTGGGCACATTTCTCGAACAATCGAGGTGTCTCGAATCTTCGAGTCGGAACTTGCTCCTCTGATAAATCGAGTTATGAGGCAAGAAAGAGAGATCTACATAAAGTCGCACCCGCAAGGAGGAGAAGGCCGAGACAGCTCCCGTATACGACTCGACTTCTCATACACCGGACGGAATTTCGAAGCAGGCCGGGAAGCAATAACGCGAGCAATCTCCAGCATGAGACGCCTCGTGGCCAAGAGGCTGAAGTAGCTCACTCATTCACCAATGGCTCGTGCAGAAAGCTTTTCATTGTGTCAACTCCTACGCGATAGTGGTTGGCGTGGCGATGAGGTCTCAGGCTAGACTCTGAAGAGGTCATGTGGAGGAATCTGGGTTTCGAAGCTGCGCCGACCCAAGACAGACAATGCGAGTGAATGCTCATTGAATGTAATCTTTGTAGTAGGTATGGCAGGTTCAGGGAAATCGCTGCTCACCGCCAGCCTTCAGGAATGGTTGAGACTGCGCAGACAAAATGTCGTCGTATTGAATCTGGACCCCGGCGCTCAGAGCCTTCCATACACGGCGGATGTGGATGTGCGTACGCATGTGGATATCGAAAGCTTGATGACGCAATACCGACTGGGCCCAAACGGAGCCCTGATTATGGCAACAGACTTAGTCGGAGAATGCATTGAAGAAATCAAGGATGAGGTCGATGAAAGTGGAACGGATCTTCTTCTTGTTGACACACCAGGTCAGATGGAGCTTTTCGCCTTTAGAGAGAGTGGCTCCTTCATAACCAAGGCTCTCAGTGATGAAGCAACGATTATCCTCTATCTCTTTGATGCCCCATTCTGCCGGAACCCGCTGAACTATGTGTCGAACATGTTTCTTGCAACAGCCATATACACCCGCCTGTCGCTCCCTCAGGTATATGCGCTAACAAAGATCGATCTCGTTCATCCAGAAGAGTTGAAGGATATCCTGATGAGATCGGAGGAATTAGATTTCTTGGAATCGGAGATCGAAACGAAATTAGGCACAACCGCTTCGATTGTGGTCAGGGATCTGGCTCGGTCAATCACAACATCGGGGCTGGAATTTGACCCGATTCCAGTATCTGCCAAGGACAATACGGGATTGGTGGACCTCTACGCGGAATTGACTCGAGTGGCCACCCGAGGAGAAGAACCAATTCCATGATCACAGATACCAGCGCAAAACGAATCGATGTGATATCTTCTTGTTTCTGACTGGCACCTTGTTTGGAGTTCCGATGTTGGCGTGGCTGGTGATCGCTGCAGCTCTAACATGCCTGGCTCTGGCAGTCGCAGGAAGAAGATCGGACACTAGAGAGATCTCCGTAATCGCTATTCTAGTGGCGGCCTCTCTTGCGAGTAACTACGCGCTGATATGGTTACCAAACGTGAAGCTGATGGATCTGATCGTGTTTGTGAGCGGTCTGCAGTTTGGGATGTATGTTGGCTGCATGGTTGGTGTCTTGGTTTGGGCGGTCTACGGGTCCATCAATCCGTACGGCTTCATACTGCCCATATGGGTGGGATGCATGCTCTCCGAGTCGCTCTTTGGCATTGCAGGAGGTTTCATTGGAAAGTACACTACAATCACTTCCGGAGGTCCAAGGGTATTCGCCTGGGAGATGGCTGCCACAGGTTTCATTCTGAGCTTCATCTACGATGTGATAACCAATCTCCTTAGTGCGGTGACAATCAGTTGGTTTGAAACGACTTATCTTACCGTTCTTGCAGTCATGGTGGCTGGAATCCCGTTTGCGTTGGTTCATGAGATCAGCAATGGGATTCTCTTCTTTCTGGGAGTCGGCCCCCTCACCTCATCCATTCAAAGAACAGTTGGAGTGAGATCACATGCTTCCAGATAGAAAGCCTCCTTGGAAGATGCTGGCTATGGTCCTCTATTGTTGGGCCTTGGCAGCGTCGATGCTCTCAGCGTACTATGGATACCAGTACTCTGAAACGCTCCGTCGATACGAGTCAACCGTCCCAAAGGTAGATGTGATCTTTGACTACGGAAACGGATCTGCGCATCGTAAGCAGCACAAAGATGTGATGGTTCTTTCTGGAGAGTCGCTTCTCTCCATAACAGTTCGCTTGGCGAAAACAAAAACGGAAGTGTATCCTATCGGCTCGATGGTGACCTCAATAGTCGGCCTAGAGAACACGAAAACCAGGGCCCGGCTTTGGTATAGATGGAGTGCATCATCCAACTCTTGGCTTCTCGGTGAAACAGGAGCAGACCAGTTCAAACCACGAAACGGAGAAATCATCCTGTGGTACTACGCATCCCTAGCAACATAACCTCCCAGCCCCCCTCAACCGCCTTCCACCACGGGAAACACGGGGCTCTGATTCCACCTGCTGAAATCTTTGCAAAGCTTAAGAGTATTTGTTTCAATTCTCTTTGAGACGACAACAACTCAGCAATCTTGGCTATCGCGCGCAGTGAGGTGTGAAGGAAATGGGGCAGAAAACAGACAGGATCATTCAAATGGTTCTGAATGAGAGTCGCCAAAACCTGCTTGAAACCGAAGCCAAAGAAATGTGCGCAGAATATCACATGCCAATCCCTCCGTCTGAACTTGCGAGAACCGCACAAGAAGCCTCGAGCACTGCAGATAGAATTGGGTTTCCAGTGGTACTGAAGATTGTGTCAAAAGATATTCTCCACAAGACAGAAGCTCGCGGAGTGCTTCTTGATGTCAGGACTCTGCTTGACGTGGAGAAAGGGTTCTCGAAGATTATAGAAAACGCAAGACAATTCAACTCCTCAGCGCGAATCGAGGGCGTCCTCGTGCAGAAGATGGTTCCCCAGGGGATAGAGGTCATTGTCGGAGCCTTGACCGATCCTCATTTCGGGCAGACCCTAATGTTCGGTCTTGGTGG
>Ga0209725_1000529_pt1 | contig 23368 bp, 27 predicted proteins | sample I18A1metaG_FD_184145 | JGI IMG/M metagenome (GOLD analysis project Ga0209725, IMG submission 184145) | Lake sediment bacterial and archeal communities from Gulf of Boni, Indonesia to study Microbial Dark Matter (Phase II) - ​I18A1 metaG... | ecosystem: Environmental > Aquatic > Freshwater > Lake...
TGCGAAATAGTCGAAACAGGGAACGAAAGCTGGAGAATCAGAACGAGGATCAACAACTGAAAACTACCGCTGGGGGGTGGGTCAAAAAACACGCCTATGGTGGGTCAAAATTCAATGCCGATTGACAGTCTTGCACAGACGATCAATAGCAGTCGGGAATACCCACACACACCCCTCTACCCTGACCTTCTTGCGACGCTCCAGGATAGCGAGCGACTGACGGCAGAGCGGGACAAACAGGTCACAACCGTTCTTTGTATCAGGGACACACAGTGTCTGTTTCTCGAAGTCGATGTACTCCCACTTGAAAGCGGCAACTTCCTTGTTTCTCATGCCATGATACAGGCCCAACAACAGTGCATCCCGTGTCGTCTCATTGAGTGACTGAATGCCGTCGCGAAACACTTTGAAGTCCTTGCCCTTCAGGCAATCGGCCCTCCTCCCGGTTTTCGGCCACATCTTCGCATCGGACAGCACCGAACATGGATTTCTTGAAATAGCAGCCGGGTACTTGATCCGGGCATAGTTCAGTAACGCCTGCAGCTTGATGAATCCGTTCTTCGCGGCCTGGGTAGTATGGTTCCGCTCGACCTGCTTGAATCGGTCTATGATTACATCCGGGGGGATATCGCTAATTTCGGTCAACGTCATCTGCAGCCAGGAAGCAAACTTGACGGTGATCTCCGACCGATAGGCTTGCTCCGTGATCGGCTTAAAGCGGTTGTCTCGTAGGTGAATGTCAAGCATCTGCTCCAACGTCGGAATATCGGGAGGGACTGCAGGCTTTCCGCTCTTCAGGAGCTGCAACCGCTTCCGTGCTTCGGTGCGTGCCTCCTCGGGTGTCCACTCACCATACTTGCCGATGATGCTTTTGACGGTCTTGTACGGTCTCTTCCCCGGCTCGGCAGTTGACACTTTCACGTCCACCTTCACAAAGAAGGTTTTGGTTTCCATCCCTACCCGCAGATAGAAACCCTTCAGCTCCTTGTCAGCATAGTCAGCAGTCCCTGAATCAAGAAAAGCCAGCTTGTCAATTTCCCGTTTGGTAAGATTCATTCTCGGCATATCAGCACCCCTGCCCTTTTCGTACCTTTCAACCCGTACCTTTATAAAAGGTACGACATGGGTACGACTAGAAATAAAAAGCCCGCTAAATCCTTCACACAGATTAGCGGGCTTAAAATATAAAATCAAGGCTTAACTTGCTGATATTTAATTACGTTTAGTTATCCTTCTTAATCCTTCACAATCCCTCAATTATTATTTTCGTCGCCTTTGTGCAGCTTGAACTCAATGCTGTCGATCAGGGCCTGGTAGGACGCTTCGATGATATTGTCGGAAACGCCGACCGTACCCCAGCGGCTCTCCTTGTCGCCCGACTCGATGAGCACCCGGATTGCCGATGCGGTCCCCTGGCCGGCGGGAAGCACCCTCACCTTGTAGTCCAGCAGCTTGACATCCTTCAGCTTCGGGTAGAACTTCTCCAGGGCCTTGCGCAGGGCGTTGTCCAGGGCATTCACCGGTCCGTGCCCCTCGGCGGCGGTATGTTCGACCTTTCCGCCGACCCGGACCATGACGGTCGCCTCGGAGACCGGCTGCTTGTCCTCGTGGCGCTTCTCATCGATGACCCGGAAGGATGTGACGGTGAAGAACTTCCGGTGGGTCCCCAGGGCACGCTTCATGAGGAGCTCGAAGGATGCCTCGGCCCCTTCGAACTGGTACCCCCTGTTCTCCATCTCCTTGATGTTGTCCAGGATGTCGAGGGTCACGGGGTCCTTGCTGTCGAGATTGAGGTTGAACTCCTCAGCCTTTGCCAGGATGTTGGACCTTCCGGAGAGGTCGGAGATCAATACCCTGGTCGAGTTGCCGACCAGTTCGGGGCGGATATGCTCGTAGGTCTCGGGGTGGCGCTGGATGGCGCTGACATGGACCCCCCCCTTGTGGGCGAACGCGGCATTCCCCACATAGGCCTGGTGCTTGGGAGGGGCGAAGTTGGCCAGCTCGTACACGAAACGGGAAAGGTCCCGCAGCTTGCGGAGCTGCTCGTCGCTGATGCAGTCCCGCTTCATCTTGAGCTTGAGGGCGGGGATGATGGAGCAGAGGTTGGCGTTGCCGCACCGCTCGCCGAAGCCGTTGATGGTCCCCTGGACATGGACGATCCCGTGCTCGACGGCGATGAGGGAGTTGGCAACGGCACATTCGCCGTCGTTATGGGTATGGATTCCCAGGGGGGTCTTGATATGCTTCTTCACCTGTTCGATGATGTCGGCGATCATGAAGGGGAGGTTGCCGCCATTGGTGTCGCAGAGGGCGATGCAGTCGACCCCGGCCGCCTCGGCGGCCTGGAGGGTCTTGATGGCGTAGTCAGGATTGGCCCGGTAGCCGTCGAAAAAGTGCTCGGCATCGTACACCACTTCGGGAGCCCTGGCCTTCAGATAGGCGAGGGAGTCGTGGATAAGCTCCAGGTTCTCCTCCAGGGAGATCCGCAGCGCCTCGCGCACGTGGAAATCCCAGGTCTTGCCGAAAATGGTGATGCAGTCAGGCTCGGCCTGGACGAGGAGCTTGATGTTCTGGTCCTTGTCGGGGGTGATTTTCGCCCGGCGGGTGGAACCGAAGGCCGCAATCTTCGCCTGGTCCAGTTTCTCCTTCTTGATCTCCTTGAAAAAGGCCACATCCTTGGGGTTGCTCCCGGGCCACCCCCCTTCGATATAGTGAATCCCGGCCTCGTCGAGGCGGTGAGCTATCCGTATTTTGTCCTCAAGAAGAAAGGAGATGTCTTCGGACTGGGTGCCGTCACGAAGCGTGGTATCGTACAGCTTTACAAGACTCATAGGTCACCTTCCATGAATGATAGACCGCATCGAAATGGGTAGACGCTATATTTATAACGATTTAGCCAACTTTTCAACCGGGAATTGAGGGCAGAACGCTTTTTTACCCCCCTCGAACCGGCCCCCCGCACAAGCCCGTGCGAACCGTCGCGGGCTTGCCGCAACTCCGTTCCCCGACAATGGACAGGGGGTGCCGGCACGGGGAATGACGAGGGCTGACGCAAGAAAGGGCTGGTGCCCGAAGACACCAGCCCTTTCCTCCCGTAACGGGATGATCCGGCTCGGGCCCTACTTGCCCGACATGCCGAAGGCATCGTGGAGAACGCGCACGGCCAGCTCGGTGTACTTGGCGTCGATGACAACGGAAACCTTGATCTCGGAGGTGGAGATCATCTGGATGTTGATCCCCTCCTGGGCCAGGGTCTGGAACATCTTGGTGGCGACACCGGCATGGCTTCTCATGCCGACGCCGACGATGGAGATCTTGCTGATGTTCTCGTCGGAGATGACCTCTTTTGCTTCGACAATCTTTGCCGCCTCGTTGGTGATCATCAGGGCCTTCTTGAAATCGGCCTTGGTAACGGTGAAAGTGAAATCGGTGGAACCGGACTGGCTCACGTTCTGCACGATCATATCCACCGAAATATTGGCATCCGAAAGCGGGGTCAGCAGCTTGGCAGCAATACCCGGCTTGTCGGGAACATGCATGACGGCAATTTTTGCCTCATTCTTATCGTAGGCAATACCTGAGACGAGAACTGCTTCCATATCCTTATCCTCCTTGGTAACCATAGTACCTTGATTATCGTTGAAACTTGAACGGACGTGAATATCCACATTGTACTTCTTGGCAAACTCCACCGAGCGGATCTGGAGGACCTTGGCCCCGAGACTGGCGAGTTCCAGCATCTCGTCGTAGGAGATCTTCTCCACCTTGCGGGCGTCCGTACAGATGTTGGGGTCGGTCGTGTAGACCCCGTCGACATCGGTGTAGATCTCGCAGACATCGGCCTTGAGGGCAGCTGCCATGGCGACGGCCGAGGTATCCGAGCCGCCCCGGCCGAGGGTGGTCACGTTACCCTGGCGGTCTATCCCCTGGAAGCCGGCCACGATGACGATGACACCGTTCTTGAGATCGGCCCGCACCTTCTCGTCGGGGATCTCCTCGATACGTGCCTTGCTGCTGACGCTATCGGTAATGATGGGGACCTGCCAGCCATGATACGACTTCGCCTTGTACCCCATGCCGATCAGGGTCATGGAAAGCAGGGCAATGGAGACCTGCTCACCGGCAGCGACCAGCACATCATACTCCCGCAGATCAGGGAACTCGCATGTCTCATTGGCAAGGGCAACCAGCTTGTTGGTTTCTCCGGACATGGCGGAAACGACGACAACCATTTCGTTCCCCTCGTCAAAGCCCTTTGCGACCCGCTTGGCAACATTCTTGATCCGTTCAATGCTACCCATCGAGGTACCGCCGTACTTTTGGACCACCAGAGCCATCAGCTTACTCCTCCCTCATTACTTGGTATATTTTATGTGCGCCCCCCCCCGGCCTGCCCGGGGGATAGCGGCTCTCCTGATTGAAGACGAATTTTTATCAAGAAAGCGACTGTTGGTCAAAAGATATTTTACCCTACCAAACATTTTTGTATACAGACAGAAGCTCATCAACCACGTTTTTAAACCGCTCCGAAGTCGGAACCAGTGCGACCCTGCGCACCGTTTCGTCAAGGTAGCTGAAATGGATCTCCAACCGCTCACGGGGAAGCTCTTCGCAGAGCCGTTCAGGCCACTCCACCAGCGAGACGCCGTCTCCATGGAAGTAGTCGGCAAAACCGAGCTCCACCACCTCCTCGTCGCCGGAGAGCCGGTAAAGGTCGAAATGGTAGAGCGTCAGGCGCCCCCCGTAGATGTTCAGCAGGGTATAGGTCGGGCTCGTGACCGGCACCGCCGGATCGACTCCCAGGCCCGTGGCAACCCCCCTGGCAAACCTGGTCTTCCCGGCACCGAGCTCCCCACGCAGGGCGATGAAGTCGCCGGGTTGGAGCAGCTCGCCGAGGAGGGCGCCAATCCTCTCCGTCTCCTCGGGCGAACCCGAATCAAGCATCACCATACCGTCCCTACGCCACCATCGAACGGATCAGGTCGATCCTGGCAACGATACCCACGAGCTTGCCACCTTCCACGACCGGCACGGCAGTTATCTTTTTGCTGCTGAAAATATCGGCCACATCGGCAACGCTGGCCTCGGGCGAAACGGTCACCACGTCCGGCGAATAGATGTCGCCGACGGTTCTGCCGCTCATTTTTTTCAGCTCTTTTTCGAATTTCTTGTCGCTCTCCAGGTAGATCACCCAGTCGAATATGGAGATGACCGTGGGGATATGCAGGCTCTTGTCCTGCTCCACCAGGTCGGTTTCCGTGACAATCCCCGCGAGATTGCCGGCCCCGTCCAGAACCGGCAGGCTGCTGATGTGCCGGTCGGCGAATATCCTCGCCAGCTCCGCCACGGTCGTCTCCTTCGTCACCGTCACCACATCCGTTGTCATTATCTCTCTAACCTTACGCATCCGCGTGTCTCCTTTCAGTCAGCATCTTGAACACATAGGGGAGCATCTCCTGGACATCCGTGGCTATCAGGCCGATCTCCCCCTTGTCACGCGCCACCATGTCGGCTGCCGCCCCGTGGCAGTAGACTCCGAGGCAGCAGGCGGCAAAGGGCTCATACCCCTGGGCCAGCAGCGCCGTGATCACGCCGGTGAGCACGTCACCCATCCCGCCCGAAGCCATGCCGGGGTTGCCGCTGGAGTTCACCGCCAGCCGGCCGTCCGGCGCGGCGACCACGGTACGGGCGCCCTTGAGGACGAGATAGACGCCGTTATCCTTGGCAAACCTCTCAGCAGCGGCAAGCCGGTCGGTCTCCACCTCCGCAACGGTGACGCCGGCAAGCCGGGACATCTCCCCCGGATGGGGGGTCATGACCACCGCGGGAGAGGGAGAGGTCCTGATGACGTCCCGCTGCCCGGCGACGGCGTTGAGGGCATCGGCATCCATGACCAGCGGCACCCTGACCGTGGCGGCAATCTCCCTGACCACGCGCCACGCCTCTCCGGATTGCCCCACTCCCGGGCCGATGGCAACCACGTCCCTGCCGGGCAGGAGGTCCATGATCCGCGGCAGTGCAGCCGGTGAGAGCGCGCCCGAGCCGTTGTCCCCGAGGGGAACGGTCATGGCTTCCGTACTCTTCATCTCCAGGATCGCATGTATCGACTCCGGCACCGCCAGGGTGACGAGACCGGCGCCGCTTCTCATGGCGCTGTTGGCAGCCATGGCAGCCGCACCGCTCTTGCCGGTGGAGCCGGCAATGATCAGGCTGTGCCCGTTGTCACCCTTGTGGCAGACCCGGCTCCGCCGCCTGATCGTCGCAGCCGCCCTGGCGACGTCGAAATACTCGACCCCCGGAGCCGCGGCTGCCAGCTCCCCGGGGATTCCGATGTCGGTCACCAGCAGTTCGCCGGTGTAGGCTGTGCCGGGGTAGAGGATGTGCCCCAGCTTCGCCAGGGCGAAGGTCACCGTGAGCTCCGCCTGCACGGCCATCCCGAGAATGCGCCCTGACGTGGCATCCACCCCCGAGGGGATGTCGACCGCCACCACCGGTCGGTCGGACGCGTTCATGCGGGCGATGGACGAGGCGTAGATCCCTGTCACCTCGCTCTTCAGCCCTGTGCCGAGAAGCGCGTCGACGACGATGGTGGCGCCGGCGAGGAGTTCATCGATACCCGGGCCTGACTCTGCCGCGGCGTCTCGCTGCACGACCCCCTGCGGCACCTTCTGCAGGTTGACCAGTGCATCCCCCCGGACGGCATCCCTCCCCCCGTGGTGCAGCAGGGTGACGTTCCACCCCATGTCATGGAGGAGCCGAGCGATGACGAACCCGTCGCCGCCGTTGTTACCCTTGCCGGCGAAGACCACCACCGACCGGTCGTCGCCGATGCCGTAACGGGCGTCGATGATTTCGGCACAGGTACGCCCTGCCCGCTCCATCAGCTCCACCCCCGGCACGCCGAAACCTTCGATGGTCGTGCGGTCCAGCTCCTGCATGGTCTGGCTCGTAACGGCTTTCATGGCGACTCCAGGATCACCATGGCAACGGCACAGCCGGCGTCATGGGAAAGGGAGAGATGGCACCGGTTCCCCCCGGCAGCCACGAAATGGGCGGCGGCCAGGCCGGAAAGCTCCAGAACCGGCTTGCCGAGATCGTCATTGACGACCTCCATGTCCAGCCAGTTGATGCCGTTGCGCAAACCTGTGCCGAGCGCCTTCAGGAAAGCCTCCTTGGCGGCGAAACGGAGCGCGTAGTGCTGGGCCGCAAGCCTGCGTGCGGAGCAGTACTGTCGTTCGCGGGGGGTGAAGAGCCTCTCCAGGAGAGCGACGTTGTTCTCCCTGACAAAACGTTCAAAACGGCTTATTTCCGCGATATCTATACCGGTTCCCAGTATCACCGACCACTCCTCCGCGACTTCTTTTGACGTGGATTATACCTGTTTGCGCCTTAAAGGCAATCAACAAGCACTCTTTGGGGGGCTCCTCCACTTGACTAGCGGAGAATGGGAGGAATAATTAAAGCAACACTATTTTTCCGAAAGGGGGGGACACCATGACCGAGAAACTCCTCATACCATCCATTGAAAAGAGACTTACCGGCCTCATAGAAGTCAGCAGGCGGGCCATGCGCGAGGGGGAGATGCGGGAGAAGAGTAACCTCAAACCGACCGTCACCATCTCCAGGGAATTCGGCTGCGAGGCCTATCCCACGGCGGAAAAGCTCAAAACCCTCCTGGAAGCGAAAAGCGGTGAACCATGGGCCCTTGTCGATCGCACCCTGATCGACGAAGTGGCCAAGCATCACGACCTGGCGGCCAGTATCCTCCACAATCTCGGCCAGCGACCGCGCTGGCTCGACGACATGCTCTCCACCCTCTCCCCCCGCTGGCACAACGAGAGGGAACATTTCCAGCTCCTGGCCCAGCAGATCGTGGCAATCGCCTCCGGCGGCAACGCCATCATCGTCGGGCTGGGCGCGGCGATCGTCACCCAGTCCATGAAAAACTGCCATCATTTCCGCATCTTCGCCTCCCAGGAGTTCAAGACGGCCTCGGTGGCAGCCAGGGCCTCGGTAAGCCGGGCCGAAGCGGTGGAGATGATCGAGCGCCGGCAGAAATCGCGGGAAAAATTCGTCCGGGATTTTCTCAACAAGGACATCAACGACATCCACTCCTTTCACCTCCTCTTCAATAACGACCGCAACAGTGCGGATTCAATGGCCGAAACAATGTCAAGCTACCTCTTCCACAGGGATTGACCCCCTGGCCTGGCGGGGCCTTCCCCCGCCAGGCTCCTCTCACCAGCCACCACCCGCTCGCAGGGATTTCTTCCCCCCCGGGTGAAACGGCCCACCCGTTGTTGACACCCATTTTCAGCTCCTGTATATAGAATCAACGAAATTCTGCGGGGTCCCCCATGTTCATTATTGGAAATCTGCTCATTGCCATTGCCAAGATGGCCGATATCATACTGACCCTCTACATGTACATGATCATCGGGAGGGCGATCATCTCGTGGGTCAACCCGGACCCCTACAACCCGATCGTCAGCTTCCTCTACCGGGCAACCGAACCGGTGCTGGAACGGGTCAGAAGGGTCATCCCCTACCTGGGGGGACTGGACCTGGCCCCGATCGCCGTGATCCTGGCGATCATCTTCGTGCAGAACTTCCTGATAAATTCCCTGCTTGAAATCGGTTTCCGTATAAAAATGGGAGGATCCCCGTGAAAATCACCCCCCTCGACATCCAGCAGCAGCAGTTCAAAGGAAAGATGCTCGGCGGACTCGACCCCAATGACGTCGATGCCTTTCTCCAGCTCGTCTCCCAGGAGATGGAATCCCTCATCCGTGAAAACGAAGAGCTGAAGGAGCAGACCCGGAAGGCGGCTCTCCAGGTCGATGAGATGGCCCAGAGAGAGGCCAACCTGCGGGAGACGATGCTGGCTGCCCAGAAAATTTCCGAAGAGATGAAGAGCAATGCCCAGAAGGAGGCAAATCTCCTCATCTCCGAGGCAGAGCTGAAAGGGGAGCGGATCCTGGCGGCCGCGGAGCAGAAGCTGGCCCAGTTGAACAACAGCATCCACGAAATCCGCCGGCAGAAACTGCAGTTCGAAACCGCCCTGAAATCCCTCCTGGAGACACACATGAAGATGCTCTCCGTCGGGGAAGAGTGACCGCCGCCACCCCGGAGGGGATGATCAGGGAGACCGGCGACGGAATCCTGCTCCGCATCCACCTGCAGCCCCGGGCGAGCAGGACCGGGATCTGCGGGCTCCAGGGGGAGGAACTGAAGGTCAGGGTCACCTCGCCCCCCGTGGATGATGCGGCCAACAAGCTCTGCATCGAATTCTTCGCCTCCCTCTTCTCCGTGGCAAAATCCAAGGTCTCAATCGTCTCGGGAGCCCATTCTCGGCACAAGACCCTCCGCATCATCGACACGACCCGGGAACGTGCCGAAACCATCCTGGGCACGGAGATTAACAACGCCTAAATACCATCCCCTTGACAAAAACATGGCGTGGTTACTATAGTTTAAGAGCAGAGTCCGTGTGACATCATCTCCACGGGTGCCGTCATCAACAACGAGGTGAGAAACAGATGCCAGTGTATGAATACCAGTGCGAAGCATGCAGTCATCAATTCGAACTGCGCCAGAAGTTTTCCGATCCCCCTGCTGAAAGCTGCCCGGCATGCGGTGGTACGGTGAAAAAGCTGATCTCCAGCACGGCCTTTGCCCTCAAGGGGGGAGGATGGTATACCGAGGGGTACTCGGGGGGCAAAAAGAGTGAGTCCCCGTCGCCGTGCGCGGCCGCAAGCGGCGGTAGCTGTGCCGGTTGTCCCTCCGCTGCCTGATTTTTTCGTACAAAAGAAGCACTGCATTGAAAATCCCTCACACCTGTGAGGGATTTTCTGTATTATGCCGTGAAGATTGACCCAGTATCCGCACAGGAGAACACATCCACCCGAGGGGGGAGACGCATGGCCGACATTATCGATGGCAAAGCCTTGGCAGCAAAGATCCGCGCACAGCTTTCCGGTGAGGTTGCCGCACTGAAAACAGCCGGAATCACCCCGGGGCTGGCGGTGGTCCTCGTCGGTGACGACCCGGCCAGCAAGGTATACGTCAGCATGAAGGAAAAGGCGTGTGCCGACATCGGCATCTTCTCGGACGAACACAAGCTCCCCGCGGAGACCAGCGAGGCGGAACTCCTCGCCCTTATCGACAGGCTCAACCGGGATCCCCGTATCCACGGCATCCTCGTCCAGCTCCCCCTGCCGAAACAGATCAATGCGGAAAAGGTCCTGGAACACATCTCCCCCCTCAAGGATGTGGACGGATTCCACCCGTACAACGTGGGCCGGCTGATGGTCGGCAAACCGACCTTCCAGCCCTGCACCCCCTACGGCGTCATGGTGATGCTGCGTGAGTACGGTATCGACCTCACGGGCAAGGAGGTGGTCGTCGTCGGCCGCTCCAACATCGTCGGCAAGCCGGTGGCCATGATGTGCCTGCAGCAGAACGCCACCGTCACCATCTGCCACTCCCGGACCAGGGACCTGGCGGCAAAGGTCGGACAGGCGGACGTGCTCATCGCCGCCGTCGGCGTCCCGGAGATGATCAAGGGGGAATGGATCAAGGAGGGGGCGGTCGTCATCGACGTGGGGGTCAACCGGGTCGGGGAGAAAAAACTGGTGGGTGACGTGGAGTTTGCCGCGGCTTCCGAACGGGCTTCAGCCATCACCCCCGTCCCCGGCGGAGTGGGACCCATGACCATAACCATGCTTCTTTACAACACCGTCGCGTCGGCGCAAGGGGTGGCAACCCCCTCGCCGGCGGGACTCTAGCCTCAGGCGTGCACCGACCTCAGGACACCAGGCGGACCAATGATAGTCAGCAGACAGAAGCCGATTGAAGACATCCTCTCCTCCCTCGACGGGTGCCGGTCAGTGTTCCTGATCGGGTGCACCAAGTGCGCCACGGTCTGCAAGTCCGGGGGCGAAGAAGAGGTGTGGCAGATGCAGGAGGAGCTCCTTGCCGCGGGAATCGAGGTGACCGGCTCCCTGGTCATCGACGAGGCCTGCCACATGCTCCGGGTAAGCCGTGACCTGCGCAGCAAACAGCAGATGGTGGATGACGCCGACAGCATACTGGTCATGGCGTGCGGTGCCGGGATCCAGTCCGTCTCCGCCGCCACCAGCAAGAAGACGGTGGCCGCCCTGGACTCCCTCTTCCTCGGCAACATCCGCCGGTTCGGCCAGTTCGAGCAGAAATGCTCCCTCTGCGGCGAGTGCATCCTCACGCAGACGGCCGGTATCTGCCCGGTGACAGCCTGTGCGAAGGGGCTGCTGAACGGCCCCTGCGGGGGCATGGACAACGGCAGGTGCGAAACCGACCAGGAGTCGCCGTGCGCCTGGGCGGAAATCTTCGAACGGCTGCAGAAAACTCCGCAGAGCTGCGACCTGGAGTCCTACCGGCCGCCGAAAAACCATGGGAAAGTACCGAAACCCGGAAAGTTGAAACTCCCCAAATGACATCAACGCCATCCCGCCTGCAGCAGAAACTCGAAGGGGAGCAGTTCGTGTTCACCACCGAGGTCTGCCCCCCCAAGGGCGCCGACTGCGACACGTTCGTCGCCGTTGCCCGGGAACTCGCCCCCCACGTGGACGCCGTCAACGTGACCGACAACCAGGGGGCGCACATGCGCATCTCCCCCCTGGCGGCTGCGGCGCTGCTGCAACGGGAAGGGGTCGAACCGGTATTCCAGCTCACCTGCAGGGACAGGAACCGCCTCGCCCTGCAGAGCGACCTCCTCGGCGCTGCTGCCCTGGGGGTGAAGAACGTCCTGCTCCTCACCGGCGACCACATCTCCTTCGGCGACCACAAGGAGGCAAAGACGGTCTTCGACCTTGATTCGGTGCAACTGATCGATGTCGCTTCCAGGCTCTGCAGGGGAGAAGACCTCTCCGGCAGGAAACTCCACGGTGCGCCATCGTTTTTTATCGGCGCCGCTGCCGCGCCGGAAGCGGAACCGTTCGAGCTGACCCTGTTCAAACTGCGCAAGAAAATAGCGGCAGGGGCCCAGTTCCTCCAGACGCAGGCGGTCTTCGACCCGGCGGCCTGCCAAAAGTTCCACCAGGCCGTTGCACCCCTTGGCGCCAGGATCATCGCCGGCATCATCATCCTCAAGTCCGCCGGCATGGCCCGCTTCATCAATGCCAACATCCCGGGTCTCAACATACCCGATACGATCATCACCGAGCTGGAGAACTCCCCCCATCCCCACACCACGGGAATCGACATCGCCTGCCGCCTGGCGGCAGAGATAAAACCGTACTGCCACGGTATTCACATCATGCCCATGGGACTGGAACGCGGGGTAGCGGCAATCGTCTCGTCAGTCTCGGCCTAACTATCGAAGGAGCACCATCATGCAGGTAAAAAAAGCCGTCTTCCCGGTGGCGGGACTTGGCACCAGATTTCTCCCGGCAACCAAGGCATCACCCAAGGAGATGCTCCCCCTCATCGACAAGCCCCTGGTACAGTATGTTGTCGAAGAGGCTGTCGCCGCGGGAATCGAGCAGATTCTCTTTGTAACCGGCCGGGGGAAACGGGCCCTGGAGGATCACTTCGACATCGCCTTCGAACTCGAAGCGCTCCTCTACGACAAGGGGAAAGATGCGGAGCTTTCCCAGGTGCGGGAAATCGCCGAGATGGTTGATATTTTTTATGTCCGCCAGAAAAAGGCGCTCGGCCTCGGCCATGCCATTCTCTGCGCCAGGGATTTCATCGGCAATGAACCGTTCGCCGTCCTGCTGGGTGACGACATCATCGATTCGGAGCGCCCCTGCCTGGGGCAACTCCTGGACGTCTACCGGAAATACCGTGGCTGCGTCCTTGCCCTGGAGCAGGTGCCGAGGGAACATATCTCCTCCTACGGCTGCGTTGCCGCCAACCACATCTCCGACCAGGTGTACGAGGTGACCGACCTGGTGGAGAAGCCGAAGCCGGAGGAGGCCCCCTCCGACCTGGCCATCATCGGCCGTTACATCCTCACCCCGGAGATATTCCCGATCCTGGCGCAACAGGAGCCGGGCAAGGGGGGGGAGATCCAGCTGACCGACGCCATCCTCGCCCTCTCTGCCGACGAAGCCATTTACGGCTGCAGGTTCTCGGGCCAGCGCCACGACTGCGGCGACAAACTCGGTTTTCTCAAGGCAACGGTGGATATGGCGCTGAAGCGGCCGGAGTTCAACGGCGAGTTCGAGGAGTACCTGCGCAAGCGGTTGACTATCTCCTGACCGGCACCCGGTCAGGACGAGGTTCCGGCAGGTGCCGGACTCGGCCGCCCCCTCGGGGTTCCATGCCTCACCCCTTGGCCCATCTGCTTTCCGTGTGCAGTGGTTGCGGAACGAGGTGCTCCGCACCAAGAAGATGGGCCATCTGCTTCATCCCCTCCTCGACACTGGCAAACTGTTCGTCCGTCAGCTCATCCAGCCCCTTCACCAACATGTCCTGGGCGATTCCCGGTGCCGTGGCAACAAGAGCCCGCCCCTCATCCGTGAGGTTCAGATCGACTGCCCTCCGGTCGAGCTGAGAGCGGGTCCGCGTCACCATCCCCTTCCCCTCGAGACGGTCCAGAATCCCCACGACCGTTGCCGGTCGCAGGTACATCCGGCGCGCCAGCTCCGAGACGCGCATGGGGGCATCACCTGCCAGGATCTTCAGCACCCAGATCTGGGGACCGGTCAGGCCGGTCGCCTGCTCGGCATTCCGGGAGGAGTCGTTTATCACCTGGAACACCCGCCGCAAGTTGTCGATCACATCCGAAATCGCTGCTGCATCTCGCCCCATACGTGCTCCCAGATTCGACTTGACATATTAGTTAGCATTGCAAATAATTGGCACAGAAACAATAAAGGCATTCTGCACCCGGGTCAAGGTCATTTCGGCACACATCAACAGGAGGAGTAATCATGAAGTGGAAAGGTTTCACGTCGTTTGCCGTTGTCAGCTCCATCATGGTCGTCACCGGCGGCTGCGCCACACAGGGAGTGGTCAAGAGTGACGCATCCCTTGCATCCCAGAGTCCCGCCACCACCCAGAGCAGGCAGGACGCCGGGAAAGTTCCGCCTGTGCCGGCGACGCCGGAAGCCGCCCCGCAGCCGGCCACTGGCAAGCAGCCTGCCACCGCCACGAAACTGGAGCCGATCGCCAATGCTGCCGAATTGAAAGCGGCCATGGAAAAGATCTACTTCAACTTCGACTCCTCCGCCCTTTCCCCACAGGCCCGCGAATCACTGGTCAGGAACAGCGAGATCATGAAGCGGAACCCGTCCGCCACGGTCCGGATTGAAGGGAATTGCGACGAGCGCGGCTCTGATGAATACAACCTGGCGCTGGGCGAACAACGGGCCAAGGAAGCCATGAAGTACCTTACGACGCTGGGGATTCCTGCCGAGCGACTGACCGTCATCAGCTACGGCAAGGAAAAGCCTGTTGCCACGGGGCACGATGAGTCATCCTGGGCAGCGAACCGCCGGGACGATTTCGTCCTGGTGCGCCACTAGTCCTCCCCTCCCCGTCATCCCGGCCGGATCAGCGGGTGAGGGGGAGCCCACCCCCATCACACAGCCGCCGGACACGTCGGGATGACATACCGTGGTGGAGCTTTGTCCGGCTTTTACATGATGGAAAAATTGGTGTGGATGACCTTCTGCAGATCCTCGATCCGCAGGAGCGCCTGACGGATACGTTCCCGCTCGTCACCCGGGAGCTGGTAGGGATTCAGGTAGTAGGAGCTGTTCTGGATCCCCTTCACGACCTTGATCTGCTGCAGGATCCTGTGCTTGGTCAGCACCAGGTAGGCATCGCTCAAACCCGCGGCCATGGTCTTTGACAAGCTCCCCTCCCGCTGCAGAAGTTCGATGCGGCGCAGGGTGGAGGTGGCGGGGATCCCCTGGTTGATGGAGAGTATCCGCACATTCATAACCAGCGGCGCCCAGGCAAGGAGCTTGAGGTTGAACTCCCCCTTGTGCTCTCCGGACCCCTCGGTCCAGATCCGCTTGAGGAACCCGAGAGCCAGGCGCATCTCCGTCGCCGCCTTTGCCATCCCCCACAGGGCATGGAAATAGTCCTGCTCCAGGCCGCGGATCAGGGCCACCAACTCGTTGGCCAGCGCCCCGTCGCCGGCCACGTAGCGGGCATCGGAGAGGACGATGAGATCCATGAGGTTCTTGGCATAATCCTCGTATTCGTAGCGGACGATTGCCAGGAGCTTTTTCCGCCACTGGCTGATGGAGCCGCGCCAGGTCGGATTGCTCGGCATGATGTCGCCGGTGCACTTCTTGAAACCGACCTCGACCATCCTCTCCACGAGCAGTTCCGAAAACCTCCTGAACCATTCGTCGGCCGCCTCACCTCCACCGTCACCATAGACAATGAGATAGTCCTGATCAGTGATCAGGGTCTGCTCCTCACGGCCGTCACTCCCCATGCTGACCAGCGCGAAGGGGACGTCCGGAGGGGCAGTCCCCGTGGCCGCCATCTCGGCGACCGCAAGCTCGACCGCCCTTCCCGCCAGGACATCCCGGTACTCGGTGCAGTTCCGGTGCAGGGCGGGTACCGACTGGACCTTCAGGAAGCGCTCCAGCTCGATCCGGTTGAGCTCGTCGTGAATCTCTCCCAGCTCCACGCAGGAACCTGCCCGGGCGATCCTCTCGAACAGAACCGTTTCGGCCCGGTTCATCTCCTCGAAGAAGGAAATGGTCTCCTCCAGGGAGCTCCTCACCCCCGCAAGCAGCTGGCTGATCTCGGTCCCGTTGAGGAGGGGGAGAAACTCCCGGATCCTCCCCATGAGCCTGGAGATGAACTCCTGTTCGGAGATTTTTTCAGGTATGTGGCGAGTCGGCATGGCAGTTCCTGCTCAGGAGGGTTGGGGAGGCCACCGTATCGTCCCTGGCCGTGTCCAGGGAGTCCCGGGAAATACCGTTATAAAACTCCAGTGAATATAACACAAAAACGGGGTTGTACGAGTACGGATAAAAAAAGGGGGAAGGTTTCCCCTCCCCCGAGACATGTGATAACAGGTACAGATCCTAGTGGTCGATGGCCTTGGCCATGCCGATGCCGGTGTTCTGGCGGACGTAGATCTCGTCGAACATCTCCTCGGAACGCCTGCTCGGGAATGCCAGGGCGCAGAGGATGGCGGCTGCGAAACCGAGCGGGATGGAGATGATGCCCGGGTTCTTCAGGGTGAAGAGCGGCTTGTCCAGACCCATCATGGACTTGCCACCGCGGTTCTTGGCTTCCACAGCCTTCTTCTCGTCGATGGTCTTCATGGTCTTTTCCATGGCCTCGGGCTTCACCTTACCCTCGGCAACATCCTTCTCCAGCTTGGTGTAGGCCTTCTTGGCATCGTCGGCGACCTTGTTCGGGTAGGTCATGTTGGGAGACACCATGACCAGGCCGATGGAGGCGATGGTTCCCACCAGCAGGCCGCCGATAACGCCGGCGGTGTTGAACTTCTTCCAGAAGAGGGAGAGAACGACGACCGGCAGGTTACCGGAGGAGGCAACCGCGAAGGCGAGCGCCACCAGGTGGGCGACGTTCTGCTTCTCGGCGGCGATACCGATGATGATACCGCAGGCGCCGACCACCAGGGAGGTGATACGGGCTGCCATGACCTGCTCGTGCTGGTCGGCATGACCGTCCTTGATGACGTTGACGTAGATGTCGTGGGCGATGGCCGCGGAGGCAGCCAGAACCAGACCGGACACAACGGCCAGGATGGTGGCGAAGGCAACGGCGCAGAGGAAGGCCAGGAGGAGATCGCCGATGAACGGAGAGATCTCGCCGCCCAGACCCTTGGCCAGCATCATCGCAGCCATGTTCCCGCCTGCGTCAACCTTCTTGATACCCTGGGGGGTGAGGTGGATGGCGGCGCCGAATCCGAGGAGGGTGGTCAGGATGTAGAAGGAGCCGATGATGAACATGGCGACGATAACGGACTTACGGGCAGCCTGGGCGGTCGGCACGGTGAAGAAGCGCATGAGGATGTGGGGCATGCCGGCGGTACCGAGCACGAGGGCCATACCGAGGGAGATCTGGTCGAGCGGGTTGGTGAGGAACAGACCCGGCTCGAGGAAGCGCTGACCGGCGTCAGTCGTGGCGGTGCCTGCATCCAGCTCTTTCAGGTAGATGGGGAGGAGCTTGACGTGGTCGGCGATAGCCTGGCTGGAGGCGATGTCATTGAAGAACTGGATCGGGTTCATGTTCGACTTCAGCATGACCAGCACGGACAACAGGGTAGCACCGGACATGAGCAGACCGGCCTTGATGATCTGGACCCAGGTGGTGGCGGTCATGCCGCCGAACACGACGTAGCCGACCATGAGGATGCCGACGCCGATGATCGCGACCTTGTAGTCGATGCCCAGGAGGAGCTGCATCAGCTTGCCCGCACCGACCATCTGGGCGGTGAGGTAGAAGGTGGAGACGGCGACGACGGAAATGGCGGCAACGGCGCGGACCGGCTTGGGCTCGGTACGGAACGCCAGGATGTCCCCCAGGGTGTACTTGCCGGCATTACGGCAGGGCTCGGCAACGATGAGCAGAACCGTAATGTAGGCAACCAGCCAGCCGACGGAGTACATGAACCCGTCGTAGCCGTAGAGGGAGATCATGCCGGAAATGCCGAGGAACGACGCGGCGGACATGTAGTCGCCGGCGATCGCCCAGCCGTTCTGGGTGCCGGTGATACCGCCACCGGCGGTGTAGAAGTCGGCAGCCGACTTGGTCTTCTTGGCCGACCAGACGACAACGGCCATGGTGGCGCCGATGATGATGAGGAAGATCGGGATGGTGACCTTCGGGTTGGCCTTCAGCTTGCCGTCGTCGGCGGGCTTGGCGGCCGGTGCGGCAGCAGCAGGAGCTGCGGCGGGCGCGGGAACGGCCTGCATGGCAGCCGGAGCAGCCGGAGCGGTTGAGGCGGGCGCAGCAGCTGCCGGAGCTGCCGGAGCGGCGGCCGGCGCCTTCTGGGTTTCAGCAAAAGCAATAGAGCCCAGGGAGAGGGCTAATGCCAGTCCTACGAACAGTTTTTTCATTAGTTAGTCCTCCTTTACTTGAGCTCGTCTACAAGTTCACGGGTCAGTCTGTCGAAGTCACGGTTGGCGACCTTGGCATAGTACATTGCAAGCCACCAGGAGACAAAGAACTGGGAAAGGGCGAAGAGGTAGCCAAGATTGATGTTGCTGATGATCTTGATCTTGAAGAGCCCCGGGGTGTAGGCTGCACCGATCGGGAGGAGGAAGTAGTAGATGGAAGAGAAAATCCACCATCCGAAGAGAAAAACCGTCTTCTTGTGATGCAGTTCGATAAACTTGGGGTTTTTGGCAATTGCTGCCCAGTCGTACTGTTTTTCTGCCATGGTTTGGTACTCCTTTCTTGAAAAATGTAACCAGCCTGAGAGAACGGCGTCCCGCTCTCCGTTGATGTTCTGCCCTGTACGCCTCCTTTCGTGAACGTGTAACCTGCCGACAATCGCTAAAACTTCGCGTAACCGAACTTCATGGAAAGCATATCGGCCCCTTCCAGGAGCGAAGGGGCAATCTCGTTCTCTATCCTCTCGGCAACCAGCCGGAATGCCGGCCCCAGCAGGGTTATGGCACCGACGACCTTGCCGGCGTAATCCTTGATGGCCACCGCCACATCGGTAATCCCCTCGCCAAGGCCGTCATGGGCGACCGCGACCCGCTTGACGCGGATCTCGTCGAGCTCGCTCTCCAGCCGGAGAAGCTCTTCCGGAGACATGCGCCGCCGCCCCTTCTTGAAAAACTTCTCGAGCAGGTCGGAGGATTCGAGCGCCTTGATCACCTTGCCGGGGGCGTTGGTGAGGCAGGGGAACTTCTTCCCCACCAGGGGAGCCGTCTTCACCGCCTGGGCTCCGTCGACCATGTCGAGGAACAGGACCTCCTCCCCGAGAAGGACCGTGAGGTACACCGCTTCCTCGTGCCGCCTGGCCAGCTCTTCCATCACCGGATGGGCATGCTTGATCAGGTTTGCCCCCTTGATGAACCGCTGGGCAAGGCCGACGGTATTCAGCCCCACCCGGTAGACGCCGCTATGCTCTTCACGCTGCACGAGCCCCCTGCTCTCCAGGGTGGCCAGCAGACGGAACGCCTTGTTCCTGCTGATGCCGAGCTTTTCGGCCAGATGGGGGAGCGTGGCGTCAACAGAGTCATCGGCCAGGAGCTCCAGAATATCCAGAGCCTTTTCCACACTCTGCACAGAATAGCTGCTCTTGCTCCTGAACATGATGATCGACCCGCCCGCTGTAAATTTGAAAGTTCGTTTTACCCACTAATAGTTATAGTTGATTTATTTTTTAGCACGTCGTTTTATTAGTGTCAACCCAAAAGTTTATTTTTTTGTATACAGTACCATTAGTTCATTATTTTTCAACAGGTTACCAATAAACCGGAAATGATCAAAGCTGAAACCAATGAATTTTGCAGCCCTTTCAAACATGGGTTTACATCATCGTCTCCGCAACGTCAAACGGGAAATATTCCGCTGCATTCTCCCTTTACAAGCATAAATTCAGCATGATATTATTTCATGCTTTACGAACCACGCACCATGCACCTTCTGAAACATGCCGGATCAACCGCGGGGGCGGAGCACCCCCTCCGCAACCGGAACGGCAATGGGTTCATACACCATACACAGGAGCAGAACATGTCAGGCCACAATAAATGGAGCACGATCAAGCACAAGAAGGGCGCTGCCGACGCAAAACGGGGCAAGATATTCACCAAGATCATCAAGGAGATCTCCGTTGCCGCCAAGCTTGGCGGTGGAGACCCCGCGGCAAATCCTCGCCTTAGAACGGCGATTGACAAGGCCAAGGGTGAAAACATGCCCAAGGACAACATCGAGCGGGCCATCAAGAAGGGTACCGGCGAGATGGAGGGGGTCAACTACGAGGAGATCACCTATGAAGGGTACGGACCCGGCGGCGTCGCGGTGCTGGTTGAGGTCATGACCGACAACCGCAACCGCACCGTATCGGAGGTGCGCAGCATTTTCACCAAGTGCAACGGCAACATGGGGGAAACGGGGTGCGTCTCCTGGATGTTCGACCAGAAGGGGCTGATCACCTACCCGAAGTCGGTGGATTTCGACAAGCTGTTCGAAGCCGCCATCGAAGCGGGTGCCGAGGACGTGGTGGACCTGGACGAGCAGATCGAGGTGACCACCGAGCCGTCCGCATTCATCGAGGTGCGTGATGCCCTGAACGCGGCCGGCTTCACCTTCGAGAATGCTGAAGTGACCATGATCCCCCAGACCCAGGTCAAGCTGGAGGGGAAACAGGCGGAGAGCATGCTGAAGATGATCGACCGCCTCGAAGACAACGACGACGTACAGAACGTCTATGCCAACTTCGATATCTCCATGGAGGAGATGGAGAAGCTGATGTAACACGGGGGCCCCGGCCCCGCACCCAACCTCAGGCGGACTACGACATGAAAATCATGGGCATCGATCCGGGCTCGCGCATCACCGGCTACGGCGTGATCCGCAAGGAAGGGAACCGGCTGGTCCACGTGGACAACGGCGCCATCTTCACCGACAGCGCCGCGGACTTCCCCGGCAGGCTGCAGCGGATCTACGAGGGGCTCAGCGAGATCATCGCCCGCTACGCCCCTGACGTCGTCTCCGTGGAGGATGTCTTTTTCGCCAACAACGTGCAGAGCGCCCTCAAGCTCGGCCAGGCCAGGGGGGCGGCCATCGTCGCCGGCGTCAACGCGGGCCTGCCGGTACACGAGTACACCGCCCTGCAGGTAAAGCAGGCGGTCGTCGGCCACGGCCGGGCCGCCAAGGAGCAGGTACAGCAGATGGTCAAGGCCCTGCTCGGCTTGCCGGAGATCGCCCAGGCCGACGCCTCCGACGCCCTGGCGGTCGCCATCTGCCACGCCAACTCGGCCGGCCTGAAGAACCTTATCACCCCCGCCCCGAAGCGACGAGCGTACCGATGATAGCCCTCTTAAGCGGAACAATAGCCCACAAGACCCCCGATGCCGTGATCCTGGACGTGAACGGCGTCGGCTACCGCGTGCAGATCCCCTTCTCCACCTACTTCGCCCTCCCGGAAGAGGGTGCGCCCCTCTCCCTCCACATCCACACCAACGTGAAGGAAGACGCCATCCACCTCTACGGGTTCCTCACCCCGGAGGAGAAACAGTTCTTCCAGCTCCTCCTGGGGGTCACGGGGGTGGGGCCGAAGCTGGCGCGGGACATCCTCTCCAACATCCAGCCCGCCGACCTTTCGGACGCCCTGGTCCGCGGCGACCTGGCCCGGCTCTCCGCCGTGCCGGGGATCGGCAAGAAGAGCGCCGAACGCCTGGTGCTGGAGCTGAAGGACAAGATCGTCAAGCTGGGGCTGGTCACGGGCAGACAGAGCAGTGCCAGCAGCACCGCCCCCTCGTCGGTGCGGGACGACGTCGCCTCCGCCCTGGTGAACCTGGGGTACAAGGAGGCGGTGGTGACCAGGGTCCTCGCCGAGCTTGACGTCGATGCCGGCACCCCCATGGAAGAGCTCCTCAAACACGCCCTCAAGAGGCTGATGAAATAGCCATGTCCCGACTGCTCGAAGCACATGCCACCGACGAAGAGCTCCTCATGGAGAGCTCCCTCCGTCCCCGCTCCCTGGACGAGTACGTGGGGCAGGAGAAGGCCAAGGGGAACCTGCGGGTCTTCATCGATGCCGCCAAGAAACGGGGCGAGGCCCTCGACCATGTCCTCCTCTACGGACCGCCGGGGCTGGGGAAGACCACCCTCTCCAACATCATCGCCTGCGAGATGGGGGTCAACATCAAGTCCACCTCCGGCCCGGTCATCGAGCGGCCCGGCGACCTGGCCGCCATCCTCACCAACCTGGAGGCGGGCGACGTCCTCTTCATCGACGAGATCCACCGCCTCTCCCACGTGGTGGAGGAGATCCTCTACCCGGCCATGGAGGACTTCCAGCTGGACATCATCATCGGCCAGGGGCCGAGCGCCCGCACCATCAAGCTCGACCTCCCCAGGTTCACCCTGGTGGGGGCCACCACCCGGGCCGGGCTCCTCTCCTCCCCCCTGCGCGACCGTTTCGGCGTGATCTCCCGCCTGGAGTTCTACACCGACGACGAGCTGGCCTTCATCGTCAGGCGCTCCTCCCGCATCCTGGGGATGGAGATCACCCCCGACGCCTCCCTGGAGCTGGCCCGGCGCAGCCGGGGGACCCCCCGCATCGCCAACCGCCTCCTGCGGCGGGTCCGGGACTTTGCCCAGGTCCTGGGGGACGGCTCCATCACCGCCAAGATCGTGGACGAGTCCCTGCGCCTCCTGGAGGTGGACGGGATGGGGTTCGACAACATGGACCGCACCGTGCTCCTCACCATCATCGACAAGTTCGGCGGCGGGCCCGTGGGGCTGGAGACCTTGGCGGCTGCCATCTGCGAGGAGAGCGACACCATCGAGGACGTCATCGAGCCGTACCTCATCCAGCACGGCTTCATCAACCGGACCCCCCGGGGACGGGTCGCCACCCGGGCCGCCTACCTCCATTTCGGCCGCGTCGCCCCCGAAGGCCCGCAAGGGACCCTCTTCTAGATGCAGCTCATCTTCGACTTCCCCGTCACGCCGAACTACACCTTCGCCACCTTCGTCACCTGCCGCGGCAACGACGTGGCGGTGAATTTCGCCCGGCGGGTCATGGACCCGGTCTCCGGCGAGAACCTCCTCTTCCTCCACGGCCCGGAAGGGTCGGGAAAGACCCACCTCCTCACGGCCATCGGCAACGCCGTCGGCGACCGGGACGGCTGGGACGTGCCGGTCTTCCCGGTGCAGAGCCTCACCCCCGGGAGCCTGGAGAGCATCGGCGAACAGGCGCGACACCTCCCCCTCCTCCTCCTGGACGACCTGCACCTGATCCGGGACGACGACCGGGTCAGGATCGCCATCTGGCAGCTGTTCAACGACTTCTACACCTCGGGGAGGAAGATCGTCGTCACCGCCGCCGCACCGCCGAAGGAGCTCCCCCACCTGGACGGCCACCTGGTCTCCCGCCTCCTCTGGGGCCTGGTGGCCAGGCTGGACATCTCCGACGACGACTCCCGCCGCATGATCATGGGGAAACTGGCCGCCGACCGGCAGATCGTCCTCCCCGCGGAGGTGATCGACTACCTCCTCGTCCACGTGCAGCGGGACATCCCTGCCCTCACCGCGGCACTGGAGCAGATCAAGCGGCTCTCCTTCGCCACCCAGCGGAAGATATCCCTCAAGCTCGCCCGGGAAGCCCTCAGCCTGCACAGCGCATAGCCATGGCCGGCGGTGCATTGGTGACCATCCGGCTAAATCACACGACCTGGTCCAGCGAAGATCGTCC
>Ga0209725_1000530_pt1 | contig 23368 bp, 22 predicted proteins | sample I18A1metaG_FD_184145 | JGI IMG/M metagenome (GOLD analysis project Ga0209725, IMG submission 184145) | Lake sediment bacterial and archeal communities from Gulf of Boni, Indonesia to study Microbial Dark Matter (Phase II) - ​I18A1 metaG... | ecosystem: Environmental > Aquatic > Freshwater > Lake...
CCTCACCACAATTCAAGGAAGACAAAGAGAATAAGACTCAACATTGCGGAATTCCTAATCTTGCAGACAACTGGTAAAGAAACCTCTAAGCGTTAGACGTCCAGTTGGTAGGTTTCTAGACAGACCCGCTAGGTTGGCGATTTTTCCTCAGGCTCTTGAAGATTCTAGAGGGTCCTCCTCTCCTTCTCAACCGAGAGAATGTCGCCAGGTTCCAGAAGGGACAGACCTACTGTTTGACCCACAACCTCAACCAAAACTATCTTATCCGGGTTTTCTAGGTCAACCTTCTTATCTATCTTATTCGCCACAGCCTTTATTATCTCATGTGAAGAGAGGTTCGACCGCCGTTTCTCAACGGTCACGCGGAACCTATCATTTTCACCTATCCTCTTTGAAAGCTCTAGAGCCGCCTTCTCAACATCCCCTATGGTTGCTGGGACGAGCCTCTCAATCGGAACCACCTTCAAAACGTACTTTACCTCCCAAGGCCTCTGTCGAAGGATCTCTCTCAGTCTTCTTACAACCATCTTGGGATCAAGCGTCGTCTTCGCTACGGTCAATCCTATTATTCCCGTCGTCTTCGCCTCGGAGTTTCTATCACCAATCTCTCCGAGCAGGTACCATACTTCGCTGCATGCATTCCTCTCGTTTCTACGGGATGTCGAGATCAGGAGGTTAAAGTCCTCTAACAAATCCAAGCACTCACTCGCAACCTTTGAGAATGCATCTCTGTTTAAGGTCTATATTCTAATCGGTCTTGTATCCAACTGGATCATGCAAGAGCTGATCTAATCTCGCTTTCAGAGATCGCTCCACGCCTAAGAATTTCAAGTGCACCGCCGACAAGTCTAGCAACCGTTGACTCCCTCTTAAGAAGTGTCTCTCCCCCATCCAAGATCAGATCAACCTTCTCTCCAATCTGATCTGCAGCCTCTCGAGCTTTGGTGCAAGGCCTTCTGCCGGTCAGGTTTGCGCTTGTACCAATCAGTAAGCCTCCAGACAACTGGATCAACCTAAGCGCTACAACACAATTAGGTACTCTAACCCCCACTGTTGAATGTCCGAATGTAACAAGATCTGGAAGTACAGGCTTCTTTTGAAGTATCAACGTTAGCGGACCAGGCCAGAACTTGGAAGCAAGAACATTTGACTTTTGATTGAATGATGCTATCCGCAGAAGGTTCTCAATCGAAGATCCCAATACAGGAAGAGGATCTTTCTTTCTCTCCTTGGCATCGATAACCCTCCTGACCGAACTTTCATTGAATGGATCACAACCGAGGCCGTACACCGTATCAGTCGGGTATACGATTAGCCCCCCTGCGGCAACGATGCTAGCCGCCTTTAGAATTGCTTGCTCGTCGGCCTTCAGAAGAAGCATCCAGCATAATCCCCTATTGGATCAAGGTTTCTTGGGCAGGTGCGCATCAGGTTCCTTGACAAAATTTCTTTCAACAATTCCATCAGTGCGATATTCGTTGTTCGTGCTTTTTCCGTCAAAGCAAGCTCGTCCTTCAAGTGACTTATCTTGGCAAAAACTTTAAAAGGTTCAGGCTTTGCGAACACATAACCAAACCTTTCTGGGGGATTCCAAAGGTGGAAGAGCAAGGCTGGGGAGAAGAAGAGGACTGGGGCGAAGAGGAAGAGTGGAGTGAGGAAGAGGGCGCAGAGGAAGAAGAGTGGTAACTCGCCCAGAACCTTTCTTTTCTAACATTCTCGTTTCAGAAACTTCAACCTTTGTGTTGCATAAGTTTTGGATGGGCAGATATGGTTAGACTGGCGGTGCTGGACAGGGAGAGATGTAAACCGGATGATTGTGGAAGGGCATGCATAAGGTTCTGTCCAGAAGTCCGAAACCGCGTAGAAGCCATAAGATTTGAGAAAGGCCAAGAGAGGCCTGTTATCGTCGAGTCTCTCTGCTCCGGATGTGGGATCTGCGTCAAGAAATGCCCTTTCGAAGCTCTCTCAGTCATTAACCTTCCTGAAGAGCTTGAAGGCGAATGCAGCCATAGATACGGCTCGAACATGTTCAAGCTCTATCGTCTGCCTGTGCCTCAAACAGGAACGATAACAGGATTGATTGGACGGAACGGGATCGGAAAGACTACGGCCCTACGGATCCTATCCGGCGACCTCAGACCCAATCTCGGCAACTACGACTCTCCACCAAGCTGGGAAGAGATTGTGAAGTATTATAGAGGATCGACTCTGCAAGAGTATTTCCGCAGACTCAGCGAAAAGAAACTCAAGGTGGTTCACAAACCTCAGTACGTTGATCGTATACCGACCAAGGCGAATAGGAAGGTAGGCGAGATACTTAGGAAGGCTGACGAACGCGGAAGGCTTGAATGGTTACTTGATCAACTTCAACTTCGAAACCTGTTAGATAGAAAGGTTGGGGTATTAAGCGGAGGAGAGCTTCAGAGGGTTGCCCTTGCAGTAGCTGTCTCTCGAGACGCTGATGCATACATATTTGACGAGCCGTCAAGCCACTTGGATGTCGACCAGCGGATGCGAGCCTCAAGAGCCGTAAGAACACTAGTTGAAGATAACAAGATGGTCTTTCTGGCCGAACATGATCTAGCGATGCTTGACTACCTCTCAGACCAAGTTTGTCTGCTATACGGTAACCCCAGTGTCTACGGCATAGTGTCGCACGTTCACGGTGTCCGGCTTGGGATCAACCTCTATCTAGATGGCTTCATACCGGATGAGAATATGAGGTTTAGAACCGAACCGATAAGGTTTCACCTTCGACCTCCGCATGAAGCCTCACCTACAGAAGATTGGAAGCTTGGCTGGGGATCAATGAGGTTGACCCTAGGCGCCTTCAGCCTCTCGGTTGAACCTGGTGAAGTGAGGAAAGGTGAGGTTGTAGGTATACTGGGGCCGAACGGCATAGGCAAGACCACTTTCGTAAAGCTCCTAGCCGGGATCGAGAAACCTGAAGGTGGTGAGGTGCTGCAATGGCAAGGATTCACCGTTGGCTACAAACCCCAGTACATATCGGCTCAATTCGAGGGGTCGGTTCAAAGGCTCTTGAAGGATGTGGCTGACGAAAGGTACGAGACGGAGATCTTCCAGAACGAGTTGATCAAGCCTCTGGGCTTAACAGAATACATAGAGAGAGATGTAAGAGACCTCAGTGGTGGTGAGCTTCAGAGGGTCGCCATCGCCGCTTGCCTAGCCAAAGAAGCATCTATCTACCTGCTCGATGAGCCTAGTGCATACTTAGATGTTGAGGAGAGACTTGCCGTTGCAAAGGCGATTAGGAGAAGTGTTGAAAGCAGGAAGGCCTTCGCCTTTGTTGTTGAGCATGACATAGTTGCACAGGATTTCATTTCGGACAGGCTCATGATATTTGACGGCGAACCTGCCGTCAAGGGCCAGGCCCATGCGCCAACATCACTAAGAGAAGGCATGAACATATTCCTCTCAAACATGAACGTCACCTTTCGGAGAGACGTCGAGACGGGCCGACCTAGAGTCAATAAGCCCGAAAGCAAAGTTGATCGAATCCAGAGGCAAGTCGGGGAATACTATTATGCCTCAACAACTGGAGACTAGGCCATAGATTCTCGCTTCTATCGATACCTGTCTCTGCAGGAGATCTCGATGGAGTCAGGTTACATACTAGAAGTTCTTGTCCTAGCGTCTGCTCCGAGCCTATTTCTCATATGGTTCTTCTACACCCGAGACAGATACGAGAGGGAGCCGAAGAGACTGGTTGCAAAGACCTTTGCCTACGGACTACTATCTCCAATCTTGGCCTTTCCGCTTGAGGTTCTCGGCGGGTTCATAATCCCTCAATCAGATTACATTCCAATTCTGTTTCTACACACGTTGCTTGTTGTCGGTCTAACAGAGGAAGGTGTTAAGTTGCTCTCCGTCAAGCTGGCAGCGTATAGGTCGAACGCGTTCAATGAAGTTATGGACGGGATAGTATATACGGCTGTGGCTTCGCTTGGGTTCGCTACAGTCGAGAATGTTCTCTACGCGTTAACCAGGGGATTGGGAACAATCCTCCTCAGAGCTGTTACGTCGGTTCCGGGACATGCGCTGTTAGGTGGGATAATGGGCTACTATCTTGGGGTAGCGAAGTTTACGCCATCGAGGGAAGTGGATCTAACCTTGGAAGGTCTTGTCCTAGCGATGGTTCTTCATGGAATATACGACTTCGTAATCTTTGCGGCTCCAGCGCCGTGGAACCTATCCCTTATAACTCTCTTGTTGATCTCTATGACTGTTACTCTCAGACATTTCGTCAACAAGGCGGAGCTCTATTCTCCGTTCAGCAAGTGGCTGACCTCAAAGCCTAGTACCATGGTACCTCAATTATCATGCTCCGCATGCGGGAGACCGCTATTTTTCAACCTCGATTATGAGAGATGGTACTGTTTTGGATGCAAAGCCTACAAGTCGAATCTCTCAGATTTTGTCTGGTATACACAGCCGCAGGGTCTCATGCATACGGTCATGGTCAAAGGCAATCTGACGAAACGCTGCGTGAGCTGCAATGTTGAGATTGAGTCGACTGCGGCTTACTGCTTCATGTGTGGAGCCAAACAGGCAGGTTAACTTTCCCTCGCGGTCCTTCCGTCACAGGCGGCTAGATATCTTCGACCGCCTCCAACTTGGCCGGAAGGTACTCGTCAACTATGTAGGTCAAACCGTATCTGCTGAACGCTTCCTGTTCCGCCTTCTTCCTTATCTTCATGAATGTCTCGATTTCACGTTTCCACAACTTTGCATTATACCTCGGATCTTTCTGCAGTTCATACAGTCTTTTCATGTCCAGCTCGCTTAGTTTGTCGCTTGGAAGCTTGTAGTCCACTATGTCTGTCGCCCAGACCCCTGCCCATTTAGCATCCGGCGTGTTCAATTCTCGAAGGTGGGCTGCATTTGCGGATCCACTTATGATGACCATGGCTATATGCATACCCCAAGGATCCCCATCTGTAAAGATTGTGACCGGGAGCTTAAGCTCTTGATTCAGTCTTCTTATGAAGGCTCTTGTCGCCCGAGGCGCTTGGCCAGCTGTCTGGATCAAGAGAGCCTTAAATCGATCGTGAACTCTCTCCTCAACAAATCGGGTGAAGAGCGCGCCTTTCTCTATCGCTATTATCTTGTCAGCCTTACAGTCCACGAACTCAGCGTTTGTTAGGGCTGGGCCGATCATCATTCCGTCTGGGTGGCTTGCCAGGTTAAGTCTCTTTCCCTCGTATCCTGGAATCGTATATTGAATAGTTAGGTTTCCGAAGATCGCGCTTCTCTCTTCTGGGAATACGTTGAAGTCTTCCCTAGGCGATCCGATCACCGTTTCTAGGTCAGTGATAATGTTATCGCTTTCAGGTTGATCCACAAAGTTCATCTCGTATGCTTGTGCGGAGTAGAAGACGTCTCTGAGGGTGCTTGTCTTTTTTTGATGGGTTAGTTCATCCGCGAATGAAGCTGTCCAGACGAGTTGCGTCAACGGTCGAAGGTGACGTATATTCCTAGAACTTCTCTTGACCGCCCTTGTCCCTAAGATATATTGCCTTGACCTCTCGTCGTAGAGTATGTTGTTTGTAGATCTACTAGGCATCTTTATCCATGGAAACTGTCGTCTGGCCAGCTGATCGTAGACCCGGGTTCCAAACTCTGCCAGGCTAGTCAGAACCTTTTGTTTCTTCTGTCTTACTACGCCCTTCCTCTTCTTCTCTTTCATATGTCAACACGCTCTTGAGTAGAGGTTTCACATCAGGCTCTTTCTGTTTGTGAGCTAGTCTCGTTGAGAACGATGCGATCTTGGGGAGATACTTTGAGAAGACATCTAACCGCTTCTTCTCTCTCTCGTACGATGCCTTCTTCGAGAGGAATATGGAGAGTCTCCGCGCGGTCTCCCTGATCGCGTTCAATATCTCACGTTCGACTTCAGGCCTGTCAGCGATAAACTCCTTTCCAACAGTCTTGTATGGGATCTTCGTGCTGCATAAATGCACAAAAGCCGCTAGAGGCGTCTCCGGGTAGATCTTGTAATGTCTCCAGTCCACGAGGCTGTTAACGACCTTGTATGAGACATCGCTTGCCTCATCGAAGAGCAAGGGTATCTTGTTCGCGAACCTGTAGAGTATGGGTTTTCCCGTGTGGGGTATGTCTCCTCCAGACGCTAGGCCTACCTCGATTATGAAAGGGAACCCCGAGTAAGCTGCCGGTTTACGCTGGTGGACCTCAACAAATTCTGGGTTGAATTCCTTTTCGATTCCGGTCTTCAAGAGGGCTTCGCCGAGAGGCGACAGGCAATTCGCATCTGGTGGCAGAAAACCATCGAAGTTTTTCATCGCATTAACCAGTCTGACCACTTCATCCGGGGAGAGCTTCTTTGGCGTCTTCTTCGGATTTATCCCCGCGTATTCAAGAAACCTTCTCGCGATAGTGTTTCCTACCCTCTGGAAGTTTCTCTTCATAAAGTCTGCCATATTCTTTGATTTTGTCTGTTCGATAAGCCTCTTGAGCGTCTCAACATCGACTCCGTGTGGATGAGACGCGGTCTCAAGCGGAGGCTTGCTCATGACTGTCGTCGCTCTTTCGTATCTATACAGCCTTCCTCGAGGGTCTACAAATGTTAGGTTCGCGTAGGGCGCAACGATAGCTGTTTGCTTCAAGTAGTCTAGGATCTTCGACATCGCGCGTGTATAGTCTCCCTCAGTTGAAAACTCGAGTATTGTACCATGCCACTTGTTCTTGTTCCTGTGGGCTTTCCTTTTCAGAACCACAGGTCTATTTCTTTGGATATCCATCATCAAATGATACTCATAGATCTTGTTTCTCTTGACGCTCGAGAATACCTTCACTTCAGAGTGTGTCGTGATCTGACCGTATAGGATAGCCATCTTGCCTCCAAGTCCAAACGTTCCCCTCGTTTGTCTAAGCCTGTACTTGGAGCCAAAAAGGATCTGACCGAAGGCTGAGGGTATCACGTTCTCTGGCAACCCCGGTCCGTTATCTTCCACTCTGACTGTGTAGACTCCGGATCCCTCAACAGGTTCTACGGCGTACGATATCCTAACGTAAATATCAGGTGGGATCGCGCCGATCTCACATGCATCTAAAGAGTTTTCGACAAGTTCTCTCATGGTCGTGTAGATCGCTCTGGAGGGATTAGTGAAGCCTGCTATGTCTCTGTTACGGTAGAAGAAGTCTGCAGGGCTTATTTCTTGAAAGACCTCGGTCATCTCACTTCAGACCTGCGGGCTGGGATGAGCAAGGATTCTATCTCCTCGGACTCTCCGCCGGTTTTTCCCAGAGTTCAATTTTCTCTTTCTTCTTTATCTCTCGTCTTCTATTCTTCATGTGCTGATAAACAGTGGCATGTTGTCTTCCTTTGATCAGCATCTCCATGGCTTCTCTAGCCAACGAGGCCGCGTCAAAGTTACCGATAATTCCAACTGTATGTCCGTGGATCGAGAGGTCCGCCTGGGTAATCTCCTCGATGATCCTTCTAGACTTTCCGTCCCTTCCGATTATCCTACCTTTAACCCTTTGGATGTCGCTCTCACTCTTTCCAAATAGTTCTCTCAGATTCAGAATATCGAGCATAATATCCTCATCAAACAGTCGGAAGGCTTTGTTAGGTGGAAATCCTCTCGCAACAGCCGTTACAACATCCTTCGCCTTGAGAACGGCTAACGGGTTTCCCATGGGGTCTCTCGCTTTGATCGCTACGACCCCACTTTCTCCATCCACATTCAGAGTAACGTTTAGACAACGTTCTATCCTATCCTTTACAACGCCACCTTCGCCGATCAGTACCCCGATCCTATCCTTTGATATCACCGTACTGACTTCAGCCAGTTTTGCCCACCACCCGTTCGTATACTTCTCCTAATGGTATGACATTGACACCATGGCCCGCGAAGTAGATGTTGATGTTAACGAGGTCTCTCTTCAAGAATAGTTCAGCCATAGGGTGTTCCAAGGGCACAGACTGTGAGAGGTCGAAAAGAACAGGCTCCTTTTTCCACACCATTATGTTATACTCGCTCAGGTCGCTGTGAACCAATCTAGCCTTTCTGTAGAGCTTGTTCACGAATCCCAAGACTCGTCTATAGATCCTTCCAGGATCGGTGAGTCTCGCCTCTTTCAGTAGCGGCGCAGGCTCTCCTCCGTCGCCAATAAACTCCATTGCGAGAACGTTTCCATCAAGGTTCCAGGGTCTAGGCACCCTCACCGCAGCTGAGAAGGCTGATTGAAGGTTCTTGAACTCCTTTTGGGCCCAGAGGTAAACCATTGAACGGGTGTCCCGCTTGAACCTGAAGAATCTTGGGTCGCCCTCTATGTAGGTCAACATCCCCTTCCTGAACTCGGCTGAGGTTGTGAGATATACCTTAAGTGCGAGATCTCTGTTCTTATAGTCCTTTGCCCAGTAGATGCGTGACTCTTTTCCGGATCGGACGACCCCACAGACTTTCGATATCTTTCTTGTATTGAGCATGCGATAAATGATCATTAAGGTCGGTTTGTCAAAGACTTCTTCAAGAACTTCCATCTCTTCGCTTCTTTTTTCTCTCATCAAACGCTCAACGACGTAGCGCCTCTCTCTTAGTCTAACCCTTCTCTCTTCCTTCTCTGTGGGAACCGCCACCTCTTATTCTCCTCAGGCGATATTCAGGTAGCCTTGTTTCTTGAGCATGATAGACTGGCCCTCTGTATATCTCCATAGAATATCTCCTCTGCTCTCGAACTGGAAGTCCCAAGGCGCAACGAGTACGATGTCACCGACCTTAATCCAGACGCGTCTCTTCATCTTCCCTCTTATTCGACAGACTCTTTCGTGGCCGTCGGTACATTTGACCAATAGTCTGTCGTAACCCAGCATCTGAAAGACGACGCCGAATAATTGTCCTTCAGCCGGCATTACCATTTCTCTCAGCGATTCCTCACTGAGAACCTTCTTCTTTCCCATTGATAGATCTCGATCCGAAACTTCAGCAATATACGACAGAGTATCCTTTTAAGAATAGTTGACGTTTTTCTGGCAGTATCTGCGTATGCCATAAGGTCTAGAAAGATAGGTGTGTCTTACAGTTTCATGAACTGTACGTGAGGAACTCCATCCACCGAGATGATGGCATCAGGATTTACAAGACCTTTCTTGACAGCCGCGTCTACAACACATGGACCTACAAGATTTGCCATGTCTGCGCTATCAAGGAGCCTGAGGGTTTCATCCAGACTGGTAAGCTTACCTGCATAGAAATCTCTAGCAACTTCAAGTTTCAGTTTTCCTTCACGAAATGTCTTGCCTATGAGGTCGCTGTCGCATGCTGCGACTAGGGCACATTTTCTGTCTCGAAATACCTTGAGGTATACGCTCTTCACGTGCCTACCTCCGAGCTACATCGGCAGGATGGAAGACTTGGCGCCGCATGCCTCGCAGACGAGGAATAGGAAACGTTCCTCCTTCTGAACCTTCGTATCCGGCCTGCCGCAGATTGGACATATCACGTACTTGTGACTGTATATGTCCAAGAGTCGGCGAATAGATAACTCTTTGAATCGGCCTTGGAACACTGCTCGGCCTCCGCTCAGGGTTCCGGCGGTAGCCATTTCCTTTGAAAGAAACTTTAGAACGTGATGATCGTCTCGGTTGAGGCGAAGGCAGATCTCGCCGAAATTGTATATGGTCGTCCGCCCGCCTGTAGTTCGCATGGCCGGTGCGGGAATCTCGAATCTTTCACCTGACGAGATCTTCCGCGGTACCTTTTCGAGCGCTTGGTCCAGCAGGCGGATGTACTCTTCGCTCATAGTGTCGATTGCAACTCTCCTCTATGAACTCTCGGCCTTGGTTAAAAGCGTTCTTCACACCCACGACAGTCCAAAACCTACCTTAAACATGTTTGGTTCCTTTGGAAATCTATTCTCTTTCTTACTGCGTATTCCAAGAGATTTGCAGAAACTTTTTGAACACGCCACCAGTCTATCAGTCTCACTGCCACGTTTAGAGTGGTTGATGTTTGCTGACGAAGCGAAAGTGGATCGTATGTTCCGCTTGGCCTTATGTAAATACTGTCCCTCATCTTGGAACATTCATCCAGCTCCTCTCCGCTGACGTTTTCTCAAGATATCTAAAACTCAAAGGTGACGAGTTTGTCTCAGTAAGCGGCTCTGATGAACATGGTACCCCCGTAGAGGTTGAGGCCATAAGAGCTGGAGTGGCTCCCAAGCAGTTAACAGACAAGTATCACATGATCATATGCCAATTGTTAGAGAAGTACGAAGTTGACCTAACCAACTATACAAGAACGGAAAACCCCGTTCACATCAGGATTGTCCAAGATATTTGTAAGAAGATCTATGAGAATGGGTACATCTTTCAACAAACAACGAGCATGCCATACTGTAAGAAATGTGAGCGTTTTCTTCCAGACAGGTTTGTGGAGGGCCAATGTCCCTATTGCAGCTACGACAACGCGAAAGGAGACCAGTGCGAAAGTTGCGGCAGGGTTCTGGAACCCCTTGAGTTGAAGAATGCAAGGTGCGTTCTATGTGGGACAGAGCCTGAGACTAGGTCTTCTAAACATTGGCTCTTTGATCTTCCAAAACTGGAAAGTCGGATCAAAGCATATCTGGATGCATGCACAGAGTTCCCGAGTAACGCTCGGAATTTTTCAATGAGATGGATTCAAGAAGGTTTGAAACCTAGAGCCCTCACACGAGACAACAAATGGGGTATACCCGCTCCTTTCCCGGGTGCAGAGGATAAGACGGTGTACGTTTGGATAGAAGCGGTACTGGGATATGTCTCGGCTGTGGTGGAATGGGCTGAGAAGGCCGGAAGACCTCTCGACTGGAAGAGTTTCTGGTTTGACAGTTCAACGAGGAATGTCCATTTCATAGGGAAAGACAACATTCCGTTCCACACAATAATCTTTCCAGCGTTGCTCATGGCGACGAGTGACGATTACGTTCTTCCCTGGCAGGTTTCTTCCACAGAGTTCATTCTCTTCGAGTCCCAGAAATTCTCTAAGAGTAGAAGAATCGGGATATGGGTCGACGAGGCTTTGGAGATAGCAGACCCCGATTACTGGAGGTTCGTCCTGATGGCGATGAGACCTGAATCCAAGGATGCGAATTTTACTTGGCCCGAATTCGGAAGTCTCGTCAACTCTGGGCTTAACGATGCCATCGGGAACTTCATCAATCGTACATTGACGTTTCTGGCCGCGAGGTACGATGGTGAGGTTCCAGAACCGGATAGTTTTGATGATGCCGATAGTCGCTTAATGGATGAAATCAAGCAGGCTCCGACTCGCGTGGGAGAGCTTTTCGAGAAACTTCTTCTCCGAGAGGCTTTGCTCCTAATCGTCGAGATGGCAAGAAATGGAAATCAATACATGAGCTTGCGTGAGCCGTGGCATCTGATAAAGACCCACAAGAAGAGGGCGGATACAACTCTATATGTTGCGGTTCAGCTAGTTCACGCGCTCGCTTTTCTCTTGGAGCCGTTCATACCGAATACTTCGAGAAAGATTCTCAGCCAGCTGGGATTGGAGGAAAGAGCTGCTGTTGGCGTCTGGGACAAGATAGGCATCCACTTGCTTCATCCAGGACATAAGATTGGTAAACCAGAGCCGATATTCAAGAAAGTCGACTCGGACGAGATACAGAAAAGGCTACGCTAAGCAAACCGATAATCTTTCTCTTACATTGAGCTCGTAAACGTCGGAAGACACTGGAAAACGGGGAGCTTGGATGCTTCTGAAGTTGGACTTACACGTGCACACAACGTGCTCAGGCGACAGCTACACGGTTCCTCAAGATCTCCCTTGGATTGTCATGAGCAGGGGCCTTGACGGCGTGGCTGTAACCGACCACAATGTGCTTTCAAGGATGCGGTCCGAGGAGATCATAGTTATTCCTGGAGTAGAAATCAGTACAAGGCACGGCCATCTACTTGCATTGGATGTGAAGGATCCTGTGAAGAGAGGGTTGTCTGCTGAAGAGACTGTGGAGAAGATACACGGTCAAGATGGGTTGGCAGTCTTACCGCATCCATACGATTTTGTTAGGTCAAGCCTCACGCCGCTAAGGCTGCTGAAGAGTGCGGATGCCGTAGAGACGGTGAATGCGTCTGCACCGTTCTTCTCACTGTCCAAATGGTTGGCGGAAAGGTTTGCAAGGCACGCTAGTCTGCCTGTGATTGGTGGGAGCGATTCACACCTGCCTGAGACGATTGGAGACGGCTACACAGTTATCGACGCCGAGTCGCGATCTATAGACGATGTGGTTAATGCCATCAGAAATGGCAGAACGTGGGCCTATGGGAGGCCAATAAGCTTCATCAATAGAGCAAGAAAATTGAAGCTCGACATATTCGACAAACACCTTAGGCGGTCTCACTCTTGAGCTATCACTAGATCTCTAGTAGACCACAAAAATGTTTTGTGGCTAACGAAGCTTGAAGCAGAAAGCGCAGCTGTATTCCGGTTACGTATGATCAGTTTATCGCATGTCACTGCCCTGTCGAAACCTTTTTCTTGAATGAGTACTGATCACGTAGCGATATCTCAAGGTGTTTGTGATGGCAGGTTCTCTAAGAAATACCATAATCTTCCTAGATACCGATAAACATGCGAGTGCCTTTGATCTATTGACGGCTTCCTATCTGTATCCAGAGGCTCAGATAGTCTACTATAGTAATGTGGAGTCAAGCGATACCAGAAAGATTGTTCAAGACGCGATGTTTCCACGTGGATCGGAAGGCGCCAAGAAAACAAAGATCTTCATCGGTGGATATGATGTCGAGAAAGCAGACCAGATACTCAGCGAAGCCAGAAAAGCGATGTTCCCACCTTTCGAGTTGGGAATCATAGTCGATCCGAGGGGAGCATCAACCACTGGCTCAGCTGTTGTGGCAAGGGTTCTCGCTCTCTACCGCAAGCATAATCCAAGCTTGAAGGGTGCGAAGGCAACGGTTCTGGCTGCCACTGGGCCGGTAGGAAAGATAGCAACCTACCTGCTTGCGTCGGAAAGCATCCCTGTAACAGCAACCTCGAGAAGCCTCGAGAAGGCCAGGGCATTAGTCGATAAGATAAACCAGGAACTGAAGACAACTCTGGTTCAAGGTGCTAGAGGTCAGACACAGGACGAGATAGGGAAAGCGATTCAAGATTCTGATATTATCATCGTGGCGGGGACAGCTGGCGTCCAGCTTCTATCATTGGACACACTGAAAAGCTACGGTTCAAAATGCAAGGTCGTTGGAGACGTGAATGCTGTTCCGCCAACAGGGGTCGAGGGCCTAAAGCCGACAGACGATGGCATCGAGTTCACGCCTGGCGTTCGTGGGATAGGCGCCCTGGCTATAGGAGCATCTAAGAATACGATCGAGGCCGAGCTTTTTAGGCGTGCCATCGACCTAACGAAAGGCGTGTTCGACCATGCCGTAGCCTACGAGATTTCGAAGTCGCTTTTCTTAGAGAAGGGAGCACGTCTTCCAGAGGGAGTAGCCAAACCCAAGTTTGGAATAGAGTTCGTTCCAGACAAAGCTGTTGACAAGATAGTCAACTGGGTAAAGGCAGCTGAGAATGGAGGCTTCGACAACGTATGGGTTACAGACCACTACAACAACCGGAACATCTACATACTCCTCACATCTATCGCGCTTAATACAAAGACGATCACAATAGGAACTGGCGTGACAAACCCGTTTCACATAAACCCCGCATGGACCGCCTCCGCCGTTGCGACACTAGATGAACTTTCAGAAAACCGAGCGATACTAGGCCTAGGCCCAGGTGACGTGACAACCCTGAGATCTCTGGGTATAGCCTCTGGGAAGCCTCTCGCGGCCATGAGGGAATGCGTCGAGATCATAAAACGGCTTTGGCGTGGGGAGACCGTGAAGTTCGACGGGAAGGTCTTCTCGTTGAAAGGGGCGAGGTTGAACTACAAGCCGAAAAGGTCACCACCGGTTTATATCGGCGCGCAAGGGCCCAAGCTTCTTGAACTTGCCGGGACGATAGCTGATGGCGTATTGATAAACGCGGCGCACCCACGTGACTTCAAGTTCGCCGCCGAGCAGATAAGCAAGGGTCTTCAGGCGAGTGGAAGGGACAAGTCCAAGATAGACGTTGTAGCCTACGCGAGCGTATCCGTTGATTACGACAAGATCAAAGCCAGAGAAAAAGCCAAGGAGGTTGTCGCTTTCATAGTTGCTGGAAGCCCAGCCGAGGTTCTAAAGAGGCATGATATCCCTGCGGAGAACGCATCACAAATCCTAGCCTTCTTGGAGAAAGGCAAGTTCGGGGACGCCTTCAAAGCCGTAACAGACCAGATGCTTGACTCGTTCGCGATATGTGGGAGGCCGAGCGACATCGTGAACAAGATAGACGAGATATTGAGGACCGGTGTAACGCAGATAGTGGTAGGGTCACCGATCGGCCCCAACAAAGCGGATGCCATCTACTTGATATCGAAAGACGTGATTCCATACTTCAGGTAGAAGCAGAATAGCGATCGAATAGATATCGTAAAGGTTTTAATCTAACACGTACGGAGAAAAGCGAACGCTACACGTAATGATCGGAGAATGACATGAATTGTCCCAGCCACTAAAGATATTCGGGACTCTGGTCAAGGAGGTCGTGCAGAGTAACCTCTGCATGTTCTGCGGAGCCTGCATAGCCGCCTGTCCCGTTAACGTTCTGTTTCCAACTGAAGATGAGAAACCCACCATCAAAGGCATCTGCGTTCTCTGTCAACTCTGTTACTATTCATGCCCACGCGTCGAGCTTCCGAGAGACGGGATCGAGACATGGATGTTCAAGCGTGCAAGATCGAAAGAGGAGACGGACCTCGGAATCATTCGGGAATCCCACGTCGCCCGGTCAAAGGACGAAGCGGTCTTGAAGGTTGCGCAGAACGGCGGAGTCGTTACATCACTTCTAGCTCACGCGATCGACACAGGCCTTGTGGACTACGCTGTCGGAACCACTAGAACAGATGAGAAACCTTGGAGACCTGTGCCGATAGAGATGAAGCGTCTTGAACAACTGCTTGCTGCTGCTGGAACAAAATGTAGTGCAAGCGCTTCGCTGTCGAAGGTGAAAGACGCGGCGCTCGGCTACCCAGATTCCAAACTCGCCTTCGTAGGTTTGCCTTGCCAGATTCAGGCGCTGAGGAGAGTCTCCACCTCAACGTTCGGTCCTCGTAAGTTGGGAGAATGGGTGGAACTAGCGATCGGATTGTTCTGCAACAACAGTTATCATCACAACAAACTTGTAATTGACTACTTGAAGGCTCGGAAGAATATTGATTTGCAGGCGACCACAAAGATGAGTTTGCAGGCTAGGGACGGCCGCCTCAGAGTCTATCAAGGAGAAAGAGTGGTGCTCGAGAGCCCCACCAAAGAGATCGAACCATGCCTGCTTGAAGCGTGCAGTAAATGCGATGACTTCACATCAGAACTGGCCGACATATCGGTAGGTGCGGACGGCGCTCCGGATGGTTGGTGCGTGGTACTAGTCCGGACAGAGAAAGGTGAGAGGCTGGTTAGGAGCGCTGTTGAGAAAAACATTATAGAAGCAAAGCCTATTGCAGGGGATGGACTATCTCTGGTCAGGGAAATCTCGTCTAGGAAGAAGGGGAGAGAGGCCAAGTATATATCCCATTCCTCCGTGACTGTTCCCGATTAGTCTGTACGTTGGTTCGGAGCTCTTTCTGCTCTCGTTTCCTCACTTAAGCAGGGTCTGCTTTCTATCAAAGCCTGCAAGCTCGAAGTTCAAGGTCATCTCTATAGCGCGGGTTGGGCAGACCTCTTCGCATTGTGCGCAAAATGTGCATCGGTCAAGGTAGAAGATCGGTCTCTTTGGGCGTTTCTTTGTCTCGTCATCGATCATCTCAACCGTTTCTGAGGGGCATGAGCGGAAGCACATGCTGCATCCTATGCATCTTTCAAGATTGAAGGCCAGTTTACCTCTAAGCCCTTTCGGAACTGGGACGAGTTCTCTCTCCTTGAATGGATAGAGGATTGTCGCTCTCTTCTTGAATAGGTTCCTGTACACCTCTGGAGTCATGGACATGGGTTTCACATCCTCTCAGTGTACTTCTTGAGCTGTTCCCAGGTCCAGATCCACTCTTTCTCTCTCGAAGGTTCGACAAACCGAGCGGTTCGATCCATGCAGCACATGCACGGGTCTATGCCGGCCAGAACGACAGGTATATCTGCGATGTGCACCTGGTAGTCCTCCTTTGAAGTCAACATCTCTACAAGCGCTGAGAGATTTCCTAGGGTGGGCGCCCGAACCTTGTACCTTTCCGGTTTGTCCGTGCCATTGGACTTCACGTAGTGGATATCTTCGCCCCTTGGAGCTTCCACTCGGCTGACCGATTCTCCTCTGGGCGGCGTGTTGGGTAACCGAGTTCTGATCGGGCCGTCGGGCATTTGGTCGAGGCAGTATCGTACCTGGTTTATGGCTTCAATCGTCTCGTCGACTCTGACGACGACCCTTCCGAACATGTCGCAGGAACCATGAGTGATGACGTTGAATGGAATCTCATCATGAGCCGCGTACGGATCATCGCTTCTAACGTCAGATCTTATTCCTGACGCTCTAAGAGTCGGTCCAACGGCTGAATGTTTTATCGCCTCGGCAGGTGTAAGCCTACCCACACCCACCGCTCTTTGCAGTAATGAGCGTTCATCTGTCACAACCTTCTTGTAGTATCTTGTTCTTTCCTCGAGAATATCCATTCCTTTCCTCAGTTTCTGGGCTATCTCAGAGGTGATGTCTCGCCTGACCCCTCCAATCGTCATCAGTGCGGTCGAGACTCTGTTCCCCGTCAGGAGCTCTATAAGATCCATGACGACTTCACGGTCTCTCCAAAGATACATAAAGAGAGTGTCGAAGCCAACCTCGTGTCCAAGGACACCTATCCAGAGGAGGTGACTGTGTATCCTGTTAAGTTCTTCTATGACGACCCTGATGTATTCTGCACGCCGTGGAATCTCCTTTTCATAAAGATACTCGACATTCTGGCAGTAACAGATTGTGTGAGCGACATTGCATATCCCGCAGATCCGCTCCATCAGTGGTATGTTCTGAATGTAGTTCTTGGTTTCAGCCAGCTTCTCGATGCCTTTGTGCGCGTATCCTATACGAACCTCGGCCTTCACCACATTCTCTCCGTCAACCGTAAACTTGAAGCTCTCCGGTTCTTTTAGTGCAGGGTGCTGAGGTCCAACGATAATGCTAAAACTTGACGACATCCTACGCGGTCACCTCCTGAGTCGTTTCCTTAGGGGGTTGCCCTGCTTCTTTTATCTTTGATAGCAGTGCCGCGACGCCGTGGATTATCGCCTCAGGTTTCGGCGGGCAGCCATAGACATAGGCGTCGACCGGGATTACAGAATCTAGACCAGGGTACACGTTGTAGGCGCCTCTGTAGACTCCTGAGCTATTACAGCAGTTACCGACCGAGACGACAAACTTTGGGGAAGGCATCTGTTCGTATATCCTGATTATTCTATCCCTGTTCTGCATATTCACCGGTCCCGTGACAACTAGAACGTCCGCGTGCCTCGGGCTCCCCTTTAGTATGGCACCAAACCGTTCCAGATCGTAACGAGGCATCAGAGCGGCTAATACCTCAATATCACAGGCGTTGCATCCCCCTGTATTGAAATGGACGAGCCAGGGGCTCTTACGCCTAGCCCAGTTGACCAATCCCAAGTCTCTAGGCTCCAGTCAGTTTTGACACGCAAGATTTGAAGTCTTGCGACTTTAGACGCTGACTGGATGTAATAAACTCTTTCGGTCAGTTCTTGGAATAGGCTTTCCAAGCGGAGAGCGAGCTGCCAATTTCCGTATTTCGCTATCAGAGGCTGGCCAGCTTAGCCGGCGGGAGAGATTGCGATCAGCATGCGACCTTACTCTGACTCGATCTGGTCTAGATCAAGATCGATGTCTAGGCTCTGGTCTTTCTCAACTTCCGGTTCCATGTTGTAGATGCCAAGGGGCATCCTTCGATAGCCTCCGACATATTGCTGCCAGTAGTCCAAGCCTGTCAGGACAAGCGTCACACGCATGGTGGAGCAAAGCGACGGATCCACTCGCGCGCCCCATATGAGGGGCGCTTCGACCGGTAACATCTCACCAACGACCTCTGCGACGCGCGCAGCCTCGGAAGTTAGCATGGAGGAATCTCCTGTGACGTAAACTAGGGCACCACTCGCGGTCCTGCCGTCTACGTCGAGGAAGGGCGACTGGATTGCGTTCCTAACAGCCTCTTCAACCCTGAATATGGAATCAGACTCGCCGAGGCCTGCCAACGCTATGCCACCTCTCTTCAAAATACTCTTTACGTCACGAAGCTCTGTTCTCACGAGGCTTCTTGTTGAAACGGTTTCTGAGAGGCCTTTCAAAACGTTGACCAAGATACTATCAGCCAATGGCAGGGCAGCTTGAGAAACCATTCCGGGCATCGTTTCGATGGGTCGATTGTTGTCGATGACGAGGGTTGTGTCGCATGTTCTGCTCATGGCCTCCAATCCCTGGAGAGCCAGCATCCGCTCTCTCTTCGCACTCTCAAAAGGCATAGTCACAATGCCTGCAACCACGGTGCCGCTCTGTCGAGCCAACTCGGCTATCAACGGAGCCGCCCCGGTTCCAGTGCCCCCGCCCATACCAGCCACTATCAGAGCCAAGTCCACATCCCAGAAAATAGGGGCGATCCTCTCGAACGATTCCTCAACAGCTCTCCTCCCGATCTCAGGATCACCATAGGCACCAAGGCCCGAAGCAACCTTTGCACCAACCAGAAGCTTCTGATGAGCGCGAACAGCCTCAAGGTGTCTGCGATCGGTGTTAACAGCTACACACTGGGCTCCGCTCACGCCAGCTTCCATAAGCTTATTGACTATGTTATTCCCAGCTCCTCCAACGCCGACAACACGAACTCTCGAGAATGTTGATCTGAGCAAGTCGTAACACACTACATTCTCGAAACCATAACGGGTCGCGCGTGACGTCTGGATTATTGTTCCACACCTCAGAATAGTCCCGATCGACGTGGGACCCAGATAGAGTCGCCTGAGTGTATATACCTCTTGGTAATTAAACAGAAATACAATTGAAATACCATAAACGATTAATGTATAAACTGAACAGCCTACAATTTCCTGACAAAGACGCCATCGTGTATACTTCGGGAAGCCACGGCAGATCTTTTCGACAAGTTTCATGGTAGCGTTGAGCGTGTCTGCGCTTCGTTTAGTCTTGATGTGTGGGAACGGCTTCGAGGTAGCGTTTGTGGGCGGATGTTACTTGGATCTCAACCTCGCTTCCAAGCTCTTTGTCTCCGTTCACTATGGTCCTCTTGTAGTTGTCTGTTCTTCCGATCGGTTTTCCTTGTCGGGTTTTGTCTGTGACGGTTAGTTGGTGTATCTGCCGGATCATCCGTCGGTTGCTTTCGAGGCTCATCTTTGAGCCGATCATGGAGATAGTCTTGCATCTTGTTGTTACGATGTTTGGGGGGATAGGATCAAGTTGGGCTGCCGTTGTTCGGGGGCGCCTTGTGTATCTTGATATGTTCGTTATGTCGGGCTTCGTTTCATCTAGTAGATCGATGGTCAATTCAAAGTCTTCATCCGTCTCTGTTGGGTAGCCGACGATTAAGTCGGTGGATAGTGTAATGTTGGGAATTCTTGAACGGATGTTCTCGACTAGGCGTATGAACTCGTCTACCTGATACCTTCGTCTCATATCCTTTAGTACTTCATCTGAGCCCGATTGGACAGGGACATGTAGGAACTTATAGGCTCTTGGACTTTCTAGGATTTCGCAGAGGTCTTCTAGCATGTCTACTGCAAAGTTTGGGTTCATCATCCCAAGCCGTAACTTGAAGTCGCCAGGTATCTGGATCAGATCTTCTAAGAGGTCTGTGAGGTTTGTGTCCATATCAATTCCATAGGCTCCGGTATCTTGAGCCGTCAGCCATATCTCCCGTGCGCCAAAAGAGACTGCGTCGGCGACTCGTTCCACGATCAATTTCTTTGGAAATGAGGTTAGGCACCCCCTTGCCAGTCTTGCACAGCAGTATGAACAATCTCCGAGGCATCCCTCGGCGATCTGAACGATCTCCACGAATCGATTCATTCTGATCTTGGGGAGTGTTGGCTTTAGAGGCGGCTTATCTGAGAAGTGCTTCAGGTTTCGCGGCGCTTGATCCGCATGTTCAACTAGGTTTGCAATTCCAGCGATGGACTGCGGGTCCATAACGGCGTAGTAGTCGGGCGCGGCCCTTTCTATGGCTCTAAGGTCTATCTTGGGTAGGCAACCGGAGACTATCAGAGGTTTACCACGCAGGGAACCGATTCGATGTAGCATCCTGTCTTGACTGGCTTTCTTCACGGCACATGTGTTTATGAGAAAGACGTCGGCTTCCGAGGGATCTGCCACAACCATATGGCCGGCTTGTTCTAGCAGCCCTAGCATGATCTCTAAGTCATACTTGTTTGAAGTGCAACCGTAGTTCTCTACGTAAATAGCTCTTGTCTTGGTCATCTAGCTCAGGGTGCTCTCGCTGCTTGTCTTCTATTCTTATCCTCCGCCCACGGGAGGGATGATAGCGAATTGGCAGCCATCTGTGATCCTCGTCTTTAACCCTTCAAGCGATGTCGCGCTTTTCCCATCTATCAGAAACTGGAGATGATCTCTAGGTACGCCTGTCTTCTCATCAAAAACATAATCCACGAACTTCGACCCGTACATCCTTGAAAGTCTTTGGAGTAGGCTCTCTATAGTCGTTTCATCCTCGACCTCAAGTTGCTCTTCTCTCTTGCCAGCGATCTCTCTCAGCGAAGCGAAATATTTCACTGTAACTTTCGGCAAGCTCGTTCACGTTTTCTTTTGATTTCTGGATCTTGTCTTTGATCAATCTTTTGCAGAGGCTACTCGAATAAGCGCTTACTTGCCTGCGATATCATACTGTTACTTCGGTCTAGGTCTCCTCCGACCTGAGCCTGCATGTTTTCCAGTTTATGCAGAGCGTCTTTGGATGCGACGCTTTGACTTCATCGACCTTAGTAACTGTTGTGTGTTGCGGCGCACTCAAGACCTTCTCAGGGTTGCTGTAGGCTTCTTGGCTTATGCGGATCATGGAGTCAATGAACTTGTCGAGTTCTTCCTTGCTCTCGCTCTCGGTTGGTTCGATCATCAATGCTTCATGCACAATAAGTGGAAAGTAGTTTGTTGGTGCATGGAGGCCATCGTCTAGGAGGCTCTTTGAGACGTTGAGCGCTCTAACCCCTGTTTCCCTCGACATCTCTTCGGCACTGATCACGGACTCATGCTTTCTCGGGTTCTCCGGTCCATACGGCAACGTGTAACCTTTCGACTTCAGGACTCTCCTACAGATGTAGTTCGCGTTTAACGTCGAGAGCTCAGCCACTCTCCTAAGGCCTTCCGTGCCCAAGGCTAGTATGTAAGCGTAGCTTCTGAGAAGAACACTGATATTTCCATAGAAACCCTTTATTTTTCCTATGCTGTGGGGCCTCTCATAGTCCAGATAGTATCTTTTTCCATCATACTCAACAGTGGGCACAGGCAGGAACTTCTCAAGGCTTGCGACGACTCCTACCGGACCTGCGCCAGGCCCCCCTCCCCCATGGGGGGTGCCCAACGTCTTATGCGTGTTGACATGTACTATATCGAAACCCATGTCGCCAGGTCTGCTTTTTCCGAGGATAGCGTTCATATTGGCTCCGTCGTAGTATAGTAGTCCTCCAGCCTCGTGCGTGATCTTGGAGATTTCTACAATATTCTTTTCGAAGACTCCAAGTGTGTTCGGGTTTGTGATCATGAGTCCAGCTGTTCGAGGTCCCACCGTCGACCTTAGCGCCTCAACATCTACGGTTCCGTCGGCGGGGTTGGATGGCACCTCAACCACATTGAAACCTGCCATGACCGTGCTCGCGGGGTTCGTCCCATGCGCCGAGTCTGGGATGATTATGTCTCTACGTTTATCCAACTCGCCCTTGTATTTGTGGTAGGCTCTGATTATCATGGTCCCGGTGAACTCTCCATGCGCGCCGGCCGAGGGTTGAAGCGAGACCTTGGTCGTGCCAGTTATCTCAGCCAAGAACTCTGAGAGCTCGTACAGTATTTGGAGTATGCCTTGGACCGTGGACGCATCTTGGTATGGATGAAGAAGCTGAAGCTTAGAAGTCGCCGCGACAACGTCGCAGACCTTCGGGTCATACTTCATGGTGCAGCTTCCCAGCGGATACGTGCCCAAGGTCACGGCATACGTCTGCTGTGAGAGGCGGGTGTAGTGTCTCATCACCTCGACCTCTGAGACTTCCGGTAGGAGAGGAGGTTTCTCTCTGAGAAGCTTCTTCGGAACAAGCCGGGTAGGGTCGCCAATAGCCTCAATCTCTTCTGGATCGGGCTTTGGAGCTACGTAACCAACCTTACCAGTCGCTGACCTCTCAAAGATCGTCTCTTCGTTCCATCTTGCTTGTTGAAATGACATGGCTAACCCCTCACAATCTTTCTTAGAGCGTCTGTCAACTTATCGATGTCGCTCTTCGAGTGAACTTCCGTGACACAGTATAATGCTGACTCGCCCAATTCGGGGAACTCGTTCTTAATGATCTTGCCACCATGAACGCCTTCCTTGAGAAGTTTTCGATGAACATCTCTCGCCTTCATCTTCGCCTTGTCAAAGTTGACCGTAAACTCTTTGAAATGGGAAGCCTCGAAGGCAGGTGCCTTTATCCCACGTATCTCGCCTAGCCTCTTCATTGCGTAATGAGACTTTGTTACTATCGTGGTACAGAGGTCTTTGAGGCCATGAGGGCCAAGAAGTGAGAGGTAGACGCTGGCAGCCACGGACAAAAGCGCTTCATTCGTGCATATATTTGATGTGGCCTTCTCCCGTCTAATGTGTTGCTCTCTGGTTGAGAGGGCCATACAGTAGGCTCTCTGCTTTCCGTCAGTAGTAGTTGTCATTCCGACAATTCGTCCAGGCATTTGTCTAAGCAGTTTGTCGCCATTACATGCGTAGATCCCGATGAGTGGGCCGCCGTAGTTCATCGCGTTTCCCAGTGGTTGTCCCTCGCCGACAACTATGTCGGCTCCATATTCTCCGGGAGGCTTCAGGATTCCGAGCGATATCGGGTCGACTCCAACTATCAGTATGGACTCGTTCTTATGTGTCAGATCTGAGATCTCGTCTACACCCTCTTCGAAAAAGCCTAGGTATGAAGGGTTCTCGATGTATACAGCCGCCGTTTTCTCCGTCAGTTTCTTCTTCAAGTCTTCTAGGATAATCTGTCCGGTCTTCTTGTCTTGTTCAACCTCAACCGTGTCTATACCTGCCGGTT
>Ga0209725_1000531_pt1 | contig 23312 bp, 15 predicted proteins | sample I18A1metaG_FD_184145 | JGI IMG/M metagenome (GOLD analysis project Ga0209725, IMG submission 184145) | Lake sediment bacterial and archeal communities from Gulf of Boni, Indonesia to study Microbial Dark Matter (Phase II) - ​I18A1 metaG... | ecosystem: Environmental > Aquatic > Freshwater > Lake...
GGGTAATCTCCTCCCCGCCAAGTGGCCGGCCCGGGAATTCCTGTCGCATCCACAAATTCGGCCATGGCTTCTTCCCGGCTCAACCGCTTTCCGCCCTTATAGAAATCATGTTTCCAAAAGTCGGGCGTCCTGTACCCGCCTTTTGTTACGAACTCTTTGAATTCCTTGTTCGTGACCTCGTACTTGTCTATATAGAAATCGGGAAGTTCTACTTCTTTATCAGCAATTTTTATCTTTTGGGCTCGGACATGGACCATCCCAGGTGGTATGGTTCCTATCTTGTCCAAGGCGCGGAAGATCTTTTTATCTCCTTTTGCCGGCGGCAAGCTGGTCACGTCCACTTGCAATGTGGCGGCAACGAATACTTCAGGCTCAAACCCCTCTTTCTCAACCTTCCAGCGATAGTAAGCCAGAGGCATTTCAATATCTTTCAGGGGGGAGACGCCGAGAAATCGCCAATTGTCACTAGTTGAAGCATACTCCCTGACGGAGATTCTTGCTCCCGGAGGGTCGGTCTCAAAGGAAACGCGCGAATAACAACCGGGCCAGAATTTTTTGAATTCTGGGTCTCCGGAGATATATCTTTGGGCTTTTTTACCGATATCAAAGATGTTGATGGAGGCTTTTTGATTCCAGCCATAAAAAAATTCATCGGAGAATGAGAGGGCTTTAATTTCGGGCAGGGCCTGTTCGCGCGCCCATTTGATCTTGGCCTGGCGGTCAAAAAACCAGTAGGCAAACAGGCCGAGAACGATCAAAGCTAGGACGGTAGGGATGGCTATGCGCGGACGTCGGAGGATGCGGGTGAATCGCCTGAAGCTGAACCCTCCGATTTCCTCCTCAATGAGCTTTTTTTCAAATGCCCTGAGGTCCCTCAGGACTTCATTCCCTGAAGGATAACGCAACGCAACGTCTTTTTTCAGGCAGCGGCCGACAATGACCTGGAGTCCCTGCGGAACTTTCGGACTCAAACTTAGAATTGATGCCGGCTCCTCGTGCACGATGGCATAGAGCAGCGAAGAGTCCCTCTCTCCCTTAAAGGGCAGTATCCCTGTGAGCATCTCATAAAGCACCACGCCGAATGACCAGACGTCGGTGCGCTGGTCAACCGTCTCTCCCCTGGCCTGCTCTGGAGACATATAAGCCACGGTCCCCATGGTTCTCGCTTCCTGAGTCAGGGTAGCTTCGCTCGTCACCTTGGCCAGGCCGAAATCCATGACCTTGGCCTGACCATCGGCCTTTACCATAATGTTCCCGCTCTTGATGTCCCGGTGGATGATTCCCTTCCGATGAGCCTCGGCCAGCCCCTCTGCGACGTCAACGGCGATCCTGAGCGCTTCGCGCCAGTCGGGCGGCCCCTGCCGGATCTTTTCCCTGAGGCTCTGGCCTTCAATGTGGGCCATGGCGATGTAGGTCCTGCCCTCGGCTTTGTCCACCTCATAGATTGTGCAGATATTGGGATGGTCAAGGATGGCAGCGGCCTGCGCTTCCCGCATGAACCTTTGCTCAGCCTCCGGCTCAGCAGCCAGCCATGGTGGCAGGAACTTTATGGCTACGGTCCGCTTGAGCTTGAGGTCTTCAGCTTTGATGACGATGCCCATTCCGCCGCGGCCGATCTCGCCTGCGATCTTGTATTTCCCGGCAAAGACTTCTTCTTCCTTGAGCTCACGGCTTGGAAATTGGATGGTCTTGGTGATGGACGGTTCAGCCGCGAGAGTCAGTCTCGTGGCGCACCTGCCGCAATAATAGGTATTTTCAGGATTCTCAAACTGGCATTTCGGGCACTTCATAGCTTGCTTTCACCCTCACCCGTCATCTTCCGTCAAGGGAGAGGCGGAAAAAACTAGAATGAAAAGCGGATGCCAAATCTCGCCGCGATCGGCGGAAAGAAGAAGCCTTTCATCATGAAAGCGGGATCAGGAATATAACCCACTTCTGGATCATCGAGGTCCCAATCTCCAGAAAGCAGCTTTTCCTCGCTGACAATGAGGTCCCAATAGGTCCGCATTTCATAGACAAGCTGGGCGGTTTTGATGTCGAAGAGATTGTCGATATTGATGTTGAAATTGAGCGTCGTCTTCCCTAGTCTCAAGCTATACTCCGCGTACAGGTTAGCGAACCAGAGGAACGGAGTTCGCATCTTCTTGAGATTGTTGCCCGAAGTTCCCTCCCTGTAGTATCCCCTGTTGAAAGGCCTCCAGTTATAGTCACCCATGACCCACCATCTTTCTGAAAAGGGGACTCCGCTCATAGCGTTGACCATAGCTCCGACCGTCAGGCGAAAAGGAAAAGTGTAGGCGGCGTAGAGCTTGAGGAAGTGGGTCCGGTCACTGGCCAGCGGCCCGTCTTGAAGTTTCATATCCTTGGTATACGCCATGTGCCAGAGGTCGAAATTTCTCTCTATGTAAGGAGCGGCCCGGCCGACCTCATCGGAACTGGCCAGTCCGCTGTAGTTTCCGGTGAGCCGGCTCCAGGTGTAGGAAAACCCGGCCAGCCAGTTGCGGGAGAACCTCTTGTCCAGGCTGAAGTTGACGGCCCAGTATTCGCGCTTGGCCCTCGGTGTCTCAGGGTATTTTGGGTCAAATTTCCCGCCCTTGGTTGTCCAGCGAGTCACCCCATATCCCGGATTCGCCGTATAATAAAATTCACCCACTCCTGGCTCGAGCACGCCGACGTCTTCGATGGCGTAGCGTAGGTGTTTTTGGACGATGCGGAGGGTGGCTGAGAAGTTTTCCATGATTCTCTTTTCCACGCCAAAGGAGACTTCCCGCTGACTCATGGGCTTAATGTCAGGGTCGACTCCGAAGCCGGAAACCATTTTCGCAGAATCAATGACGGTGAGAAGCGTGCCGGGGTAATAGTCGTTGACTCCGATTTTGTCCCATTCGTACGTATCCAGCATGTAAAAAGCACCCTTTTGCCTCCAACCTCCAAAATTATAGCCCGCTATGTAGAGCCTGAAGAAATCGGAATACAGGCCGTAGCTTCCGAAGACTTTGAGGCTCGAATCACCGAAGACATCGTAGATGACACCAAATCTTGGCGCGAGCTTGTCTTTAAACTGGAAATCGATCGGCTTGAAGTCTTTCAAGGTAGGATCATCGCTGTAGCTGGGGACGTATTCTTTCTCTGTGCGGACGCCGGCGTTGATGGTGAGCTTATGGGCGAACGTCCAGGAATCCTGCAGAAAAAGAGCCCAGCGGTCGCTATGGGCTTTGTAGAAAAGGCCCACGGGGCCCGTTGCCTCATTTCCAAATACAGAATAGTAACCGTAGGTCCCGCGGCCATAATCAACACCGTAGAGGATTGCTGAACGGTTCCAGTAAAAATTCACAGAAGGACAGCTTGGATATTTGTAGGCGTTCAAAACATCTTCCCCGGAGCGGACCCAGCTCACCCCGAATTTCCAGGCATGCTCTCCGGCCAATTTGAAATAATAAGAAACATCAGCGTCCAGGTGAGACCTCTGCCGAATCAATCTTTCTGTGACCATGAATGCGCTGTAGTTTTGCCAGCCGACTGGTCTGACGTAGTTCGCTGGTATATCTGGAAATACTGATGGTCCCTCGCCCCAATGCCGCCATCTAGGTTCCGTCGGCTGGACGAGTTGGTCAGCGGTATTGGTATAGAAGGAGCCCCCGCGGAGGCTGATCAGGAGGTTATTTCGGAGCGTAAAATCCGCGTATCCTGAGGCAGTCCAGTTCGGGTAGGTATAGCCATAGTCTGGCCAGACATCGGTGGGGCTCCCTGTTCCATCCCGAGGGGGGAGATTTCCTTTGTACTTAGAGAAATTGTTGACATAGCTTGCACCCAGGCGCAGGAACTTAAACGGCTGAGCGGTGAGCTTTGCCTGGAAATTCCAATACTCGTATTTCTGGGTGTAGTCGCCTTCAATCTTAGAAGGGTCGAAGACGACGTGCCTCGTCGTCGTTGGAAAGACGGGGAGGAACGAGCCAAAAAACCAGAGCCGGTCTTTAAGAATGTAACCGCCAAGGCTGAACCCCGCCTCGATCCGGTCTACTTTCTCCTTACCATAAAGGTCCTGGTAGTTGACGTAGCCGGCTTTATAAATATCATAGGGATCCCAGTAGAGGACGTCCCGCTCCTTGCCGGTGAGTGCGGAGCCGCTATAATAGCCAATCAGATCACCATAATATGCATTCCCCCCTTGGCGGGTGATGACATTGACGACTCCGCCCAGCGCCCCGCCGTATTCAGCTTCATATCCTGAGGCCTTGACTTGAACCTCATCGACGAATTCAAATACCGCGCCCTGACCGCGGGCTCCCGTCAGCAAATTTCCGATATCCGTGCCGTCGATGTAGTACATGTTTTCAAGCCCCGAGGCACCGTCAACTGAAGTACCGGCCAGCAGCAGCAATTCGTTGTTAACGCCCGGGACAGCGGTGATCAGAGTATCGAAGTCCCTTCCCTTGGGAAGAACCTGAAACGTCTCCTTGGTCAGGGTCATCCCTTTGACCGTGGTCTTAACATCAATGAGCGGTGTCTGGCCGACGACCGTCACTTCTTCCTCGAGAGCGCCGATTTCCAAACTGACGTTCAGTTTGACCGTCTGCTCGATCGTAACAACGATCCCGTCCCGAGTTAGAGGTTTAAAACCCTGAAGAGCAAACTTAATCTTGTAGGTGCCTGGCGTAAGGGCGAACAGGCGGTAGACTCCGTTGATGTCGGTGACGGCCGTGGCTTTTCCAACAAGACTGGGGCTCGTGGCTTCCACGGCGACTCCAGGCAGAGGAGTTCCATTTTCGTCAGTGACGGTGCCGAAGATTTTGCCCGTGGGAACTTGAGCGGATAGCATTACAGAAAGAAAGACGACCGCGCACACAAAAATCAAAAAAATGATGAGGGCCCCTTTGCCTTTAAGCATTTTCCCCTCCTTCTATTCCTTTCTCCTGCCTCGCGGTTTTTCGGCGGCGAAGCATTTTTTCGGCCGGCGCATTGCACGCAGACCGGCCTATCTAACTAAATGGCGGCTTTTAAACGCGGCCGAAGAAAATCGGTAAAAACACTTTCCCGAGAAAGAAACCTGTTTATGGAGGGCATTCTTTTTCCCCCGCCGGCCGAGAATTATTATCGCCCGATTCTGGTCACATTATAGGTCCGGATGAAAACTGCTGTCAATATCAGATTCGTTTGAGCCCTTTTTCAATCTGGGTTTTGTCCACCCTTATAACCACCGGCCGGCCGTGGGGGCAGAGCGATGGGTTTGTGGTCTTAAAAAGCTCCTCAACAAGATAGTTCATCTTGTCCTCGGGGAGGAACTCATGCGCTTTGACCGCAGTCCTGTAGGCGAGGGCGGCTAGAATCTTCTCCCTTTTCTTTTCCGCCTCTTCCTCTCCCATTTCCTCAAGGAGAGTCAGGAAAGTCTCCTTCGCGATTTCGGCCTCAAAGATATCCGGAAAGCCGTTCAGGGCAAACGTCCTTCCCCCCATGGCCTCTACTCTGAACCCGGCTTCCTCAAGAAGGGACTGATTCTTCTCCAGGCTCAGGACCTGAGAGGGAGAGAGGTCAACAAGAATGGGAATTAGCGGGACTTTTTGAGGCCAGCGCTTTTGGGCGTCGACCTCTTTGTATTTTTCGAACAAAACTCGTTCGTGGGCGTTGCGCTGGTCGATAATAAAAATTCCGTCCTCTCCGTCTTTCTCGTTATGAGAAAAGAACACGAAGTTAGAAGAGAGAAGTCGAATCAGAGGAAGGAGGATCATCTTACTCTTAGTGCTTCGAGGCGGACCTTGCTGTCTTCAACTTCTGGTGTGCCCGGGTCGGCGTCTTTCCAGAGGTCTAGAAAGCGGCGATAGCGGGCGGCAGCCTTCGCCTTATCGCCTTTCTTCTCATACAGCTTAGCTAGACGATAATAATAAAGCGGATTGATCAGCCGCCTGTCTGGAATATTGGGATTAAAAGTCACGGCCTTTTCATACTCGGTGATGGCCCTCGCGAGATCGCCGGCCTGTTCATAGGCCCGCGCTAGGATATCTCTAGGAAAAGACAAATTGTACATTGTCTCAAATCTGGACGTACCTAAAACCGGGTACCTAGGAAGGGGCATAGTTTCCAAAAACTCGATGGCTTTTTGTGGAGAATTTTCTTTCAGCATGATTTCTGCCGCGAGATAATTAGACATGTCCGGAAGCCATATATTCATAGAATCAATGCCAGGTTTCGCCTCGGGTAAAAAAGATTTTATTCTCTCGAGTCTCATCTTCGCAGAGACGGTGTCGCCTTGCTTAATATACACCAACCCCATAGCGAAATTGTACCAGACTTTGTCATATTCTCTGCTTTCTGGTCTAGCCTGAGTTGCCGCATCTAAAAAATTCTGGAGATGCTTTTGACTGAGTACCAAGTCGCCCTTCTCGCAATATATCAGACCTAAGAAATAATCGTTTAAGATCTTGAACGCAGGATTACTTATCTCTTCTCCAATCTTGTTGACTTTCTCAAATTCGGCCAGAGTTTGCTCTAAACTCCCAAGCCAATAATAATAAAGTCCCTTATACAAATGGCCATCCTTTGTCCAGCGCGGGGATTGAGCTTTTGAGATACACTGATCGACATAATTGATTGCCCGGGAGTAATCTTCTTTAAGAGCCAATATATACGATAGCGGTAAATGGGAACCAATAAACTCCGGCCTCATGTCCAAGATTTCTCTGTATTTGGCAATAGCCTCATCCAGCTTTCCCCAAAGGAAATAGGCTTCAGCTAATGAATCCATGGGGTTGGGATCGCCGGGCCAGGAAGCTGCGTATCTCTTGAATATTTCGACTCCTTTCTCATAGTTGCCATTCCGAGCGTATAAGTAGCCGAGAGAATTAAGAGCATAGGTATAACTCGGATCAAGCCCTAGAACAAATTCGTATTGTTTTATCGCTCTATCAAGCTGTCCTGCTTTCTCATACCTTTGAGCCAAGGCTAACTGCGCTGCTTTGTCACGCGGATATTTTTTGATAATATCCTCGATTAAACGCCAAGCTTTTTCTTCGTCGCGTTCGATATAGACCGAATAATTTGCTTCAATCCTAAGACGCTCCTTTTCTGTCGCTTTTTGAGAATAATTCTTAGCTTTTTTTGTAGCTTCGGTCGCTTCCTGTCGTTGAGAGAGGGATATGTAAGCTAAGGAGAGCTCGAGATAGGCCGAGGCAAATTCCGGGTCGAGCTCCACGGCTTTTTCCAGGTATTTTTTGGCACTCTCCCATCCCCATCTTTCACGCTCGTCCTTGCCCCTGACAAAATAATTGTAGGCTTCCGCGGAACTCGTCGTCACATCGGGGATTTTGGTTTGATATGTGTCTATTTTTTGTTGACCGATGCCCATGCCTTCCGCAATATTCTTGCTCAGCTGGTCAATTTGTTCTCTGAATATGCTCTCTACCCCTGCCCCCCTTGCGGTAGCCCCTTTTAACAGCCGCTTCGTTTCCACATCTAATATTTTTATATCCGTTATGAAGGTATCGCCGGCTTTAACAAGACTCCCCAAGACAACGGCCTTGATGCCTCCCCGCCGGCAGGCCGCAAAACCCGAATCTGGGTCGATAAAATCCAAGTCGCCCTTGCCAAGTTGCTTGAGAAGATCGTGCATCCCCTCCCAGGTCGCTACGTATTCAAAGAAGTTTGTGTTTTCGAGGTTGGTAATGAGGAGGTTGGGGATGGACTTCTGGTAAATGTCATAGGCTTTGTCGCCGGTCTGGTTTTCGAAGCTGATGACGGCGATGGAGTTTTCGATAACAGGGGCGGAAGTGGCTTCCTTGCGGAGAAGAAAGCGCCAGAGGACGGCAGCGGCAATGATGATCACAAGAAAGATAAGCGCTGGAACAAAAAGCTTCTTCAGCTTGAACTTGACAGTGATTTCGCGGGCCGAGAGCGGCTCCCGTCTGGGGATGACGCGTGCTGTGCCAGGGATTGACCTCTCTATCACAGCCAGATCGGATACCAGTTCTTCAGCCGTCTGGTACCTTTTTGTCCTGTCTTTCTCCAGGCATTTGAGAATCAGCCGGCTGAGGTCTTCGGGAATCTGGGGGTTGAGCTTGCGCGGCGCTTGCGGCTCCTCATATTTTTGTTTATGGGCTACCGCCAGCGGCGTGTCGCCCTCGAACGGCACATGGCCTGTCGACATCTCATAAAGGATGACGCCAAAAGCATAAATGTCCGCCCTCGAGTCCGCTTCTTTCCCCTCCACCTGCTCAGGAGACATGTACTCCGGCGTGCCAACTATCGCTCCTTCAGCCGTGATCCCAGCTCCGTGGCGCCAGCGGGCAATCCCGAAATCCATGATCTTTGCATTACCTTCGCGGTCAATCATTATGTTAGAGGACTTTAAATCCCGATGGACAACGCCGAGCCGATGGGCTTCGCCCAAGCCTTCGGCCACCATCCTGGCGATGGATACGGCTGTCCCAGGCGCCAGTTGCTTCGTCCTCCTGATTAAACTCTTTAAATCCTCCCCCCGGACGTACTCCATGGTGATGTAGTAGGTGCCCTTTTCTTCGTTCAGGTCGTACATCCGGCAGACGTTGCGGTGGCTGATTTCCCGGGAGATTTTCAACTCGTTCCGGAACCGATCTATTGTTTTTTTCTCGACGGCAATCTCCGGCCTGACCAGCTTGAGAGCGACCTCTGCTTCAATCTTCTTGTCATAGGCGCGGTAAATCTTCCCCATCCCTCCCCGGCCGAGCTCCTCGATGATCTCATAACGGCCGGCGAATACGCTTCCTCTCGTCAGTTCTTCGCTGGGCGTTTCCAGAGTCATGGTTTTGGAGACGGAAATATCGCTACCCAGGCCGAGCTTCGTCCCGCATTCTTTGCAGAACTTGGAATCCAGCGTGTTGTCAAACTGGCATTTCGGGCACTTCATCGAACATCCTCACGCAAGCCCTTCAATCAAAAGAGAGAAAATCAGAACGAAAAGCGAACTCCGAACCGGACCGCAATCGGTGGAAAGAAGGCGTTGGCTTTCCGAAATCGGGCGTCGGGGAAATAGCCATCGGAGGTTTCGAGCTCCCAGTCTTTGGAAAGAATCTGGCTTTCCGGAACAGCGAGCTGGTATACGGTGCGGAATTGATAAACCTGGGTCTCCGTCGCCACATTGAAAACATTGTCCACATTGGCGTTAAAGTTGAGCGCTGTCTTCCCCATCCTCAAGTTATACTCCGCGTACAGATTGGCAAACCACAAGAAAGGTTTCCGGCCGAGGTTCGCCCGATTATAGGGCATATAGTTTGAGTCATTGACATTCCAACGTTCTGTGATGGGGGTCCCGCTCATGACATTGACGATGGTTCCGACCGTCAGGCCAAATGGAAACATATACGCTCCGTAGAACTTAAAGAAATGGGTCCTGTCCGTGGCCAGAACGCCGTCGATCGGGTTGAGGTTCTTGTCATAGGACAGGAACCAGTAATCGAAGTATCTTTCAATATTCGGGTCATTTCGGCCCTGACCGGGAGACTGACTGGGAGAGAGTTCTTCATCCGAGCTGGCCAGGCCGGAGTAGTTCCCTGTCAGACGGCTCCAGGTATAGGAGAATCCCGCCAGCCAGTTTCGTGCGAACCTTTTGTCCAGGCTGAAATTGACCGCCCAGTATTCCCGCTCGGCCTTTGGACATGCCGGATATGTGGGGTCGAATTTCCCACCCTCAGTCGTAGACCGGGAATAGCCATAGCCAGGATTTGCCGTATATACAGCGCCGGGAGTGCCGGGCTCCATGACGTAAACGTCCTCGACTGCATAGCGAAGGTGCTTCTGAACAAGTCGGACAATAGTTGAGAGATGTTCCCCGAGCTTTTTCTCGATACCCAGGGAGATCTCTTGTTGGCTCATCGGCTTCAGGCTCGGATCGACCGAATCCAGGTCGAACGGAGCGGCATCCACCACGGTCAGCAGCGTACCCGGATAATAGCCGTTTTTGCCGATCCTATCCCACTCATAGGTATCCAGCGTATAGTAGGCCCATTTAACTCGGAAACCACCGTACACGATCGCAGGCATAGTCAGCTTCATCATGTCGAAATAATAGCCGAAGCTCCCGAAGATCTTGAGGTCGGAATCTCCGCGGACGTCATAGATGAATCCCACTCTGGGAGCCAGCTTATCCTTGAATTTGAAATCAATGACTTTGCGGTCTATGTACGCGGGATCGGAGCTATAGCAGGGAATGTATTCGCTCTCGGCACGGGCACCGAGGTTTAAGGTCAGCCTGTTTTTTATCGTCCAGCTGTCCTGAAGATAGACAGCCCAACGGTCGGAATGGACTTTATAGAAAAGGCCGAAGGGGCCGGTTGGCTTGTTTCCGATCACAACATAATAGCCATACTTGCCCATGCCGAAATTCTTCCCGTAAATTATGGCCGGCCGGCCCCATTGCAACCGGATATCTGGAAAGTCGGGATATTTGTATCCATCCGCATAATCTTCATCATAACGCACCCACTGGATGCCAAGCTTCCAGGCGTGCTCCCCGGCCAGGTTCAGGTAATACGTGAAATCCGAGTTCAGCGAGGATTTCCATTGCTTCCGTTTCTGCGTGACATAGAGCTCGAGCTCAGACATATTCGACCAGCCTATCGGCCTGATTAACTCAGCAGGGATATCAGAGTAGATCGAGTTTCCTAATCCGCGGTGGAAATACCGGGGCTCATTGGGTTGAACCAATTGGTCGGTCCCATAATTCGTATAAAAGGTGCCAGCGCGCAGGCTGACAAGCGCATTATTGCTGATCGTGAAGTCTGCGGTTGCTGCGCCGCTCCAGTTAGGAAAACTCCGGCCATAATCAGGCCAGACAGCCGTCGGGTCTCCCGTGCCGTCCCGAGGAGGGAGGTCTCCTTTGTATTTCCAAAAGTTATTGGTGAAAGTCACTCCGAGCCGCAGGAACTTGAACGGCTGGGACGTCAATTTCGCGTGAAAGTTCCAGTATTGATCGCGACGCCTATAATCACCTTCGATTCCTGAGGGATCGAACTTGACGTGTCTTTCAGTGACGTTATAAACGGGAAGAAATGAGGTGAAAAACCAGAGCCTGTCCTTGAAGATCGGGCCGCCGAGGTTAAACCCAGCTTCGATTCTGTCCATGTCATCCTTCCCGTAGAGATCTTGATAATTGACATATTCGGCGATGGTGTTGTCATAGAGGCCCAGGCGAAGCGTGTCCCTCTCTTTTCCCGTGAGACGTGAGCCGCTGTAAAAGCCGATGAGCTCGCCGTGGAATTGGTTCCCGCCCTGACGCGTGATGACCTGGATGACGCCCCCCAGTGAACCGCCGAACTCCGCCTGATAGCCGCTGGCCTTGACCTGGACTTCGTCTACGAACTCGAATACGGCTGTCTGATCGAGGGTGCCAATATGCATTTCGGTGGTATCCGTCCCGTCGATGTAGAACATGTTCTCCGCGCCCGAAGCGCCGTCCACGGATATCCCGCTGAGCAGCGGCTCATTGGAAACGCCGGGGATGGCAGTGATCAGAGTATCGAAGTTCCTCCCCTTGGGAAGAATCTGGAATGTTTCCTTGGTCATGGTCATCCCTTTGACTGTGCTCTTGACGTCGATGAGCGGTGTCTGGCCGACGACCGTGACCTGCTCTTCGAGTGCGCCAATCTCCAAGCTGACGCTCAGTTTGACTGTCTGCTCGATCGTGACAACGATCCCGTCCCGAGTGAGAGGTTTAAAACCTTGAAGAGTAAACTTAATTTTATAGGTCCCGGGCGTTAGGGCGAACAGGCGGTAGACTCCGTTGACGTCAGTAACGGCCGTGGCTTTTCCAACAAGACTGGGGCTCGTGGCTTCAACGGCGACTCCAGGAAGTGGGTTTCCTTGTTCGTCAGTGACGGTTCCAAAGATTTTGCCGGTCGGAACTTGGGCAGTTAAAATGGACGAGAAAAAGGCCTCTACGCACACAAAACTCAAAAGAATGATCAGAACCCTTTTGCCTTTATTCGTTTTCCCCTTCATTTCATCCCTTTCTCTTGCTTCACGGTTTTTCGGCAGCAAAGCATTTTTTGGACCGGCGCATTGCACGCAGGCCGGTCTATCTAACTAAATGGCGGCTTTTAAAGGCGGCCGAAGAAAATCGGCAAAAGCACTCTTTCGAGAAGGAAAACCGTTTATGAAGGGCATCTTTTTCCCCCTACACCCAGTAATATCGAAGTATTTAGTATATAAGCCTGTAGCTGACTTTTGTCAATAGAGGCGAGTGGAGGCCGGACACAAGGCTCGGCCACCCGATCAGGAGACCCGTTTGAGCCCTTTTTCGATCTGGGCTTTATCGACCTTGATGACCACCGGCCGGCCGTGGGGGCAGAGCGACGGGTTTGTGGTCTTAAAAAGCTCCTCGACAAGGTAAGTCATCTTGTCCTCTGGGAGCGGCTCGTGCGCTTTGACCGCCGTCCTGCAGGCTAAGGTGGCGAGAATTTTCTCCCGTTTCCTCCCCACCTCTTCCTCTCCCATTTCCTCAAGCAGAGCCAGGAAAGTTTCCTTGGCCGTCTCGGCTTCAAAAATATCAGGAAAACCGTTGAGGACAAACGTCCTCCCTCCCATGGCCTCCACCCTGAACCCGGCGTCCTCAAGAAGGGGCTGATTCTTCTCCAGGCTCAAGGCCTGAGAGGGAGACAGGTCAACAAGAATGGGAATTAGCGGGACTTTTTGAGGCCAGCGCTTTTGGGCGTCGATCTCCCTGTACTTTTCGAACAAAACACGTTCATGGGCGTTGTGCTGGTCGATGATGAATATTCCTTCCTCTCCTGCGGCCACGATATAAGTGTTCAGGTACTGGCCCAGCACACGAGGCAACCCTGCTCCTCGCGTGGACTCTAAGGGCGGAGGGAACAATCCCTGAGTTTCCGCTGCCGGCCTTTCCTTTTTCCGAAACATTCCTGGGGCTACGGTTTCTTCAACGCGTCCCTCATGGCGGGCGCCTTCCTGAGAAGGGTAAACCTCTTTAATCCCCCTATCCTTGAGCATGGCCTTTTCCACGCTTCGGAGCACAAGATAAAAGATGAACTGAGAATCCCGGAAGCGGACCTCCGCTTTAGCCGGGTGGACATTCACATCCACTTCGGCATAGGGAAGAGTCAGGAATAGAAAGGCCTCGGGGAATTGGTCTCTCTCCAGGAATCCGCGGTAGGCCTGGTTGAGAGAAGCTTGAAGAATGCGATCCTTAACCAGGCGGCGGTTGACGAAAAAGAGCTGATGGGCCTTATCCGCCTTGCCCAAGGGAGGCCGGGACCCGTATCCGAAAATGCGGCTCTCCCGCTCCTCAAAATCAATCTCCATGAGTGAGTCCAGGATGTCTTTTCCGTAGAGCTGGAAAATCCTCTCCCGGGTGCTTGCGACTTGGGGACAGTTCAAAATTTCCCGCCGCGACTGAACCAAGAAGAACTTGATCTCAGGAAAGGCCAGGGCGACAGAAGTCAAATAGCGCACGATCATGGCGAGCTCGGATTGGTCGGAGCGGAGGAATTTTCTTCGCGCCGGAAGATTGCCGAACAGGTCCCTGACCTCCACGGCAGTTCCCTTGGGAAAAGCGATCTCGTGAACCGAGGCCGGCTGCCCGGGTTTGCGTTCGACCTGGATGCCCATCCCGGTCTCACCGTCGGAAGTTTTGAGGACCAATTCGGAAACAGCGGCGATGCTGGCCAGGGCCTCGCCCCGGAATCCGAGAGTCGATATTTTCTCCAGGTCCGTGTCACTCGAAATCTTGCTCGTCGCATGCCTTTCGCAACAAACCTGGGCGTCCTCCCGGCTCATGCCGGCGCCGTTATCCTGAACCTTGACCAGTTTCTTCCCGCCTGCCTGAAGCTCCACCCTAATTTCTGAAGAGCCGGCATCGATCGAATTTTCGACGAGTTCCTTGACGACAGAAAACGGCCGTTCAATCACTTCTCCGGCAGCGATCTTCTCCGAGACATCAGGGGGAAGGAGATGAATCTTGTTCATGCCGTCTCTCCCCAGGTCTGCTCGGCCTCCACGCGAGTAACCTTTACCTTGACGGCTTCGCCAGGCCTTCCCGGACAAGAACAAACAAGAACATCAATATAGTTGCCGGTCAGGATTTCCGCGCCCCGGTCATCTTTTTTGATCACAATCCCGTCGAGATCCTGGCCCAGGAAACTCAGACGGAAAGCGAGGCGTTTGTGTTCTGACAGGCCCCTCAATTTTGCCGACCTCTCGTGCTTTATGCCGTCCTTGACCTGGGGCCAAGTTCGGGCAGGAGTACCCGGCCGGGGCGAAAACGCAAAAACGTGCAAGTAGTTCAACGCCGAATTCTCCAGGAAATCGTACATTTTCGCAAAATCCTCGTCCGACTCCCCGGGAAACCCGCTGATGATATCCGCTCCGAGCGCTGCAGACGGGGAGTTCTGTCGGAGCCGGGAGAGAATCTGGGCATATTCAGCTACCCTGGATTCCCTCCCCATCAGGCCGAGAATACGGTCAGAGCCATGCTGCAAGGAGAGATGAAAGTGCGGACATATTTTGGGGCTCTGGGTGATGAAGTCCATAAGCTCATCGCTTAGGAACCGCGGATCGAGAGAGCTCAGCCTCAACCTGGGCATCTCTTCAAGCTCGGTCATTGAGTGCAATAATTCAAGGAGAGTGCTCTTCGGCCGGAGGTCGTGCCCGTAGGAAGAAAGGTGAATTCCGCAAAGGACCATTTCCTGGAATCCTTGACGGGCAAACTGTGCGGCCCGTGAGAGAATCTCCTTTTTCTCCAGGCTCCGACTCCTTCCTCTCACGTTGGGAATCAGGCAAAAAGTGCAGCGGAGGTCACATCCATCCTGGATTTTGAGCAGCGCCCGGCTCCGCCAGGGCTGATAAGCGGTTTGCCTGTCTCCCGCGATACCGGCAAGAACCCGCGGCGCCAGCGTTTCTTTCTCCTCATTGGAAAGGAGCATCCAGGCCTCGGGCATTTTCGCCCCGCCAATTTTCCCGCCGTCCACAGAGCAGCCGGCAATGACTAGCTTCGCTGTCGGGTTCGCCAGCGAGATTCTTCTAATAAACTTGCGAACGTCCCGGTCAGCTTGAGCAGTTAGGGTACAGGTGTTAACAACAACGATATCAGCCCTGGCCGAATCCTCTTCCAGCCTCAGCCCTGCGGACTCGAATTCCTCAGCCCAGGAAAAGGCTTCGGCCTGGTTCACTCGGCAGCCGAAATTCTGGATGGAAAAGGAGGTCATCTCTGCCGGCGGATCTTATGCGAGGCTTTTTCCACTTGTGAGGCCAGGTTCCTTCTGTAATCCTCTAATTTTTTCTTCAGCCGGGAGTTGCTCAAGCTGAGAATCTCTATTGCCAAAAGCGCCGCGTTCACCCCGCCCGTCTTGCCCAGCCCCATTGTCGCCACGGGAATTCCTTTGGGCATCTGGACGGTGGAAAGAAGCGCATCGAGCCCGGCCAGGCCGGCGCTCTCCACGGGAACTCCGATCACCGGCGCATGCGTGTGAGCGGCGACAAAACCCGCGAGATGAGCCGCCTTGCCGGCGACAGCGATGAAGACCTTCACTCCTTTCTCATCGAAACTCGAGACGAGCGCTCGCGTCCGCGCGGGTGAACGGTGGGCGGACGTTACTTCGAGGCTGTGGGAAACTCCAAATTCTTTGAGCAGGTCAAGGCCCTCCTTGACGACGTCATAGTCTGATTCGCTCCCGATGAAAACGGCAACGTCCATGATGTCCTCCTATTTCTCCGCTCCGATATCCCGCCGGTAGTGCATTCCCTCGAAGGAAATCCCGGCGATAGCGCTATAAATATTCTCCATGGTCTCGCTGAGAGTCTTTTCCGAAGCGCAGATGTTGAGCACTCTTCCTCCGTTCGTATAATACTCTCCGTTCTCGAATTTTGTGCCGGCATGGAAGATCGTGATCCCGGGTATTTCGGAGACCTCCTTCAGGCCGTTGATCAACTTCCCCTTCTCATAGGCCACGGGATAGCCTCCCGAGGCCAGGACGACGCAACCCGAGGCTTTGTCACTCCACTGAATCTCTTTCTTCAGGATATTCTCCTCGTGGGCGTTGAGGATGATTTCGACAAGGTCAGACTCGAACCGCAGCACCTGGACCTGTGTCTCCGGGTCTCCGAAACGGCAATTGTATTCCAGCACCTTGGGCCCTTCTTCTGTCAGCATTAACCCGACATACAAAACGCCCTTGTATTTTCTTCCTTCCTCGCGCATCCGGTTAATCGTCGGAAAGATGATCGTGTTTATGACGTCCGAGAACATCTCCGGCGATATGAACGGTGAAGGCGAAATCGCGCCCATCCCGCCCGTGTTCGGCCCTCTATCTCCGTCGTAGGCCGCTTTATGATCCATGGTCGTCACAAACGGCTGCATTTTGGCGCCGTCGGAAATAACGATAAAAGAAACCTCCTTGCCTTTGAGAAATTCCTCGACGACTATCCTCTGCCCGGCCTCCCCAAACTGCCTCTTAACCATAATCATATCCACGGCTTCTTCGGCCTTGCGCAGGCTGGGGCAAACGCTCACGCCTTTACCGGCAGCTAGGCCGTTCGCTTTGACTACCAGCGGGAAAAAAAATTCGCCCGACTTAATAATTCTCAGGGCCTGGGACGGAGTTTCGGCCACTTTAAAACGACCCGTGGGAATCCTGTGGCGGTCCATGAACTGCTTGGCAAAAATTTTACTTCCCTCGAGCTCGGCGGCCTTTTTGTTTGGCCCGAAAATCCGAAGGCCCCTTTCAACGAACTCGTCCACAATACCCAGGGTGAGCGGAAGCTCCGGCCCGACAAGGGTCAGGTCGATCTTTTTTTCGGCCGCAAAATCAGCCAGCTTTCCAATATCAGAATCCGAAATGGGCACATTTTCGGCCAGGCTCATCATGCCGGGATTTCCCGGCGCACAGTAAAGCTTTTCCAGAAGCGGGCTCCGGGAGATCTTCCAGGCCAGGGCATGCTCTCTCCCTCCCGATCCGACAAGCAATACTTTCATGATCTCTTTCCTTTCACTTTTCTATCTGAGCACCTCGACCAGGCGCTCGACCAGGCCGGGCTGTGGGAATATGCTCTTCAGGATTCCTGCGGCCAAAGGCAGCGCCTCCTCAACAGGCAGGCAGTACTTCATCTCCAGGTAATTGCGGCGCAGCTTCCGCACCTCTTCCTGAACCTTCTTGTTTCTAATGACGACCTCGGCGAGATATCCGGCCAGGATGTCGAAATCCTTCTCTTCCATGCCGAAGCGGGTCATCTCCTGCACACCGGTGCGGATTCCGCTGGCATCAAGAAAGGTGGCATCATCCGGCAGGGCCTGGTAGTTGGCGACGATATTGTTCTCCTCCAGGCGCCGGGCGACCTCCTGGGCCGGGCCGAATTTGCGGACACGGATCAAGACCTGGTGAGTCTCGGTGAACCCATCTTTTTCGTCCCCTTCGACTGGAATCCCGTTGTTCTTGAGAGCGCGGGCGAAGGCCTTGGCGTTGAGCTTGACCTTCGCCTGGTACTCCTCCCTGAAAGCATTCATCTCGTACGTCGCCATAAGCAGCGCCAGGAGCGTTCCCAGATGGTGATTGCTTGTGGACCCGGGAAAAGCCCGGCCTTTGATATCCAGCCAGAGGTTTCGCAGCGGACTTGCTGGCGGAAAACTCCCGCCGATGACGCCCCGCTGCGGCCCAAAAAAAGTTTTGTGAGTGCTGCCGGTGATGACATCTGCCCCTTCCCGGAGAGGCTCCTGAAAGGCGCCGTATAATCCCAAGACATGGGCCATGTCATACATGATCACCGGCCGCTCCGGCCACTCCTTGACCATCTGGCTAACAAAATCGACTGGCTCTGGATAAAGGAACATGCTCTTGCCGAAAATGACGAGTTCCGGCCTGTGCGCGTCCAGCAGCTCTCCGAGCTTGCCGAGATCCGTCCTGTAAGGATTGTCTTGAGAGACGGGAAAGTTGACCACGTTTTCTTTGCCGGTCTTCGGGTCTTCGGCCACGAAATTGAAAAGGGCGCCCATGGGCTGGGAGCTGAGATGGCCGCCTTTGGTCAGGTCGTTGTTCATAACCAGCCGTAGCTTCCGCGTCGGCTGGCCCTCCGGCCGGTTGCGGTTGACAAACCGCACCATCCCTTTGAACACAACTTCATTGGCCATCTGGCCGCTGATGGGCCTCAGCTCGACGTCGGAGCAGCGGAAATACTCGCCCAATTGCTTCTGGGCTTCGATTTCCACTTCCCGGATGAAGTCGACCCCTTGATAAAAATAAACCTCCTCCCCTTTCATGGTCCGGTGCTCGGCATACCGGCCGGACGGGTCAGAGATCTCGCACAATTTGACCAGAAGCGAGGGGGTTGTCTCCGAAGGGATCAGGTTGAACGATTCCTCTTGTCTCCAACGGTTGTTCCGTTCGATCTTTCGGGCCAATGAAAATGTTTTCTCGAACAAGGAAGACATCTCCGTCTCCTCCTTTACTGTTCCTTGAAATGTTTTCTCTCGAGGTCGGAAATTTTCTTGAGTCGCCGTTCGTGGCGCCCTCCTTCAAACGGCAGTTCGAGCCAGGCCACAACGATCGGGATCGCCGCCTCAAGGATTAGAACTCGTCCTCCAAGAGCCAAGCAATTCGAATCGTTGTGCTTGCGGGCGACTTCTGCCGTGTTGACATCCCAGCAGGGCGTTGCCCTGATTCCCCTGAATTTATTGGCCACAATGGCCATCCCCAGCCCCGTCCCGCAAAACAGGATGGCCCGGTCGCATTCCCCCCTGAGCACTGCGTCCATGGCCCGGACGCCATAATCGACGTAATCAACCGTCTCGCCGGGGCCGCAGCCAAAATCAGTGCAGTCCGTCCCCCTTTTTTCCAGGTAGGCCAAAATCCCGTTCTTGAGGTCAAAACCAGCGTGGTCAGAGGCCAAAGCGATTTTCATTTTCAGGCCCTCCGTCAGAGAATCATTAAAAAATTATGGAACAGGGTTTCCCCTGCTTTTAGCGGGAGGGCGTGCCTTCCAATAATTTGGCGGCCTCGGGCATGAGGTTCATGGCTTTCAACACGACGGCGTCTGTTTTCAGGTAGGCCTTCGTGCCTTCTTCAATCCCCCAAAGGGAAGACACAATCTCTCGCTCCAACTCCCTTTTGATCTCTCCTTCCGCCTCCGCGAACTTGGCTTCGTCAAAGGGTATTTTGTTCTGCCGGAGATAGTCTCTAAAGTCCTCGATGACTTTGGCATCAACGACGAAATCCTTCTCGGCAACGGCCTTTTCGTCGCTGCGCGGAAAAGTCGAGTCTTTGGATAATCTGGTCTGATGGTTATAAAACTTGCGCGCATAGCTGAAAAAGGATCCCTTGATCATCAATTCCGCCGTCAGGGGGGCCAGGTCAGGAGAAACCTCGTAGTCCGGCGTAATACCTCCCTGGCCGAGGACTTTCCTCCCTTTGGCCGTATACCGGACTTCCCTCTGCTCCTCGGGCGCCTTTTTATAGAGCATATAATCTTCTATGTTCCTATAATCTCTCTGAATCGACCGGCCGCTCGGAGTATAGTATTTGGCCGTGGTCAGGGCCACGGCAAGGTTTTCGCCCAGCGGAAAAACAGTCTGAACGAGCCCTTTGCCCCAGGAATCCTGGCCGACCAGCAGGCCGCGGTCATTGTCCATGATGGCACCGGCGACAATTTCCGAAGCGCTGGCGCTGCCCCGGTTGATCAGGATGATGAGAGGAATATTTTCATACTGGCCGTTTTTTTGGGCCCAGAATTCCCTGTTGTAGGCTTTGTTGCGCCCCTTGATCGAGACGATCATGTCTCCCTTGGGCAGGAATTCATCCGAGAGCTCGATGGACTGGAAAAACGGACCACCGCTGTTTCTTCTCAAGTCGAGGATGAGTTCCTTCATCCCCTGATCGGCGAGAAGCTTCATCTTTTCTTCCAGCTCGTCCGTTGTCGTCTCGGCGAAATTCCGGACAAAGATGTAGCCCGTCTTATCGTTGAGCATAAAGGCGTAGGGGACGCTCCGCAGCGGAATCTCTTCGCGCTCGATGGTTAACTCCAGCGGTTTGTCCAGTCCTTCCCTGACTATCGTGATGGTGACTTTCGTTCCCTTGGGTCCCCTGAGCTTCTGCATGGCCTCCACGCTGGAGATCGGCTTGGTGCTTTCGCCGTTGATTTCGGAGATGATGTCCCCGGGCAGGATACCAAGCCGGCTCGCCGGGGTGCCTTCGATCGGCGAAATCACGACCAGGTTATCTCCCTGTTTGGAGATCTGAATGCCCAGCCCGTAGTACTTGCCGGTGTACTCCTCGCGCATGCGGGAGAAACTCTCCGGGTCCAGAAAATACGAATGTGGGTCGAGCGTTTCGAGCATCCCCCGGATTGAGGCATAGACGAGCTTCTCGGGCTCGACCTCTCCATAATAATGTTCTTCGATAAGGCTGAGGAGCGAGGAAAACTTCTTGATTTCCTGATCCCAGATATCCTCATCCCGGGCTCCAAGCTGGACGAAGGCGAAAAACAGGAGACCCCAGAGTATAAGCTTCTTTTTCATGAGCAGCGTGAGCCCTCATCTTAGCAAACCGCCCTTTTCTTGTAAAGTTATTCATGTGAGGACAAGGGGCGGAATGCAGAGGGGTTAGAGCAATAATTCGAACGGCATTTCATGTTGGGCGGGATGGATGCCGACCAGAAAGACAACCAAAATTATTGCCCTCACCCGCTAACATCTTACTGCCTTCAATTGAAGTATGAACCTCTCCGTTTCCATGATAGTCCCATACTGATGGAAGGGGCGGGTGGCGCAGTTCGGGGGCCCCCCGCCGCCCCGAGCGTTTGATGCCCCAGTCTTTGGCTCCAGAAACAACATAACTGACCGCGAGGGCGCCGGGGGTGAACGGCGACAGGCCCCGCCCCGACCACAGGAATAGAAAGGCGATGCGTTGCTAGGTTTCCTTGACTAATCTCGGCATAAGGGCTATATTCTATTTGCCCTTTGGCCGGGTTCAAAATCAGATGTTCGGAAATATCGGCCTGCCCGAGCTTATCATTATCATGGCCATCGCCCTGCTGATTTTTGGGCCCAAAAAACTCCCCGAAGTGGGCAAGTCGATCGGGAGAGCCCTCCGGGAATTCCGCAAAGCTTCAGACGAAATCAAGGACAAAATCGACCAGGAGATTCACGCCGAAGAGTTCCGGGAAATCAAGGAAGAGCTTAAAAAGGACATCACCCAGGATGAGGAAGGGAAGAAAATCTCCTGACGAGATGACCTTCCTTGAACATCTCGAAGACCTGAGAAAGAGGCTCTTTTATTCCGCAATCGCGATTTTCGTTGCCGTCATTCCCTGCTGGATCTTCAGCAAGAGGGTGTTCGAAATTCTGGCCAGGCCGGTAACCCAATACCTGCCCGAGGGTGTGAAGATGGCCTACACCAGCCTGACCGCCCCGTTCATGCTCTACATGAAGGTCGCCTTTCTCACCGCCATTTTTGTCACGGCTCCGTTCTTGTTCCTTCAGCTCTGGTATTTTGTCGCCCCAGGCCTTTACCAGAAAGAAAAGAAATATGTCATTCCGTTTGTCCTGCTCACCACGATTTTCTTTATCCTGGGCGGGCTCTTCGGCTATTTCATTGTCTTCCCTTGGGCCTGCCGGTTTTTCATCAGCTTGGGCTCGGACTTCAACCCGGTCCTTACGGTCGACACATATTTCAGCTTTTCTCTGAAGGTGCTGCTCGGAATCGCCCTGGTCTTCGAGACTCCAACCCTCATCTTTTTCCTGTCGAAACTCGGCCTCATCACTTCGCACTGGATGATCCGCAATTTCAAATACGCCGTCCTTGCCGTCTTCGTCATCGCCGCTTTGATCACGCCGACTCCAGATATGATCACCCAGAGCATCGTCGCCGTTCCGATGCTCGCCCTGTATGGCCTGGGCATTTTGATTGCGTTTATTTTCGGCAAGGAACGGAAGGACCGCCGCGCGGCCAACGGTCCTGCGGAGGAAGGACGAAGGGATATCTCCGGGTAGCCGGGAGAACACGGACAAGACATGCCAAAAGAAAGACGTCTCATCGGCCTCACCGGAACGAACGGAGCGGGCAAAGGAGAAGTGGCCGCCATTCTTGCAAAAAAGGGTTACGCCTATTTCTCTCTTTCAGACGAGATCCGCGAGGAATTGAGAAAAAAAGGAAAGGAGCCCACGCGGGATAACCTAATCGCTCAGGGCAATGCCCTGCGCAAACGATATGGCGCCGATATCCTGGCCCGCCGGGTCATGAGAAAAATCAAAGCGAAAAAGGCAGTCATCGACAGCATCCGCACCAGCGAAGAGGTCACTTTTTTCCGCAAACAGCCGGGCTTTCTTCTCCTCGCCATCGATGCGCCGGTGGAATTAAGGTATAAAAGAATAAAAAAAAGAGGAAGGGCAGAATCAGCCTCAACCCTGGCGGAATTTATCGCCAAGGAAAACGAAGAAATGTCGGGTGACGTCGGAGAACAACAGCTCCGCTACTGTCTTGCTCTGGCCGACATCACCATCATCAACGACGGAACGCTAGCCGCCCTTCGCAGGAAGATAGAGAAATGCCTATGAAATCAAAACGCATCTCCAAAGACGAGTATTATCTCGGGATCGCCAAAGAAGTCGCCCGCCGGAGCACTTGCTTTCGGCGCTCCATCGGCACCATTATTGTGCGGGATGACCAGATCATTTCCACTGGGTACGCGGGCGCCCCGCGCAAGACCCGGGACAGCTTCGAACACGGGTTCTGTCTCCGGGACAAGCTCGGCATTCCCCACGGCGAGCGCTATGAACTCTGCCGGAGCGTGCACGCTGAACAAAACGCCATCATCAACGCGGCCCGGGCGGGGGTCAGCCTGCTCGGCGGCGATATCTATATTTACGGCAGCATCCCCGGCGAGGGGAAACCGGTGAATGCCTTTCCCTGCTTCATCTGCAAGAAAATGATCATCAACGCCGGCCTGAACCGCGTCATCTGCTCTACGGCCGCCGGCAAAAAGAAAATCTTCCGTGTTTCTCAATGGGCAAAGGACTGGACCAAGGGAGATATTATTGACGACCGGCATCAGTATGGATAAGCCGAGGCTCTTTTTCCTTATTATTCTTATTGTTCTTATCGTTTCTCTAAGTACATTGTCTCCGGGTTCGCCTTCGTCCCAGGAGGCCGAGGTCGGCCTGCTCAAGCTTCTCGACCTCTCCGCCTCCCCTGAATCCATCGACTACGTCCAGAACAAAACGCAATTCCAGCTCCACACGCTTCTCACCGAGCAGCGCCATCCCAAGACCTGGAATCTGAGTGAGCGCAGCCAGAAGGACCCTGCCGACGGACTCAGGATGCTGTTCTCAGTGGACGACGATATCAGCC
>Ga0209725_1000532_pt1 | contig 23275 bp, 20 predicted proteins | sample I18A1metaG_FD_184145 | JGI IMG/M metagenome (GOLD analysis project Ga0209725, IMG submission 184145) | Lake sediment bacterial and archeal communities from Gulf of Boni, Indonesia to study Microbial Dark Matter (Phase II) - ​I18A1 metaG... | ecosystem: Environmental > Aquatic > Freshwater > Lake...
CCCCCATGCGATGATAACCAGCATTGACACATCCGAAGCCGAGAGAGCCGGAGCGGTCTGTATCTCCCACAAGGATGTTCCACAGGTCAAATTCAACCCCAGACTTGTCAGCACACCTGAAACCACGTACAAGGACTGGACGGTGTTGAGCGGCGAGCCGGTCTACTTCGGCGAGCCATTAGCTGCTGTGGCGGCGGAGACAGAAGAGAAAGCGCAGAAAGCTCTGGAGCTGATCAAAGTAGACTATGAAGTTCTCGGCGCAGTCTTCGACGCCTCGGTGGCCATCGATCCCAAGAGCCCCGCTGTACACCAGAAGATATTTCTCGACAAGAAGGAGCTGACGGTCGAAAACAACATCGCTTGCAAACTTGAATTCAGCGAAGGCGATGTTGAAAGTGGTTTCAAAGAAGCTGACGTTGTGCTGGAACGCACGTACAAGACGAACAGGCGCTATCACACTCAGCTCGAAACGAAATCCGCCGTGTGCAAGCCTGAGCCGAACGGCGGAGTCACTGTATGGTCAACCACTCAAACCATCCACAATAGTCGGATACTTATCCACCAAGTGTTTGGTATACCGATGCATAGAATCAACATCAAGAAGGTTGCTTTGGGAGGCAGTTTCGGCTCTAGTATTCACACGAACATTTCGACATTGATCGCTGTCGCGTTAGCGCTGAAAGCCGGAGCTCCCGTCAAAGTATCCCTGACAAGAGAGGAAGATATGCGAGATCACTCATCCTTCCAGATGAATTTCAGAATCAAGGCCGGAGCCAAAAGGGATGGCACCCTTACAGCGGGAGAGCTCCAGATGCTGATGGACATTGGATCACACCAGATCCAAGCCTACGCCCTGCTCGCAACCGTCTTTGGATGGTGGGCATCCTACTACAGATGGCGGAACCTTCGATACCTCGGAAGAGCAGTATACACTAACAAGGTTCCCTCCTGTGCTATGAGAGGATATGGTAATCCTCAGACATCCTGGGTCGTGGAGACCTTCATGGATGAATTGGCGGAGAGACTTAGGATCGATCCGCTTGACTTGAAGCTAAAGAACTACATTGGTCTGGGCGAGACGTTCTTTGGACAGGGCCCCACGGTCAAGTCGATCATTAGGAGCTGCGGCGTTGAAGAGATGTTGAAGAAAGGCACAGAGCTGATAGGCTGGAAGAATAGACATCCACCTGGAAAGGACATCGGCGTTCTGAAACGAGGAATAGGATTGTCAAGAGGATTTCACACCTCCAGTGCGGGTGCGCCAATATCGGGTCACATCGTCGACTTTTCCGGAGCCACCGTGAAAATAAACCAAGATGGAACCGTGGATGTTGTAACCGCCCTGATGGATCATGGTGGTGGAACGATTGAGGCTCTTGCAAAGATCGTTGCCGAAGAGCTTGGAGTACCTCTTCAAAACGTGGCGATAGTGCAAGCAGATGCACAAACAACAATCTATGATGTCTGCACGCACGCGTCGAGAGGCATCTACGCGGGTGGAGGAGCCGCGTTGAAAGCAGCTAAGCAGGCTAAGGAGAAGCTGCTTCAATACGCAGCGAAGATTCTCGACGTGAATCCAGACGCACTTAAGATAAGACCCGACGAATCAATCGGACAGGGAGTAATCTACCTCGAAGCATTACCTGGAAAGAGCACTACCGTGGGAGAGGTAGCCGAGCACGCAAGAAACAAGAACTGGGGTAGCATCGCTGCGACCGAAAGTTATCGACCAACCGCGGGACCACCTCACTTCACTGCGTTTTTCGTCGAAGTTGAGGTTGACACAGAAACCGGAATTGTTAGGCCCCTAAGAATTGTGGCTGGAGCCGACGTGGGTACAGTTGTTAACCCCCAGCTTGCTGCAGGCCAAATCCACGGAGGATTCGCGATGGGATGGGGTATGGCCATGTTTGAGGATACGCCGTACGATGAAGAAACGGGTGATTTGATGAGCTGGGGAATGTTAACCGACTACAAGATAACAACAGCATACGACATCCCGCCCCTAGAGAACTTTAGAGTCTTCTTCACGGATACGTACGAACCAACCGGCCCTTGGGGCGCTAAGGGCATTGGTGAGGGATCATATAATCCCGTTACCGGTGCAATCGCGAATGCCGTGTACAACGCCACTGGGGTAAGGTTCTACGAGTTGCCAATGACTCCAGAGAGGATTCAAGCGGCGCTAGCCGCAAGAAAGCCTGCCGAGATTCAGGTTGTTGAGGTCGCTAGATCATGAACCTCAACCTTATCAACACAAGGATCCTCTCCACCTCATTCGACTATTTCGAACCCTCAACCGTGGAGGAAGCAGCGGACATTCTTGGTAGATACAAGGAGCATGCGGCGGTGCTTGCCGGTGGAACGGATCTCCTTGTCAGGATGAAGCAGAAGCGTATCGATCCGAAATATCTTGTCGATATCAAGCGAATAGCCAAGCTCAAGGGGATTGAGCAAAATCGGGACCTCATTCGTATCGGCGCGACTGCAACCATGCTAGAGATTCAGACAAATGAGTTTGTGAAAGAGAGGTTGCCAGCTCTCCACGAAGCTATTGCATCAGTAGGGTCCGTGCAGATTAGGAACATGGGAACTCTGGGGGGAAACTTGTGCAGAGCCTCTCCGTCCGGGGATTGTCTTCCTCCGCTGCTTGTTCTGGGGGCTAGAGTCAATCTCCTTGACTCCGGAGGGACCAGAGTTCTCCCGCTTGATCAGTTCTTCAAAGGCCCGGGCAAGACAGCTATCAAGCCTAGTGAAATTCTTATGGAGATACATGTTCCCATTCCGCCTCGCGGAACAGGAATGTCATTCCTGAAAATAAGGCGAGCAGGAATGGACCTTGCAAAGATCAACGCAGCCGCCTTGCTTACCCTCGAAGATAACGCAGTACAGTCATGTGGAATAGCCTTGGGTTCTGTAGCACCTACTCCAATAAGAGCCAAAAAAGCAGAGGCGTCACTGATCGGAAAGAAAGCGACAGACGAAAGGCTTGCTGAGGCAGCAGCGATAGCATCAGAAGAAGTTAGACCGTACGCGGAATCCCATCGTCACAGACGCTCAACGGCCCAGTACAGAATCGAAGTGTCAAGGGTGCTTGTCAGAAGAACTCTCGAGCTGGCCAGAGATAGAATTGCTGGTAGGAGATAGAAATGGGAAGAACAATCACCTTTACGATGAATGGAAAAAGAGAACAGGAAAGCGTTGAAGCGAACACCCTTCTGATCAACCTGATAAGAGACAAACTGAATCTGACGGGCACCAAGTATGCCTGCGGAATCGGCGAGTGCGGAGCCTGCACCGTTCTCATGGATGGAAAACCAATCCTGTCCTGCTTGACCTTGGCGATTGACGCGGATGGAAAGAGCATTGTTACCGTCGAAGGCCTCAACGATGAAATCTCAAGAGCGCTCACCGAATCCTTCCTCGAAGAGGGAGCAGTACAGTGCGGATTCTGCACCCCTGGATTCATGGTGATCTCTTCCTATTTGTTGAATGAAAAACCAGCGCCAACTGAAGAGGAAATCAAGCAATACACAAGGGGGAACCTTTGCAGGTGTACCGGCTACGTGGGCATAATTCAAGGGATCAAGAAGGCAGCTGAGAAGCTCGGCAGGCAACGGTTGATGTACAAAAGCACGTAGACGCTGACGCCTATATCTGGATCCTTGAGTCGTAATGTTTCCACCCTAGGAGTACGACTCCACCAACTGTGAGAGACGCCCTCGAAGAGTGGACGACGTATCGTCTGCGTCTGCTACTCCAGTAATCTAGCGTATCTTGCCGAGGACCAAGGCTAGGAGCGCCATTCTCAAAGGAACCCCATTACTCGCCTGTTCAAAGTATCGCGCGTGAGAAGAGGAATCGACTTCCACCGCCAACTCATCAACTCTTGGAAGCGGATGAAGAATGATCATCGTATCTTTTGCTCCTGCAATCGTCTTCAAGTCAACAACGTAGCTTCCTTTCACTCTATCGTACTCGGCCGGATCTGGAAACCGCTCTTTCTGCACCCTGGTCACGTAGATAACGTCTGCTTCTCCCACGGCATCCGCTAAACTCTCGGTCTCCTTCACCGGCACGCTTCTCGCCGACAGATAGTCCATCACCTCTCCCCTGGCCCTGAGGGAGCTGGGCGAAACAAAGGACAACCTTACTCGTTTGAACTTCGAGATGCCGTACGCAAATGAGGCTGCAGCTCTACCATGCTTCAAGTCGCCCACTATCGCCGCCTGGAGGCCGTCGACTTTACCGAATTCTCTCCAAATTGTGTACAGATCTATCATCGCCTGGGTCGGATGGTGTTGAACTCCATCGCCTGCATTTAATACGGGGGCACTCGCGATATCAGCCGCCGTCTGAGCCGATCCCTCTTTCGGATGCCTAATGACAATGATGTCTGCGTAGCTGTCAGTCATCCTTATCGTATCATCGAGACTCTCTCCCTTCGCGGCAGACGAGACGCTAGGCTCGGCGAAGCCTATCACGGCACCTCCAAGCCGTTTGATCGCGGTTTCGAAGCTCAGTCTGGTCCTCGTGCTCGGTTCAAAGAAAAGCGAAGCCATCACGCTGTCTGAGAGGAGGCTTGTGCGTGTCCTCACGAATCTCCTCATCCGGTCCGCTGTTCGAAACAAGTGTTCCAAATCGGCCGTTGAGAAATCCAAGATTGAGATAACATCTCGTGCCCTGAATCGTGTTGCACGGGCAGCCGTCGCGCTCGATGTGTGTTTCGGCCTTCTCAGCAACTTCACGTCTGGTATCACCAGCTTGCGGTCGGCGCTGCGATAGATAGGGAGGCAATTATAAGAGTAGCTGCAATGCCAAGGCAAGACGACCTGAAGTATCGGCAGGAAGCGGCAACGTAATCTCTTGGTCTGTTCACTCGTGGGTCAGGATCCGCATTGTTTGGAGGAGAGCTGGGTTTCCATACCTGGGGTGTATGACGGTGAGGATGCAGCCGAATAGACGTTCAACTAGGTGCGTTCAAGGATCTCAACTAGGGCGGCTCGATCATCACGTCTACAGCCTGGCAGATCGCGTTGGCAATGGAAGATGCTGCCGCAGTAGGCGCTCGCTCTCTCATCACTTTCGGTCTTGACTGTGTTCGAGGAAGCGAGGGCAGAGGACGTGGACTTGATTATCAAGGGCGGAAGGATCTTCACGCCCGCCGGGTTCGTAGACGGATGCATCGGGGTCGAGGGTGGAAAGATAGCAGCAATTGGCAAAGAGGCGCACCTGCCAAAGGCTGAAAGAACAATAGATGCTGCTGAAAAGCTAGTCCTCCCTGGCATGGTCGACCTCCACGTTCACTTTCGCGATCCCGGATCCCCAGAGAGAGAAGACTTTTGCACTGGCACGTCTGCGGCCGCAGCAGGAGGCGTGACTACCATTATGGATATGCCGAACACGATTCCGCCCACCGTGAGCGGAGAAGCCTTCCGAGAGAAGAGGACTACCGGTGAGGCCAGGGCTGTTGTGGACTTTGCAATTTGCGGCGGAGTTGGAGTGAAAAGTATAGGGAATGTCCTTGAGATTGCTAGGGAAGGGGCGACTGCCTTCAAAACCTTCATGACCTCTAGGTTTGAGGAACTCTTCTCAGGGAATGACGCGACCCTCCTAACAATCCTCCGCGAAGTCTCACAGAGCGCTCTACCCTGCTTCATCCACGCCGAAGACCAGGCCATCACGGCTGCTGAACTTCACAAGCTGAAAAGGGCGGGACGCTTGGATCCGATGGCCCACACCGAATCCCGCCCACCGATAGCCGAGGCGCACGGCGCTCTCAGAGCGTTGAGCTTGGCAAACGAGGCAGGAGCCAGACTTCACATCTGCCATACAAGCACTCCCGAGGCCATGGAGTACGCTTCATGGTCGAAGAATCGGCATCAGCCTGTCACGGTGGAAACATGCCCTCAGTACTTGCTGCTGACGCACGATCTCATGGCGAAGCGGGGTCCCTACGCAAAGGTTGATCCACCCTTACGCTCTGAGAGCAGCCGCCGGAAGATGTGGGATATGTTCGTGCAGGGGCAGATAGACACGCTGGGCAGCGATCACGCTCCGTACGCAGTGAAAGAGAAGGACATGGGGTGGTCGGACATCTTCGAAGCGCCCTCGGGCAGCCCTGGGGTCGAAACGACACTGCCCCTCATGCTTGACTGTGTGAGCAGAGGCCTGCTCTCGATCGAGAGACTCGTTCAGGCCTTCTCACAGGCGCCCGCGAGGATGACGCGGCTCTTCCCGCTGAAAGGAAGCTTGCAGATCGGAGCCGATGCAGACATCGTCATCGTGGACATGAAGAAGGAGAGGACCATCAGAGGAGATTCGCTCCACTCCAAGCAGAAGTACAGCCTCTTCGAGGGCTGGACATGCAAGGGTTGGCCCGTCCTCACAGTCCTTAGAGGAATGGTCGTCGCAGATGATGGAGAGATCGTCATGAAGCCCGGCTACGGAAAGTTCCTGAGACCCTGCTAACGGCTCGCTCGATTTCTTTGATAGTCTTATATAGCGCATCGGGCCTGCTCCTTAAGGGCTCTTCCTATAGACCCGGACGAAATCATCTGGAAAGAGAAGAAACCAATCCTCGGCAAGGAGGCCTCGATCCTTCTTCTGCGTATCGGAGCAATCAAATTCGGAAACTTCAAACTGGCCTCCGGGGGCAGAAGCCCATACTACATAGACCTTCGCTTGGCCCCGTCCTATCCCGATGTACTGGACAGGATCGGCGACCTATATGTTGAACTCGTCAAGAATGAGGTTCAGCCCAAGTGGAAGATCGACAGGATAGCAGGCGTACCAACAGCTGGCCTCCCTGTCGCAACCGTCGTCAGTCAAAAGATGCGAATCCCACTCGTCTACGTGAGGAAAGAAGTGAAGGCTCACGGGCTAGGTAAGAGCGTCGAAGGCGTCGTCAAGGCGAACGACAACGTCCTGCTAGTCGATGACCTTGTGACCACCGGCCACAGCACAATCGAAGAGGCAGGGATTCTTCGCGGGATTGGAAAGGTGAGACACGTCGTGGTCCTTGTGGACAGGGAGCAGGGCGGACCAGAGAATCTTCAGCGAGAAGGCCTTGAGCTCCACCGCCTCATCAAGATCACCGAGGTCTTCGCCTACCTCAGAGAGCTTGGCGCCATACCGGCCAAGACTTATGAGATCGTCATCGAGTATGTGAGAGCTCCTGAAAAGTTCCCGACGGAGCAGGTAGTTGTCGCCAGTGGCCCAAGCCAAGTCGCCAGTCCACAACCTACGTAGCGCCCTCGCCCGACTCGTCGAGGAAAGAGCACTCTTCCTGGGAGAATTTAAGAGCCCTTCGGGGGACCGAAGTGACTACTATATCGACATGGCAATGATCTTCACAGAGCCTACGAGCCTCGAAATCGCAGTCAGCCTCACACTCGAGGAGCTTGCAAAGCTGCAGGTGGAGAAGATAGCGAGTCCGTCAGTCGAGGCTGACCCTATCGTGGCAGTGGTCGGCATGTACGCCAAACTGGGCTCGCTCTTCATTCACCAAGGCGAGGCCATCTACGCCTACGAGAAACTCGAGAACCTCTTGAGCAGAGGAAGAAGAGTCGCGATCATAGCCGACGTGACGCTTAGCGGAAACACAGTCCTCTCTGCGGCTAGAGCCCTACGCTCAGCGGGAGCGGAGGTGAGAACTGCAATAACCCTCGTCGACTTGCAGAAAGGCGCGGGGGATCTCCTAGTAGGCAACGGAATTCGACTTATCCCTCTCGTCGAGGCCAAAGACATCAGGCTACCAAGAAGCGTGCGGATGGCTTGACGACGTAGTGCGGAGCTCCCTCCTCCTGTTACCAACTAGGAAGTCATTCTCTCCTCAAGTTCGAAAAAGCGCGATCCATCCGCTCAATGCCCTCTCTTGTCATCTCCGTGCTCGCTGCGTACGAAATTCTGAGAAAACCTTCCTGGCGCGGCTGCAACTTTGAATTCCTGTATCAGGTATGGTGTGTGTACCCATTATCGAACGCTCGGTGAAGATCGATGCGCCCAGTATGATCTCCCACCTGAGAATCCATATGATCAACCTCTGCGATCGAGGCGGAGTACCATGGCAAAGGTTTCAGTCACCGAGTGAGTGAAGTGCCTCCTCGTATGTTCTGTAGATGCTTCTCGCGGACTCCTCGAGCTTTTTTTTCTCCTCTTCGCCAAGGAAGTCATAGAAGGTTGGGCCAAGGGTCCAACCCATCCTTACTGGAATGCTAACATATGCTGGCTCCCGGATGTCTGGAAAATTCATTGGAACGTCCACTGAAAGGATTTCGTCAGTATTATTCACGATCGCTCTAACTATATCTCTAAATGATGCGGCAGGGCCAAACTCTGTTCCGCCAATGTGATCGATGATAAATTCTGCTACCTCCCTCACATAGGCTTCAACATCCTTCTTGTCAATCGCGATTCTCTTAATTGCGGCGTACTCATCGATGAGCTTGCCATAGGCTCTGGCCGTAGACCAAAGTGCAACCATCGATTGCCCATGCTCACCCCCAACCCATCCCTGAACCTTCGATACGGGCACTTTCAAACCCGTCGCCAAACGTGATCTGAACCTCAAAGATTCAAGGTTTGTCCCAGTCCCTATAACAAACTCTGCACAAGAGAATTTCTTGCAAACGGTCGCCATAGCGTCGACAGGATTCGTGATTACCAAGTACTTGGCTCCAGGATTGTTCGACTTCATAATGACCGAAATGTCCCTTACAAGCCTGCCATTGGTCGTCGCAAGGTCACGCCGGGTCATACTTGCTTTAGGGGTGCGGGGCGTGCCGGCCGAGATCAGGATGATGTCGGCCCCTGACACATCCTCGTCTCTGTCGCAATCATAGATGTGAACATCCAACCTGAGACTTGCAGCCACATGCCGTAGCTCCTCAGCAAAAGCCTTTGCCAATCCCGTTTTGACATCGCACACAGTCAGCTCGCTTGCAAGGCCTTCTGAGAGGATTGTGTAAGCGGTGGGCCTTCCAACGCGTCCCGTTCCAATTTGAGCGATATGAACACCCAAGGCGTCGTACCAAAACCAAGCTACCCGGATCGAGGATTCATAAGTGTGCCTATCTCTGCCTACGATCTTAGTGTAGGATTCTTTACTCGCTCCGATCCATCCCTGCTGTGCAATGCCATTTCCAAGGCACTTGCCACATGGCAACAACGTGCTTGAAGCAACCTTGGAGAGGAGGTTATCATTCTCCTTCGGAGATTGTGACAACCGGCAATTCCATCTCGCGATGAGATTTGGTCCAGGACGCTAGTTCAGAGTGCCCATTTGGGCGTAGCGAATTTTCGATCTTGCCATTGGAAATCATAGGCGTGAAATGTCCATTCAACGAGGGAAGAACTATTCAATAAGCAGAGGGCTCGGTTTACGTGGCGTGATCTTGTGATCATGAGTCAGATCAAGATGTGCTATGCAGACAAGCCAGTCAACATAGAGGTTCCCAAAGATCGCGTCCTCGGGGTTGCCGATCTAAATGAGGTGAGAGGTGCTCTAAGTGAGACAGCCGAAATACAGAGGGCACTGGGAAATCCGATAGGCCACAAGGGGATCGAGGCATTAGCCGAGAAAGGTAAGAAGACAGTGGTGGTCGTCGACGATAACACACGCCCCACCCCTGTCCACAAGATACTTCCAATCCTCCTAAACAAGTTGAACGACACTGGAATCAGAGATGGCGATATCAGCGTGCTTATCGCACTTGGGACTCATCGAACGATGAATGACGCCGAGATCAGACAGAAGGTTGGGGAAGAGGCGCTCGAGAGGGTCTCTATAACGAATCACTACTGGAAACGGAAAGAGATGCTCGTGGACATGGGTTGTACTCCCTCCGGAGTACCGCTCTCAGTGAACAGGAGCTTTCTTGAGGCGAGCGTAAAGATAGGAGTTGGGCAGATAGTCCCTCACTGCCAGGCAGGGTGGACTGGAGGTGCGAAGATAGTCCAGCCCGGCGTTTGTGGCGCTGAGACGACTGATCACACCCACTGGCTGAGTGCAAGGTTTCATGTAAGGGAGCTGCTAGGGGTTGCAGACAATCCCGTTAGACTCGAGATTGAGAATATAGTAAGGAGTATCGGCCTCGACTTCGTATTGAACATTGTCTTGAACGAAAGGAGAGAAATCGTACGAGCGGTGTCGGGAGACTTCGTTAGAGCTCACAGAGAAGGGGTCAGGGATGCGAAAAGGATCTTCCTTAACAGGATCCCTGCCGCCGCGGATATAGTGGTCTCCGAGTCATATCCCTCGACCTATGGAATAGACCTCTGGCAAGCGAGTAAGGCAATTATCTCCTCCTACCTCGCAGTCAAGAGAGGCGGCACGATTATCCTCATGGCTCCCTGTCCAGAGGGAGTTTCTTCTGAACATCCAGAGCTCGCTGAGTTTGGACACAGACCCTATGAGGAGGTTAGAAAGCTGGTTGATGCCGGTGCCATGAAGGACTTGAACGCATCGGCGACAAGTGCTCAGATAGGTCAGATCCTTGCAGATAAGGTGAGGGTCGTCTTGTACTCTGAAGGGATCTCGAAACCAGTGACGGAGAAGCTCGGTTTCGGATATGCCGACAGCCCACAGAGCGCAGTGGACGCTGCCCTACAAAGACACGGCGCGGACTCCAACATCCTATTCTTGAGGAACGGCTGCGAAATACTGCCGGCCGTTTCGCATTGACTTGCTCTAGTCTACGCGAGAGCAGGCCAGAGCAGGAAGCCCGGAGTTTGTTATTATCTGCGTCAATTAGCTTTTGAATAATTTGGGCTGAACAGGTTTTGGGACATACGTTCCTGTCGTCATGTTCGACGTGGTTTCATGAAGATTTGGCCCAACCAGTACGTTTATCGAAAATCTGCGCGTTCGAGTCGCGCAGCGTAAGCTCTTGTTCGTGCAGATTCAGCTGAGTGCTGCTCTAAGCCACCGCCCATTTCGCCTTGAGCTCATCCCACAGAGGGCTGTCCATTAGTTCCCTCAGTGCATAGTTTATTTGATTTCTTAGCCAGTAGTCTCCCGGTCTCGTGGCGACTGCGTAGGTCTCTATCCCCCCAATCACGCCTAACTCTTTGAACTTGGCTGCTATGTCTGGGTTTGTCTTGAAGTACGGATAAGTGAACGCGCTATCGCTTATGACGGCAACTGCTCTCCTATCCATTACTGCTTCGAACGCAAGCATGTAAGAGTCAAGCGCGAGTTTCTTGAAGTTGTATCCCTTCTTAATCAGTTTCTCGGCCCATTCGTCTGCTGTGGCTCCGAGCTGACACGATATGTATTCCCCAGAGTTTAGAACCTGTTCCATAGATCGCGTTTCTCCTGCGGATGCGAGGAGGTGGTGATAGTACACATAGTATGGGATGCTGTACCACGCCTTTTCGGCCCTTGCAGCGGTGTGCGTCATTCCGGACTCGATGATGTCGATGTCGCCCTCTACGAGCGCAGTGACTATCGTCGACCAGTCCCAAGGTTGAGGTTTCACTTTCCAGCCATACTTGTTCGCGATCCACTGCACTACTTCCACATCGAAGCCCACTGCTTTGCCAGTAGGGTCTACCTCGGTGAACGGGGGATAAGCTGCGTCGAATCCATGGATTATCGTGACTTCTGTTCCTGCTGGTGGAGGTTCGGCAAATTTTCCTTTTGGAGGAGGAGGCGGGGCGGGCTTAGCAGACCATCCGGCAACTGCTCCTATAGCGACCCCTGCTACGGCCGTTGCGGCATAGTTCAGTGCCGACCGTCTACTAACCTTCTCACCCACGTTCTTTCCCTCATTGGGTGAAGAGGCTTTCGAACGTATATATGCGTAATGTTTGAATTGTCGATCTTCTCAGGGCGTGCCCTTCTCACCATGATGACGTCGCTGTCCATGTGGTCCTATTAGGCGTCGCCGAGATGATCAAAACCGCTTAGAGTTGGAAGCACCGCATTCGCATGCCACAAAGCTTCTTAGGGCAGCCTCAGAATACCAAACTACATGGCAACGGTTTGGGAATATCTTCCATACATGTTTCAAGGCGTTGTTTGGACTTTTGGGCTGGTTGGCGGGGGCCTAGCACTTGGATTCATGATCGGCCTGCCCATGGCTATAGGCCAGGTTTACGGAGGCAAGCAGGCGAGAGCACCGATTTACGGGTATGTCTGGTTTTTCAGGAGCGTGCCTCTACTTGTGCTACTTTTCCTCTTTTACTGGGGGATTTTTCCCGCATCGGGCTCCAAGTTGGATCCCGTAGCGACTAGTATTGTTGTCTTGGGCCTCCGCAGTGGCGCTTATCAATCTCAGATCTTTCGAGGCTCCATCGAATCGGTGGGGGAGGGGCAATTGACGGCCGCTCGTACTTTGGGCATGAGTAAACTAAGGGGGATTTATCATGTTGTGTTGCCGCAGGCTCTGAGAATTTCTATCCCGGGTTGGGTAAACGAATATGCTATCATATTAAAAGACTCAGCCATCTGTTTTGCGCTCGGCGTATTGGAGATATTGACTAGAACAAGGTACGTCGTTATGGCAACGATGGAACCGCTCCTCCCATACTTCATCGCTGGAGCAGTCTTCATAGCTCTGACCTATGGAGGAACTGAATTGATGAATGTCATATATGAGAGGATCAAGATACCGGGCTTGATCGGGAAGATGTGAAATGTCCGAAGCAGAGATAGTGCTGAAAGCCGAGAACCTACGCAAGAGGTACGGGGAACACGAGGTGCTAAGGGGGATTTCCTTTGAGGTGGGAAGGGGAGAGACTAAAATCATGTGTGGACCCAGTGGCTCGGGGAAGAGTACAGCCTTGAGGTGTCTGAACTTGTTGACTACGCCCGACGAAGGGCGCGTGTGGCTCGAGGGTACAGATGTAACAGCTCCATCAACCGACATAAACAAGATTAGACAGAAAATCGGATTTGTATTCCAAGAATTCAATCTTTTCAACCACCTGAATGCTCTGAAAAACGTCAGCATAGGGTTGGAAAAAGTCAGGAAGATCGGTAAGGATGAGGCAAGAAAAATTGCCCTTGAACAATTGAGGAGAGTAGGTCTAGAAGAACACGCCGAGAAGTACCCGGCTGAACTGTCAGGAGGACAAAAGCAAAGGGTCGCTGTAGCCAGAGCTTTAGCTATGAGCCCAGTGATCGTATTCTACGACGAACCCACCTCTGCTCTGGATCCTCACCTGATCGGGGAGGTCCTCGAAGTCATGAAAGAACTGGCCAGGGAGAAAATGACGAGTTTAGTAGTTACCCATGAGATGGGCTTTGCTCAATCTGTGGGTGATGAAATGATGTTCATGGTAGATGGAAGAATAGTAGAACGTGGTACCCCTCGTGAACTCATATCGCATCCTCAATATGAAGTTACGAAGAGTTTCTTTGAAAGGATCCAAGAGCTTTATGGAAGCGAAAGATGATGAGTTTCTGGGACACCTTTCTACCCTCCCTGCTCCAGGGATGGCTCATAACGCTGGCAATGCTGGCGTTGGCTATTCCCATCAGCGTGACCCTCGCGATCTCGTTGGCCATAGGTAGAGTCTACGGCAAGAGGCCTGTTTCCCTTCTCGCTGCGGGCTTCGTTGGACTCTTTCGGGGCCTTCCTCTCATAGTTACACTCCTAATTATTTTCTTCGCACTTCCAAAGGTGGGCGTCTACTTTGCACCCTTCTGGGCGGCGGTCTTGGGGTTCATATTCTGTAGCGGCGCTTATCAATCCGAGTACGTTAGGGCAGCCATACGTTCGATAGATATGGGACAATCCTTGGCGGCCCGGTCATTGGGTATGAGCAAGTTTAGGGAGGTAATCCACATCATCCTACCCCAAGCTTTGATCAGAGCCTTCCCAGGCATTTCGAACGAGATTATCTATTTGATCTTGTACTCTTCCCTAGCTTACGTCGTAGGTGTTTCCGAGATGTTCGCCGTCTCAAAGCATTTCAATTCTCTTTACTTCAGATCGATAGAGATCTTCTCCGCTGCGGCAGTCGTCTATCTGGTAATGGCCACGACCGCTTCGGTAGGTTTCAGAAGATTGGAAAATAGGCTGAGAATTCCTGGCCTAGAGGTAGCACGTTGAGAGGAAAAACACCTCTTCCTGAAGTTTTCTGAACGCACGGGCGTGTTCGAGTCAAGGTGCGTAAGTAAGAGTAAGTACGTAAGGGATGGACACAGGTCGGTTACCATAGAGAGTGGCAGACAGGAGGAGGGCGCGACGCAGTTGAAGTCACTGTTCGAACCGAGAGCGGTGGCCGTAATCGGCGCGTCGTCGAAGAAGGGAAAGATAGGATATGAGATACTTCGAAACATGGTCGATGGGCAATTCGGCGGAGCGATCTACCCAGTCAATCCTCATGAGGAAGTCATCCTTGGGTTGAACGTGTACCGATCAATTAGTGATGTTCCTGATGCCGTGGATACTTGCATCATCACCGTCCCGCCTGAGGTGGTTCCGCAGGTTCTACTGGAATGCGGTAGAAAAAAGGTGAAGGGTGCAGTCATCATTTCAGCGGGGTTCAGCGAGATTGGCAATCTTGAGCTTGAGAAACAGGTTTTGGAGTCCGCTCTAAAAGGCGGCGTTCGCGTGATCGGCCCGAACTGCGCTGGAATCATCAATACGGAAAAGAGGCTGTACGCCACGATCGAGTCAAGGATAGCTCCAGGTAGCATAGCTTTCATAACCCAGAGCGGCGCGTTGGGAGGAGCGGTGCTAGCTTGGGCGAGAGAACAGCGGATGGGTTTCAGCAAGTTCGTAAGCTATGGGAATCGATCTGATGTTGACGAGGCTGAGCTCCTCGAATACCTTTCGGAGGACCGTCAAACAAGAGTCATAGCTGTGTACATAGAGGGGTTGCGGGATGGCAGACGATTCATCCAGGTTGCAAAACGGGTCAGCATGGCAAAGCCTATCCTCGCCATCAAGAGCGGGTATTCGAGTGAGGGTTCGCGGGCGACGCTCTCGCATACGGGCGCTATGGCTGGTTCCGACAAGATTTATGATGGGGCGTTTCGCCAAGCCGGAATCATCAGGGCGGAAGATGTGGATGATCTTCTTGACATGGCAAAGGCTCTCTCATGTCAGCCTCCATCCAGAGGGGACAGGATTGGGGTTGTCACGAATTCTGGGGGCCCAGGAGTGATGATGGTCGACGCGTTAGCAAGACTGGGTCTCAAGGCTCCTGAGTCCTCCGCTGAGAGTAGGGACAAGCTGGCTTTTCTAGAGGGAGCAATAATGTTCGAGAGTGGAGGCGTCCCGAACTTCCGTACACTGAGACGTACTGCCAAACCCGTTTGGGCATTGGTGCAGAGGCACAGGTATCTAGCACCACGACTGTCAGCAGCTGCCTCAGATAGTTGGCAAGACAGGCCGAGGGGATCCCACCCATGAAAGCTTCAGTTTCTGGCAGACTTGGACCTGTCAAGGACTCAGCGATAACAAGGTTCGTCAATCTGGCCTCCAAATCAAAAGATGCCGTACATTTCGAACACGGAGAACCGAGCTTCACAACGCCCGACCACATTGTCGAAGCTTCCATCAAAGCGATGAAGGAAGGCTTCACGCACTACGCTCCCATCCCAGGGTTGCTTGAGCTAAGGGAGGCGATTTCGGAAAAGCTGATACGGGAAAACGGAATACCCATCGATGGCCCCGAAGAGGTTCTAGTAGTCTCAGGGACACAAGAGGGCATGTTCCTGACAGCTATGGCCTTCCTACAAACTGGTGACGAGGCCCTAGTACTGGCCCCCTACTATCCCGCCTATTTTGAGGAAACACAAATTGCTGGGGCAAAGCCCGTTGAGGTCCCTCTGAGTGAGGATAACCGATATCGGATAGAGACGGAGCATCTCGAACGATATATTACGCCCAGAACAAGGATGCTCTGGCTGAACAGTCCCGCCAATCCAACTGGTCACGTCTTTTCGAAGAGAGACTTGGAAGCAGTGGCTACGGTTGCTGAAAGAAATGACCTGCTCGTCTTTGCGGATGAGATCTATGAGAAACTCGTTTACGATGGCGCTGAGCACGTAAGCATCGGATCCCTGCCAGGTATGGAAGAACGAGTCATAACCGTTAACGGTTTCTCGAAGAGTTACGCCATGACCGGTTGGCGAATAGGATACTTAGCCGGAGATAAGAGGCTGGTTGACCAGATGAGTAAACTTCACTATTATACGGTTCTCTGTTCCAGCACTATCGCACAGAAGGCAGCCGTAGCTGCGCTGACAGGACCCCAAGACTGCGTTCGCGAGATGGTTCACGAATATGACAGAAGAAGGTCCGCCGTTCTGCAGGCCCTGAGAGAGATCGATGAAATCTCCTATGTCCCGCCTACGGGTGCTTTCTATGTCTTTCCAAATATCTCGAAGTGCACGAGGGACGATGAAGGTATGGCGAGGACTCTGCTAACGGAATACTCTGTGGCGACTGTTCCCGGGTCGGGGTTTGGAAGAACGGCCGCAGGTCACCTGAGAATATCTTACTCGGAACTTCCGATGAAAGAGATATCAGAAGGGTTAGCTCGATTTCGGAAGGCGTTTGCTTCACCGGAAATTCCACGATAAGCAGATCTGATTGCGAGATCGTTCTCTCGCGAACCCGCAGAGCGTAAGCCCAGGAACTCCATCATCTGAAGTCATCGGATCGCTTGTTCCGCTGGCTAAGCAGTTGAAGACCAAGCTAGAATGGACCACAAACCAGAAAGTGGCCTTGGAAACGGCGGCCGGACTCGCGTTTGCCGGTCTCCGAGCCTTGGTCACGATGAAGAATGCTGGCCTGAATGTTGCTGCTCATACATTGTTGTCGATAGGATGCAGCGGTGTAGATGGTGGACTGGTGATTTACGTGGCGGACGCCCCGTCCAGCCACTTGGGCATGGCAGAACAAGACAGCCGTTTCTACGCGAGCCTTTCTCTTCTGCCGATGTTTGAACTGTCCAATCCGCAGGAAGCCAAGGATACAACAGTAACAGCCTTAGTCAGCTTTGTTAGATATGGCAAGAAAGTGTACACCCCCTTGTCCCTGACCATGAGGCGCATGTTCTCATTTCTTTAGAACCAATCGAAGCCTTAAGGTCAATTCGTTTCGTCGGCCGGGGTACCTCAGTCCTGTTGAATACAAAGGAGAGAGGGCCGCTCATTGTCTTGCTGAGAGAACACGAGTATCCAAAATTGAAAGAAGTAGAGACCCCTCAAAATTTGCCGGCGCCACGACGTTTGCTTTCAACGCTACTGAGTTCGCTGAGAAAGCAGGCAACCAAAGAGCAGGCAATTTCGTGAGGGCGAAGAGCTCCATCATTACGCTGTCAAGCAGAATACTTCACGGCATCGATTCACCGATTGGAGGATATGTAATGGCGCCTTCAATTCAGCCTACTTGTTCTTGCAGTTGTTTGACCTTCATCTTCGTCGCGTTCTAACCGTTCTGGCCATCTAAAAATGTACGATAATAACCGGGAAGCGGTCTGAATCTAGTCTCGTATCAGTGGTAGAGTCATGCATGTTGGTCCTCCCCCGCCTTTAACAAACTCTGACAAGTCCACTTCCAAGATGTCTACACCCTCTTCCCTTAACGCCTTGGATGTTTCCGGGCTTCCAGACGGAATCACGACTTTGCCGGGAGCCAGGGGAAGAACGTTCGTTGCATCGTTTCTCAGTTCCTTCTCTGAAACCTCTATCAGGTTGATGTCATGATCGAGAAGAAACTGTATCGTATCGTAACCGACACCGCCTGGATATATTACTCCCAATCCATCGGCTGCTATTCCGAAGGTCATGTCCAGATGGAAGTATCCGGAAGCTCCGCCCACCTGCCACGTACGGGACCATAGATATCCTGGAAGATGTGACACATGAATATCCTGCACGCCAGCTTCCTTCAGGTATGGTATGACCTGGTCGATTCCTTCTCTATTTGTTCGCACGCTTATTGCGAGAACGACATGCTCAGGATCCAACCATATGAGATTGCTTGCCTCGAAAGCTCCGTTTCCTCTAACCGTGCCCAGAATAGGACAACCAAGTTCCACCAACCTTTTTGCCAAGTAAACCTCGTAACCTTTCTTGTAAGCGCATGCAGGTCTCTCTATAATTGCACCACCCTTGATTACGAGGGCTTCGTGGGCGTAACACGCCGACCTCAAGGGAACACCATAGGTTCCAGTAAGAGGCCCCGACGGGTTGAGGTACACTACATCAACTCCCTCATTTTTCATTACGCTGACGAGATTGTCATGTTGAGTTTGCATTTTCTTCAGATCGGTCAATCCTTCAGGAAGGTTGAAGAATGCTGGATCTTTCGTCAGAATCGGATGAACTGCTTCCTCTCCTGGTCGGTGAACCAAGACTTTCCTGAGTCTACCCGTTGAGGACATGGATCCCCATTTCGCTCCCCAAGTTTTTTCGAATTCAGATTGATAATCTATATCAAATAGTGGTAGAGATACGCCCTTCTCATAATGAGGGATTTCTTCCAAATCTCGAATCATTACTGATCCCTTTCGATCTCCGCTCGGCTCGGCCAAAGACTTCCCCCGAGAGTTCTTCAGTTCTCATGCGATAAAGATTGCTGATGCAATCATCCCATCGAGCTGGAGATCGCTGACGTTGCCAGTTTTTGCGTTTGGCTCGGGACGAGCGTTGGCGATTGCTTCATCCAGGATCAAGCACAAGCCCGCGACGGTCGAGCCAACCACATGTCCCCCTGTTTTTTCACGATGCTAGCGCTGGTCAGGGGTGATTCCTGAATCTGGAAAAGTCTACGCTAGCGGTTCGAATCCCGCCCGGTCCACCACCAACTTTGAGCGGGTCCTTCTCTTCCAGTGCACAATTATTGTCCGAGTCCTTTTCCCCGCGCCAGAACCGGACCTAAAGCTACTCGCCTGTGCTCGTTAGAGGAAGGGAGGAGTTCTATGCAGAAATCTCATGTTTCGGACCGAGAGCGGTTTTTGTTTCACTTCCGGGGACCCGATGCCCTATTCTCAGAAAGCCGGACGTCAGTCAATACAGAGTATATGTCGCAAGCCAGTTGGAAGAGCAGAAGGGAGGTGTCTGAGGAAATACTCTCTGATCTTGCGGCTAGTCCGTGAGGTACTTCTCGTGTCTTTGGTCCACAGTAAACAGACGAACCATTTCGGTCCAGGTTCGGTATAAGAGGTTGTGATGAATTAGAGCCATGTTGGGCACCCTCAAGCAAGAATCGCGCAAGATTTGAACAGTTATCGTGAATTTCGGTAGATCCAAAGGGTAGCGTGAATCTAACCGGTCCCACCACCTATGCTCCGTGGGGGTCGCGGCAATCTTAACTTCCAAAACGGGCCTTCACGGCAGAGTCGGGGTCGCCTAGCAGTGGCTCCGATTGGAGAGGTTAGAAATGTGGGTCCAGAAAACGCAAGATGAGTGTATGTTGAGACTTTTGATCGCGTGGCGACTTATTTCTGAATTTTCAGGCCGGATAATTTGGCTAATTGCTCGACATCCTCAGGTTTTACCAGGGGGAACATCTTTCCGACATGCCAGGGGAAGACCAAGAAGAACCAGCGGTTCAAACAATTTACGTAGTTGAACCAGCTCCACAAAAGATCTGCCAACTCTTCCTTAGTCTTTACAGTGTCGAAAGAATCCACAATGTCGTTACAGAACTTCAGCAGTTTGCCAAGGTTGAGCCAAGGAGCCGGGCATATAGGCGGATCCACACCGCCCTCAAGCCTAGCCATATGCAACTCCATATACTTCCAAATTCTCTTGCAGTGCTCTACCGTGAAGGTGGGATCCTCGAGTGCCTGCTTCATAGCAGGTTCTGCAGTCCACCATCCCATACCTTGAGTGTCAGCGACTAGGAAGAATAGGTTTCCTAGGACCTGACCGCCCACGTTTGTTCCGCCTGGAAATATTCCCAGCTTGGACATCGTAACCTCTTCGGGTTCTTCCCACCAAATTTTGTCCAGTTCAGCTTCGATCTCATCCTTAACCTTGCGCCAATCCTTTGCCATATCTTTCACTGCTTCCTTCTAGCAATCATAATCACCGGACGGTGCGTCATGTATTGGGCGTTCCAAACAGCCTCCCCAGCCCTAACAAAATCAGCCATGTCTTCCTCGTCGACCTTAGCAACCAACGCACCTCTTGCCGGCACCGGCTCATTACACTGTCCGTAGAAGAGCGATATCCCGCCGTAACCTCCGAAAACCGCATACAGAACACTCCCCGGCTCAACTCTAGACAGCAACCATTCCTTCCTACCGAGCGGTTTAGTATATGAGCCACCCTTTACGGGGTGCCTGGGAGGACGGATCTCAGCGCCATATTCACATCCCGTAGACAAGGGGTGTCTGCAGATCAACTTCAAGGGGTTCTCAAGATTCTTCCAGAGAAGATCGCATATCTCTGGTTCGCCCTCTTCCAGAAGAGTCGCACTAACTTCAATTCCAATTTCAGGCCATTCAAATTCTATCTTTCTGAGCAATCCTCTGTCGGGTGCATAGTTCCCGAGTTAAATATAAGAAGCTATCCATTGCATGTGGAAAGCAGTATAATCTCACACCATACCTACCTACGTGAATTACCAAAGAAATAGAATTCGAGTGGCCTGACATAGGAACGAAATTGAGCGCTGTCCTGCTTGAGGATTATGAACCAGAACTTTGCGATACACTATGGGAGAACTTGAAGACGCCGCTCAAGCTGTTCTGCCGCCATCCAGTGTCCACAGGGTACGAGTTCGCTGCCGAAGGCCGACCACCCACTCATCCCGAAATCAGGAACCCAGGCCGTGCCGCTCGGCCGGAAGAAGTCGTTGCTAACTGGACTAAGACCCGGATTAGTGGTGTACGCTATCTTCGGCGGATACGGTGGCATCAGCCTGATCTATGGTCCTCTAATGGAACCTTTACCTGCGAGGGGGTCGGTTGTGGCGCAGGTCAGAGACGAAGACATGGATGATCTCAAGGCTGGGAAGTAGGTTTGGAACGCTCAATATCTGACGCACACTCCTGCCATAATGATTGCCAGGAGGAAAATGTAATCTTGGCTAAGGATTGGCGTGAGGTCAAGGAAGAAATCGAAGCGGACATAGACAGAATTTGGTGGGAAGAACCTGAAGAGGTAACGATGTCGAAACTAGGTATCTTTCCCAGCGGAGCCGGAGTTGATGGGCAGGTCTTGGGGAATCTATTCTTCTTGGTCGCGGATACTCAAGGTATGGGCTGGTGGACTGCCGAGCCCGCGATGAAACAAGCCTTTGAGGATGACACCTTCACGCTCGAACACTTGAAGAGAATGTGGAAGTACATGGTTCTTCACATGGGCAAGCTGAGGGGCGATGTTGATCCTCCAGCGTGTCCCGCGCCATGGCTTAATCTTCCCAAACTAACCAAGTTCTGCAATGACATTGTTGAGTGGTCGGACACAGTAAAGACGAAGGATGAGTTTGCTGATCTTCTGTGGAGCTTCTTCAATTATGTAAACTGTCTCAATGGCTGGTTCTTCTTGGTCTTCCCCTGGCATCTTGGGAAAATGTTCCCCCTAGTAAAACCAAAGGACATCGAGCATTTTTTGGCCAGACTCTCCGGATTGCAAATGGAGAAGTGACCGCCGGGGCAATAGCCAGTTCCTCCGGAGTTCTTTCGACCTGCCGGACCGGACCACGCATCTCTGCTTGTTACACCGCATAGCACATAAATGAATGCTTGTGGAACATCCTAGACAGCGGTCTACGGCTATGACTCAGCCCCTTGCTGTCTCGGCCTCCAAGGAATGAGGATTCGTTCAGCAAGTGCAACTAGGCCAAACAATGCGATCCCGAGTGCAGTGACTGCTATTATTGCCACGAACAACAGCGACGTGTTGTGGTAGGAAGCTGCCAAGAGAGCAAGCCCTCCAAGTCCCTTAACTGAACCCACCCATTCAGCTACAGTAGCCCCGATAACGCAAGATGTTATCGTAAGCTTCAACGCGGAAAAGACATAAGGAAGTGCGCTTGGCAGACGAACTTTGAAGAATATCACTATTTCCGGCGCTGCCAACGAGTGCATCAAATCCACAAGTGCGGGATCGACGCTCTGAAGTCCAAGTGCGGTATTGACAATGACGTAGAAGAAAGAACCTATTATCACAACTACAATTTTTGAGGTCATTCCGTATCCAAACCACAGGGTCATGAGAGGCGCGATGGCTATGGCCGGGGTCAATTTGACCAATATCGCAATCGGATACAGAATTCTCTCCAAGATCTTAGAATACGCTATCGCTGTTCCGAAGCTGACGCCTGCCAAGGCGCTGATTATGAAGCCAGTGACTATCTCGACCGTGGTAAGGCCCGTGTGATAGTACAGTGTCGACTGTGCGTTCAAGAATGCGACGTAGATGGAGTAGGGCGTCGGCAGGAGAATCTCTGGAACGCGCAGATAGGTGACCAGGAACTGCCATGCAGCTATAAGAAAGCCGACTACGATGATTGCCACGAGAACCCTGTACAGTATGGATAATGCCACTCGAATCCTTTCGCTTGCCCCAATCAACTTGAGGATCCCCAAGACAAACCTAGTGCGTTTCTAACATCGCCGACGCGATCGATGTACTCTCTGCTGGCCTGCATGTCAGCAGTCCTTGGATGTGGCAAGCCAACAGACACTATTCGGGCAACTGCAGCTGGCCTTGCGGTCAAAACGACTACTCTTTGAGCCAAAAACACTGCTTCAGGAATGCTGTGGGTCACGAACACTATTGATTTCTTCGTTTCCATCCAGAGTCTGACCAGATCTTCTCCGAGTTTTTCCCTAGTAATCTCATCAAGGGCGCCAAACGGCTCGTCCATCAGGAGAATTTCCGGATCAAAGACAAGGGCACGGGCGATCGCAACTCTAGACTGCATGCCCCCTGAGAGTTGGCTTGGATACGTACTCTCGAAACCAGCCAGTCCCACTTGCTTCAAGACCCGCAGTGGGTCAACCTGATGCCTAGCTGATTGACCCAAGACTTCGAGTGGAAGCTCCACATTCTTGATGGCAGTTCTCCAAGGCAGGAGAACAGGATTCTGAAAGACGAAGCCTATCTTGGCTTTTTTCCTGGCGATGTTGACGTCTTCACCGTCGATGAGAACCTTGCCTTTACTCGGTCTCAGCAGTCCGCCGACTATCTTGAGAAGGGTTGTCTTACCACATCCCGAAGGCCCAACGACCGAGACTAGTTCGCCTGGTTTCACATTGAAACTGATCTCTTTCAGGGCATCTACGGAGAACCCACGGACGCCTGGATACTGCATAGTCACTTGATCGACTTGAACCTTGTACATTCTGGGAT
>Ga0209725_1000534_pt1 | contig 23243 bp, 22 predicted proteins | sample I18A1metaG_FD_184145 | JGI IMG/M metagenome (GOLD analysis project Ga0209725, IMG submission 184145) | Lake sediment bacterial and archeal communities from Gulf of Boni, Indonesia to study Microbial Dark Matter (Phase II) - ​I18A1 metaG... | ecosystem: Environmental > Aquatic > Freshwater > Lake...
TGTCAGTCTCGCCGCCGTCCTCGGTAACAAACACCTCTCCGTGGACAACTGGGTTCATTGTCCCGGCGTCGACGTTGAGGTAAGGATCAATCTTCAGCGCGGTGACTTTGGCTCCTCGCGTCTGGAGGATCTTCCCGATCGAGGCTACGGCCATCCCCTTTCCTACGCCGGACATTACCCCGCCGGTTACGAAGACATACTTTGCCACTCGAACAGCACCGAGACTAGTCAGACGCTCGGTAGAATCTAGATTAAAGCTTTGGATTATGCCGACCAGAACAGCGCGATCTCAGAAACTGAGGTGAAGAAAAACGGGGACCTACTGTCTCTGAACCATTCCTTGGAGCTTCTTGATTTCCTGGTTTATGAGGTCAAGTGCTACCTTTGCGGAAGCAAGTGTCTGTTGAATTGTTTCACGCTGTGACTCTCCCCAGATCTTGGAGGCACCGCGCGCGGTAATCGAGCCGACCGAAGTAAGATGGAGCTTCTCGCCGCGTTTCTCGATCAGACCAGACCCTAAGAGGTGCTGGACTGAATCAAGCTCTGCCTTCGACAGTTTCAAGGCCGACGGCTGGACCGCGGTTGATTCGTCAACAGCATTCACCCCTTGGAGTTTCACTAGGAGGCTTAGGTTCGAAGGGAGCTCCCTCCCAAATTCCTCTCTGGCGAGCTTCTCGACTTCCCTGATCTCTTCGATTCTGCCCACCGCGCTTGTGACGGACGTTAGCCCCTTGGTTATGTTCATGAGGGATCGAACGACAGAACTCTGCGGGTTCAAGCGGTACAGCGTGACTGCGCCAACATGTCGCGAAGGCGCTATGGCCTTCATCTTTTCCAAGTCATCCCACACCCTATAGAGCGTGGTTCGGCCAATTCCTGCCTTCTGTGCTATCTCGGTCTTCGTGAGTTCTTCTTGTGGACGCTCAACGAGTACGCTGAGAACCTTCAACTGCGGCGAGCGTGTAAGCGCGTCCAGAAAGGTCGCAGTATCTTCTGCCGAAGCCATAGCCCTTACCTGAGGCCATACGGGCCATGGCTAGGTATATTAATGTTCGCATCATAGTACACCAAAGTTTCGCGTTAAACCCATAAGAACCCATTCTGGGTTGACCCACCATGTCTGCTACCATGACGGCCAACTTCTCGAACACCGAGATTCTGATTCTCCGGACGATGTGGAGACTCCGAGCGCTCGGAAGCCGCGGCGTAACAGTGGATGAGCTCGTCAGCCGCCAGTCCGGTCTTTCAAGGACGGAGACCTCAGACAGACTGAAAGACTTGGAGATGCGGGGATTCATCACGCTGTCAAACCAGGCCGGAAATGACCATTTCGCACTGAGCCCGCTGGGCGCAGCTTGCGTTAGACAGCTACAAGACGGACAGCTTGGAGATCTTGCAGGTGTTTCCTGAGGGAGATGGGGGTTCCCCAGCAAAACCTTTAGACCACCAAGGACCGAACCCTGCCTTGATGATGAAGAACAATCGTCTGAGCGCTCTCAGCCGGCGCGTTGAGGACTTTCGACGGGCGAACTGAATCCTGTTCGCCCATCGAACCCAATCGAGATCGCTACTTTCTATCGCGAAAAAGCAATGCTTGGGAAAAAGCTTAAGGGCCCAACGCCTCGCCCACCATGGGGAACGCACGTGGCGTGCACCGTCGTCGTAGGGGGCTTTTTTGGGGACGAGGGCAAGGGCAAGCTCACAGCATATTTGGCACTCAGAGATCGCCCTGCGATTGTCGCTCGCGGCGGAGTCGGACCCAACGCTGGGCACACGGTGCAAACTCAGGGCAAGACGTATTCGCTTCGCATGCTTCCGAGCGGATTCGTTTGCAGAGAATCACGCCTTTTGATCGGGCCGGGCGTCCTCGTCAACCCGAACGTCTTGCTGAAAGAAGTCGAGGTCACAGAGACGAAGGACCGTGTGGGCGTAGATCGCCAGTGTGCGATAATTGAGGAGAAGCACATCGACGAAGAAAGCCGCTCCGAACACTTGGTCAAGAAGATAGGCGTCACAAAGAGCGGAGTGGGGGCCTGCAACGCTGATCGCGTCCTCAGATCTGCCAAACTGGCAAGAGATGTCCCAGAGCTCTCCGGCTTCCTGGCTGATGCGTCAGAGGAGATCGATGAAGCTTTGCATGAGAGGAGCCGCGTCTTGCTTGAGGGATCTCAAGGAACATTCCTGTCACTTTTCCACGGGACCTACCCTTACTGCACAAGCAAGGACGTGTGCGCCTCGGCAATCTGTTCAGACGTAGGTATTGGACCAACAGCTGTTGACGATGTCATCGTGGTCTTCAAAGCCTACGTCACAAGGGTAGGGGAAGGACCGCTCGAAGGGCAACTCTCGGAAGAGGAAGCACGAAGAAGGGGCTGGCAAGAATTCGGGACCGTGACAAGGCGACCTCGAAGGGCCGCTCCGTTCAACTTTGATCTGGCCGCAAAGGCCGTACGTCTGAACGGGGCAACGCAAGCAGCGGTCACGAAGATAGACGTAGTATTCCCAGACGCTGTTGGAACCAAGAGATTCGAAGACCTTCCCTCTGCAGCACGAGAGTTTGTAGCTCAAGTGGAGAAAGCGATCGGAATTCCGGTGACCCTTATCGGAACGGGGCCGTCCAGCGAAGACCTTATTGATCGCACGCCAGCAAGATCGGGAGAAGCGCACGATTTTCCGGGGACGGGGAGCCTCAAGCCCTAGGGATGGAACCCGTGACGGGCGATTCGCGGCTGATCGGTTAGTCTCTCGTAGCAATCAAGCGGTCCACAATATTCCGTCGCTTGATTGCCTCCATGATGACGGCTATTATCCCCAGCTCAAGCCAAGCCTTTGAGAGAACGAGGATGATGAAGCCTTGAGTGATGTACTGTGCCACATCCGGAAGGAAGAAGGGAACTATGACCGTGAAGTATGCATATGTGGCGACGCATTCAGGGACGTATCCTAAGAGAGTCGCAATACCCGGCCTCAGTCTCTTCCCTAGCACTCCCGCGGTAATCCCTGTCAGTGACTTCAGCGGGATTATGAGGAAACCTACGGCCGGTCCAAACCATCCGGTAACACCAAATCGATAGAAAGGTACGACACTGACCAGCGCTCCGGTGATCCCGCCAAGCACGGGTCCAGAGTAGAGTGCAACGATCAGTGTTGCAACGTGTGACAAGTCAAGAGCGACCTGACTCACCGGGGTTGGAATTGACACGGTCAAGAGGGCCAAGACGTTCCCGAGAGCCCCCATGGAAGCCACGAAGGCCACTTGCCTCCCGGCAGTCATGGTAGACAGCTGCATCTGAAGTTCTCGACCGCAGTAGTCCGCGATTCTTGATAAGGCTTACGCGAAATAGCGTATCTACTCAAAATCCAGTAAAGCGTCCGTTACCACTTTCACGCTCCAGACGCAGCTTGTGCACATCCCACAGCCCTCCCGCTTACCGTTCATCCATAGACCAGTCAAGAAACGACTTTAGCAATGACGGGCAGAGATACACTGGTCTCGATGTCCTACCTGGTGCTCAAAGACAGGCGAGGCGGACAGCCGGTCCCAGTAAAGGTCTTCGAGGACCCCACGCCGGCCCAGGTCCTACTGCAGCCGATGCGCTGGAAGATCCTCCAAGAGCTCACAGCTGTCGATCAATGCGCGAGGGAACTGGCGAAGAAACTCAACACGAGCCAGCAAGTCGTCTGCTACCACCTGAAAGAGCTTGAGAAGATGGGGTTCATACGTCTTCAAAGGCGCGAGCGCAGGCGAGGAGCGACAGCGAAGTACTACCGGGCGGAGCACAAGGCAATCGCGGTCATTACATCAAAGCTTGAGCAGCAGAACGCTGCCGCGGAAGAGACCAGCCTTTCGGAAGTCAGCACAAGATTGCTGTCGCCGTACATCACCAACGGCATTTTTGACGGTCATGTCGTCGTAGGCAGCCCTGACCAGCATGGCATCTTTAGGGAAAGGGACCTTGGTGGCTATCATGCGTCCTATCTCACTCTTTTCTTGGGGTCCCTGCTTCCCCTCGCTAGAACGAACGTGGTCAAACTTGACACGGAACTCACTCAACAACAGATCTTAGGCAACCTGATCTTGGTGGGCAATCCGAGAGTCAATACGATCTCGATGATGATGAATGAGTTCCTCCCGATCACCTACGAGCTTTCTGGCCCAGACGTAATAATGTCCACGATTTCCGAAAGAACTTACGCCGAGCCACAGGACGGCGCTGTTCAGATGATCCGAAACCCAATGAACTCTGATTCCAGAGTCATTATCCTTGCCGGAAATGAGACCACAGGCACCCAAGCCGCTATCATGGCCTTCGTCAGGTACACCGAGGACATCGCCTCAGGGAATGTGTTCAACCGCGAAATTGTAGCCCGGGTGGTGTCAGGCGTAGACGCGAACCAAGACGGAATAGTCGACGACGTAGAGTTCCTGGAATGAACCCGCCGTTTGGCTGAAGAGCCCTCGCGCGCTGGACGCTGCTACTTCAGGGAGGAACGGGCGCTGATACACAAGCATTATTATTGGTTCATCGTCAAATATCAAATCTGAGGATTGGCGTTCTTGGGCGAAGAAAGATGGAATACCTGGATGGTATTCGAGTGCTCGAACATTGACAATCATCCAGACGATAGCCAGTTCGGCGTCGCTGTGCTGACGAACGGGTTCTATGGACAACAGGTGACCAACATCATGGCGGACAGGGTGTGCAGCGTGTGTGGACAGCCGTTCCTCGAGCCGATTCAGGAAACAGCGCTCACCCTCTTCCTTCAGCACGACATAGACCGGTACAGAAGGCTCGGCTTCAACATAGTCAAGGATGAGGAGATACTCTGGAAGTAGGAGCCTCCTAGTTCAGCGGCCTTTTCGCGTTCTATATTCTATTCTGGTCTTGATCAACCTCGTCACGAGGGTAGGGTCGGCTTTGCCTCTGACCTCACTCATCACCAGACCCATGATCTTTCCAGCGGCCCTCTCTCCAACTTCATCAGCCAGAGCGAGGTTGGCATCAATTGTTCGATCTATGATGCTCAACAGTTCATGCTCTGATAGCATGCGTAGCCCCAATGCACGGATCCCATCCTCAACTGTACCCTTCCTGTTCTTTGAGAGCCAGGCCAAGAGTGAGAGGGCAGCCTCCTTCGCTATGACCCCTTCGCTGACCTCAGCGAAGACTGATTCCAAATTGCCGACCGTGAGCTGATGCACCGGAACACCTTCCCTGCCGAGACTCTTGAGATTCTCAGTCAAGACAGTGGCGACGAACGTGGGCGCAATCCTTCCCCTTAAACAGACACGTCGGAACACGTCAAGGTACTCTGAGTCAATCAACTGAGTTGCGAGTTTCTTGTTCAACTGATATTTGCTCAACAGCTGTTCCAAAACGACCTCGCGCGGCGGTGGCAACGCCGCTCGAATTGTCGAGATCAAGTCCTGCGAGACTTCAACTGGGGGTACATCGGTTTCAGGGTACATCCGGGACGCGCCTGGTCGCGGGCGCATGTACCTTGTCGTCCCATCTTCAGTAGCCATACGAGTCTCTGAAGGCACACCAAGGAGAGCTTCACGTGCTCTCTCGACCACAGCGGTGAGAGCATCCCTTGCCTTGTCCTCATGATCAGCCACCAGGATTACAGCATCCAGCTCGCGGCATCCGAGCACCTGCTTCATTGACTGGACCTCGGCCTCTGAGACACCGTACGCGGGAAGCTCGTCTGTGTGGAAGATGCCTCCGACGCCTCCCCAGAAGGTGGCCCTGCTTGCCATCTCGGTTCCAAGACGGAGCCCCGGAGCCAGTTCCCTCCCAAGTAGGCCGTCAAATCCCTGTAGCTTCACGGCCAGTGCGACTCCTCCAGAACTCAACGCTTTGCGTATCAAGTTTGAGTCTGTTTGACCGAAGACAGCTGAAACATCCACAAAAGTGTCGGCAAGCTCGGTTGTCTTGACACCGCGAGAAGCCAATTCGTTTCTTATGCGTACGAGTTCCAGCTGCCTCGCTGCCTCGCAGCTGACGACCTTTGAAATCAGGTCGAGTTCTTGAACGCCCTTTGTCTCGATCAATGCTCCATCTCGGATCGAGATGTTGAGGTCTTGTCTGATCGCGCCCAGACCGCGTTTGACTCGCCCGGTGTCTCTTAGAATGTCACCGATTGCTTTCGCGACTCTTTCTGTCTCGTCAGGAGAACTGATGACCGGTCCGGTAGAGACTTCGATCAGCGGTATCCCCAAACGATCTATGCGATAGTTTACTGTGAAGCCAGAGCCGCCGGTCTTCCGAGCAGCATCCTCTTCAAGAGATATCTGCTGAATTGGAATCCTCTTGTCGCCGACATTGACCCACCCGTTCATTGCCACTACACATGTCCTCTGGAATCCCGTTGTGTTCGATCCATCGATCACAATCTTCCTCATCACATGGATCTCGTCAACGATCTGCGCCTGCATGAGGATTGAAGCTGCTACGGCTATCTCCACGGCTTCGGGATTCAGATCCTTCGGAGGCTCCTCATCCATCTCAACCAAGCATGAGGTGACATCATCAGCCTCGTAGACTATTGCTCGGCCCTTCTGGAACTCGAAGAGCGCTGCAGGATCGACTTGACCTAACTCGCTCTGCGTCGGACGAAGCCGCCTCAAGAAGCAGAAGGAGGCCTCCAAATCTGACATAGTTGTGGGGCAGTCGCAGAATAGCTTCCTCTTGGTGTCCAGTTGCCGATGGATCTCTATGCCAACTTTCAGACCTATGGCGTCGTAGTCAGTGAAGCTTCTCATCTTCGATTCCCTCAGGTCTTCGTGGGCTAATCTCACCGGCTAGGTTACTTCGCATCATCCGTGCAATCTCCGCGCGATCCTGACTCTGGCCGAGCACCCACATGAGCTTCACCAGCGCGGTCTCGGGCAGCATATCTTCCAACGGAGTCACGCCGATCTTCTGGAGATCGATGCCAGTAGAGTAGACGTTCATGTCCACTCTTCCCCAAAGGCATTGCGAAGTCATGCCGAGGAACATCCCTCTCTCGACGGCCCGCGCCAGACTGGGAAAACATGAGACGCTCACGTGTCCGAGACCGGTCCCCTCAAGAATCAGGCCACGGTAACCCTTCTCCGCATACCAATCGATGATGCCAGGATTGAGGGCGGGATGGAACTTGACGAGTGCGGCGTGATCATCAAAGTCTGGTTTGCAGATGACTTCCCTTGTCGAGCTACGGGCAAGGTAGTCCTTTTCCAGTATCTCAAGCTTCTTTGATTCTACGCGGAAACGAGCCAGGGGAGCCGTGCCGATCGATTTGAATGCGTCGCGTCGACTCGTGTGACACTTGCGAACCTTGGTCCCCTTGTGGACCAGCAAGGTCTCGTCGGATACCCACTCATGCATGACCACATAGACGCCGGCGAACGGCGCCCTAGCAGCCACGCTCACGGCGCCGATGAGATTTGAAGCCGCGTCAGAGCTGGGTCTGTCCGAGGACCTCTGGGCAGCAACGAAGACAACGGGAATCGGAGGTTTTTGGAGCGCAAAGCTGAGCGCTGCCGCCGAGTAACCTAGAGCGTCGGTACCTTGAGCGATCACAACACCGTCGACCCCGGACCGGATTTCCTGGCTGACTGACTCTGCTGTTTCCTTCCAATGGGTCGGAGTGAGGTTCTCACTGAAGATACTGTAGAGTATCTTTGCCGTCACATCTGCTTCGGATGCCAACTCGGGAACGAAACTGTAGAGATCCTCAGCTGTCAGGGCGGGTTCAACGGCACCGGTACGATAGTCGACACGACTGGCGATGGTTCCTCCTGTACTGAAAATCGTTACTGATGGAAGGCCTTTTGTCGAGGCCGGTTTGGGGGCTCTAGAAAGAGTCGGCCGTGCGCCTGTGCCGACGACCCGAATTCGGGTGCTTTCGTCTATCCTGACTCCCACGTTGTATCCGGTACCAAGTTTCAGCACTAGGTGAGTATCATCTGCGCCGCTTGTCCTGGGCATCAAGAGGCCTTCGACTTGTTCTCCATCTCTTGTGAGTACCACTCGGTCTCCGATGGAAGCGCCGGCCGTCCGGACAAGATCAAAAGCTCGACCCCTGTATCCGGCCAGTTCATCCATCACGGTCTACCTCTTGTGCATGGATACCTCAAAGCAGGCTTGGTGTTATAACCTGCGTGAGCGCTAGGCTGTCATAGGAACTTGCTCATGTATGAACCATCGTATGCGTAACCAGCCCGCGCGTAGTATTCCTTCGTCCCAAGCGCGCTGAGCACAAGGATCTTCCTGATGTCATATTCCTCCTTTGAGAGCCTTTCTGCCTCTCTGAGTAGCGAACCACCGTAGCCCCTATGTTGCCAAGACTTGGGATCTCGCTCTCCAATCGGAACCACCGGGCCGCATACACGAAGCTCTCTCACGATCGATGACGCTTCGGAACCTATCTCGATCCTATGCGCCGACGGAGAGGGAATCCTTAGACGAAGATACGCGACGAGAGTGTCAGTCGTGAGATCCTCTTCAGAGAGAAAAACCTCTGTACCCCATGATGACTCGTAGCATGTTCTGACGAGCTTGACTTCTTCCGGCGTCGGTTCCACATCGTCCTTGATTCTCCGGTGACCCACTTCTCTGCATCGAATACACCTACAGCGTTTCCCCCTTTCAGCTAGCTTTGCGAGCGCCCGTTCCCGCAAGTTTCCCTTATTCGGTCCAGCTAGAATCAGCCGTGCGGGTATTTCGCGCTGAACTCTCATGATTCGCATCCAAGGTGGAATGGACTCTTTCACACGAGCGATGAGAGCTGTGGCTTCCTCAGCATCGAGCGGCGAGTACTCACCATTTCTCCACCAGTCGAAAACCTGCGTCCCGCGCACGACTAGACACGGATAGATCTTCAGCATGTCTGGTCGGAATTCAGGAGCATAGACTAGTCTATTGAATACCTTCAGATCTGTCTCCGGAGTGGAACCTGGAAGCCCGGGCATCATGTGCGCTACAAGCTTCAAACCGGCGTCTTTGACGATCCTAAATGACTCTATCACATCTTGCGTCGAATGGCCTCTTCTTACGAATCTGAGAATCTCGTCGTCGAGTGTTTGGACTCCAATTTCAACACGCGTCGCACCATAGGAAAGCATCAAATCTACATGCTCTTCTCGAGCCCAGTCCGGTCGCGTCTCGAAAGTTAATCCAACGTTTCTGATCTTGCTCGACACTGCTTCGGTCTTCGCCTCGCCTAGTGAAGTGCTTTCGTTTCCGTTGAGAGCATCGAAGCATCGCTGGATAAAATGGCGCTGGTAGGTCAACGGGCGTGCCAGAAACGTGCCGCCCTGAACAACAAGCTCAATTTTTGATGTTCGATGACCGATAGCTTGCAGTTGTGCGAGTCTACTAGCGATCTGAGCCCGAGGGTTGAAGTCGTTCTGTTTTGCGCGCATTGCGGCGGGCTCGTATCCAGTGTAGCTGGTCGGTGCATCACTCTCTTGGGGACAGTATGCGCACCTGCCGTGCGGGCATTGTTCAGGCGATGCCATTACCCCGATGACATGCACGCCAGAAATGTTCCTAACTTGTTTAAGCTGAAGTCTTTCTCTGAGGACCCGCCGTTCCCCGGCTGTAGCGACTGCAAGTATGTCCGAATTGCGAGGAATTGTATCCAAAACGTAACTTTTGGAAACGGCCAACTTGACCTGTTCGGATCTTTCGGGTTTATCGGTCTCGAACAGGAGTCGGCGGATGATCTCCTGGCAGGCCTGCTGCTTGCGCGGATCTTCGCGTTGAGCGTAGGGCATGTCGGCGAGCTCCACAGATCCCACCGATTAATTGTGGCAGCTTTCGATGACCATTTGCGGGGCCTATTGGCCTATTGCCGTGCTTGGTCGACACAAACGTAGAGAATGTTGCTTCCACGCAAGATCAGGTTACCGAAATTCGCGGTAGGCGAGTTGCTGCGGTATTCTGTTGCTCCGTCCAAGATTATGTTCATGTGACTGTCGCAGTCGATCATCTTGCCCCGGTACTCGATGTCGTTCTTCAGCCTGATGGAGATATCAGAGTTCAGCTTCTTGACGAGAAGGTTCAGTGGTTTACGGGATGGCTCCATACCGACCACGCGAATCGGTTTCAGACATCTTCTGAGTCTATAAAAGACTTGTGAGCCATGGCCCTCAGGTACGATAGGGCGAACGATACGGTTTAGGCCTGAGCATCCTCACACGCCCTCAGAGGTAGCGACTGGATATGCATCAATTGCCACTGAGCACTTGCTTCACGGCTGTCAGCGCTTGATCCATCATCGCGCTCGTCAGCCTTCCGGTTTGAGTGTTTTGTCTGCTAGGATGATATGATGCTACCATGGGTGGGAAACCGGCCGGCATCGAGTAGGTTTCTGCATGCTTGAACGTTAAGCGAGTGTGGACTCCCCGCCGTCTGAGACGACCGAGGTAACTTTCGAACGCCACGTGACCGAGGGTTAAGACTACGCGAGTCGGGGTCAATAGTGCAAGCTCCCTGTCAAGATAGCCCGAGCAGTTTGCTAGCTCACGTGCGCTCGGTCTGTTGCGAGGCGGCGGGCACCGGACCGCCGCGGTCATGAACGACTTCATCATTTTCAGTCCGTCGCGTCTATGCTCGGACGTTGGCTGACTAGCGAAACCTGCTGCGTGTAGCGCGCGCATCAGGAAACGCGCAGACCCGTCGCCGGTGAACATGCGTCCGGTTCGGTTGCCACCGTGCGCTGCCGGTGCGAGTCCGATTATCACAAGCTCGGCTTTCGTGTCGCCGAAGCCCGGGAGGGGGGCTCCCCAGTACTTCCAATCCTTGAACTGTCTCCTCTTCTCCCTAGCTACCTTCTGTCGATACCTCACCAGCCTTGGACAGCGAGTGCATGAGATGATCTCATGTCTGACTCTGACCCATGCGGATGAGGTGGATGATGCTCTCGACTTGGTCATGGCCCAGACCGCCCCGACTCGAGCGTCGATCCACGCTCAGACCATGCACGTTGGTGGAGAACTCTTCTTCGCACGATCGCGATCAAGGGGATGCAGGCAAATGCGTTGATGATACTCGCGAATTGGAAGGGGGCTAAATAACCTACTTGTGCCCAAGCGAGACCGCCGAATAGAGGACCCACTATTCCTACGATACCCGTGATGGCGTCAAGTGATCCAATTATCGTCGCCTTCCCCGCTTGCTCTGTTGCGTACTCGATCATCATTGTACGTCTTGCAGGCATATCCAAAGCGCCAACGATTCCAAAGAAGAATATCGTCGCGATTCCTGATTCGAGATTCCAAGACCATGAATAGATTGACCAGCTGAGGCTTGAGAGTGCGAAATGGGCGAGAAGCAGCGGTCTAGCCCCGAAACGGTCTGTCAAATGGCCGGAGGGAATCTGCGCTACTGCTATTCCGGCATTCCAGAAACTGATGATGATGCCGACCTGGGCCATGTCAAGACGGATGCCTTTCTCGGCAAAGAGCGGAATGAAAGGGTTGATCATCGAGAAACCTATTGCGTGTATCACCAAGCCTCCCGTCAGAAGCGCGAGTTCTCTATTGGACCGTAACATCCCCATGGTGCCGGACACGGATGACCGGAAACTCTCTCTGACAGCAGAAGCATAGGTACCGGCCCTGTGTTTCAGAGTCTCGGGAACAACTAGGTACGCGAGAAGCGCCGTTCCCGCGGCGAGCACCGCGCTTAGTACGAACGTTCTCGGGAAACCCACGTTTTGGGCCAGAGTGCCCGCAGCAAATGATCCAATGACGGCCGCAGAGAGAGTGGCGATCTGATATACTGCGAACGCAAATCCGGAACCCTGGCCGGAAACAACATCAGATATCAACGCGTTCCCTGAAGGAATCAGCAGGCCTAGTCCTATTCCCTGCCCTATCACCGCCAGAAAGGTCGTCTCTGTTTGACTGCCCAGGCTCAGCCAGAGAGTGCTTAGCGCGAGCAGTGATGACCCAGCTAGTATCAGAGGTCGCCTACCCAACCGGTCGGAGAGCCGACCAGACGGCAGGAAGGTTAGGCTGAGCGATCCGTTATACACCATTAGAGCCGCGCCGATCAGCAGAGAACTCATACCGAGTCTCAGCAGATAGTTGGGGAACAAGCTTAGCCACAGGGAGTTAGCTAGGTAGACCATGAAGAACAACGTACAAACAACTGCGACGCTCCGTGAGTGGGTTGCATCGCGCCTCTTCTGATCGAGTATCTGTTGCTCCCTTCCGCATCAAGCCTGCCTCACTGAGTGCTGAGCAGATCAATTAGACTTGCTCACGGCGACGAGACATAACTATCAAGTATATGGTCAAGCGGTTGCTTACCGAGGATATGACACATTGAGTTCGTGGACAGTCCTTATCGCAGATCGGGCTCGCGAGATCGAATATGCTATCAGAGACATCATGGGGATCGCGAAGGAAGTGGAGAAATCAGGCAAACGAGTAATCTACCTGAACATTGGCGACCCTGCGAAGTTCGACTTTCAAACGCCAACTCACGTGAGAAAAGCCCTTGCGAAAGCTGCAGATACTGGCCACAACTACTACGCGTCCTCAGAAGGAGTGCAAGTCCTCAGAGAGGCAGTTGCGGAGAAAGAGAGGAAAATCAACTCAGTACCGATCTCAAGTGAGGATGTCATAATAACCTCGGGTATCTCCGAAGGGATCCAGTTCTTGGTCGGAGCCCTGATCCAGCCTGGCGATGAAGTGCTCGTGCCAGGTCCCACCTATCCCCCCTACATTTCCTTCGTGAAGCTCTTCGGCGGAAAACCCATTGCGTATCGAACGGACGAATATGACGACTGGCTTCCAGATTTGGAGGACCTTCGCGGAAAGATAACTGAAAAAACTCGAGCCTTGGTCATCGTGAATCCGAGCAACCCCACAGGGGCACTCTACGACGAAAAGACATTGAAACAAATGCTAGACATAGCCGCTGAGCACAGACTTCTTGTCGCTTCAGATGAAATCTATGACAGACTCGTGTACGATTCAAGGTTCACAAGTACGTCCGCTATTGCGAAGGATGTACCTGTAGTCGGGCTGAACGGATTCTCAAAAACCTATGTGATGACCGGCTGGAGGCTTGGCTACCTCTATTTTCATGACCCCAACGAAGTTCTAAGAGAACTCAAAGAAGCAGTCGCCAAGGAGTGCAGAATACGCCTATGCGCTGCGACCCCCATCCAATACGCGGCCGTAAGAGCCCTGAAAGGATCGCAGAGACACATCACAAAAATGGTAAAGGTTCTGAAAGAGCGCAGGGATCACTTCCTCCACAGAATTCGTGCCGTCGAAGGCCTCAGTTGTACGACGCCAAAGGGCGCCTTCTACCTGTTTCCCAGAGTAGCGCTGCGAGACAGATGGAAGTCTGACAAAGAATTCGCAGTTGATCTCGTAAGGAAAACCGGTGTCCTAGTCGTCAATGGCTCAGGATTCGATCAAGTGTATGGAGCGGGACACTTCAGGACGGTTTTCTTACCGCCAGTGAGCATGATTGACGAAGCAATGAACAGAATTGAACAGTTCATGCGTTCGTAGTCATCAAACAGCAAGAGGGACGAGGGGCAAGATCGAAACACGCTCGCAAGATCCCCCGAGAGTCTGCGAGTGTGCAAACAGCGGTTCCGCATCACAGCAAGCAGAAGGCGGTCCCGCCCGTTCGGCCTGCATTATCCCGTCCGCCAACACAGCAAGTTCGATCAGTAGATAGAAGAGCCCGACGGCGACAGCTATGCTTAATGAAACTGGCAGAAGCCCGAAAAGGGCGAATGAACGAATCGTCCGCCTTGAGAATCCGACAGTTGATTGACGTGGCCCACATCATACTTGGAGACAGCGCCCCAGCGGGGCTCACACTTGGCGCAGCTCATTAGCCGCCAGTGGCTTCGAGAACGAGACCAAAGGAACGATCGATAGCGCGACCACCGCGAGAACAAGGCAGGCGATTCCCAAGCCTACAGCCTGCACCACAGAACCAGAAATGATCGGCCCAGCAACGAAGCCGATTCCAAATATCGTCTCGTACAGACCTATGGCGAATCCGAGATTTGCAGATGGAGATTGCTTAGAAATGAATCCGAGTGTCTGCGGATAGATTATCCCAATGAACGTTCCGAGCAGACATGAAACGCCGAGCAGGGCCGGGAAAACTCGATTGATTGGAAGCAAAGACAGCGAGACTGCCAGACCGACAGAGGCAAATATGATGCTCCTTCTTTCACCAATTCTTCCCAGTCTGCCTGACAAAGAAAACATGACTATTCTAGTCAAGCCGAAACCCGAGGCAAGCACTCCCACCTCGAATGGTGTCAGCCCGGCCTGGCTTGCGTACCCTGGGAAGATCGATACGAAGAAGGCGAATACAATCCCATAGGGGATTTGAACCATGAGCATCGGCAACAAGTCTGAGACAAGCTTCCACTCGGGTTGAACGGCAGCATTCACGTGACGACGCTCGCTCTTTCCCATTCCGCGAATTGTGGCAACAGAACCCCCTGCGGTCATCAAGACAAGAACTCCAGCGACCAGGAAGGTCATTTGAAATCCTGCCGCGTCAGCGATTAGCCCTCCAACAAGGGGGCCGATTAGAAAACCAGATCCCCAAGCAATCGCATATAACCCCATTACACCCGTGCGATCCTTCAGGGGCACGGACTCAGAGACAAGCGCCTCCGAGAGTGGCCAGAACAGAGAGAAGCCGATCCCCAAGAGCACCTGAACAAGCGCTATGCCTTCGATCGTGAAGGTTGCAGAGAGCATCAGTGTTGCAACGCCTGCGACGAATATGCTCGACAAGTAGAGACCACGTCTGTTGAACCTATCCCCGAGATACCCGACAATCACTGGGAGAAACGCGTAGGGGATCGAGCGAATCGTTCCAATGAAGCCTAGCTCTAGGTAGCTTGCGCCCAGCTGTTCGGCAAACGCAGGGATCAGATATACGGTCGCGACCCCAGAAGAGGCCAAGAACACCGATACAAGGATCCTTCTGAGCTGGTTGGTGGCGGAGCTGCCTGCGTTCATCGACTTCACGCCGGCAGATTGGACCTAGGCTTGTGCGCGCTGGCACTTTGGACAGAAGGCTTGGTCCGGTTCCATAGCCGCCCCGCAGAACTTGCACAGTGTCCCCGACGAGGACGGACGCACGTTAGGTCCTGAGGCTGGCCGAAATCCAGTAGGGGTCGGCTTCTCTCTTGGCTGCGATCCGATCCATACAATGCAGGATAGCAATCCGATGATACCCAGCACTCCTCCAATCAGTTGAAAGAACGCTCCCATAACCGGGACGGATACCATCCATGGAAGGAAGCCCAAGGTCCAGCCAGATAGACTGGGCCAGAGATTCAATGTGAGAAACAACCCATACTCGTAGACGAAGAACCCCAGAAACATCTCAAAGGCACCGGTAATGAGACGCAGTCTTGCCATGGCCAGCCCTCAGCTAGCAACCGGCAGCGTAGAATAAGCTCAGCACACTTAGCTCTTGCTGAAGAGGGGATGGAAGGCAGGGTCAGATCTGTGCTTTCCCGCAGCTGTCACAGAACGCCTTCCCTAGTTCGAGTTCTCTGCTACAAAATCTGCATCGGTTGACCGTATCTCTTCGCATGTCAATCTTGGGCCTTGACTTCTCATATCGTCTTCCGAAGTACACCGCGACCTCCATTAGCGCTACCATAGGCAGGAGAAGCATCGCGTCTACGAGCGGACCTCCGTCCGTCGTGATGAACATAATGGCTATCAGGATTGCTGGGTAAACATACTTTCTGTTCTTGCTGATTACAGATGTCCCAACGATGCCGAATTTGACGAGAAGAACGAAGAATACAGGCCAGGTGAATGTGAGCCCGCAGAAGATCGTGGAGACGAATACCATGTTGTAGAAATCCATGATCGAGATCACTTGCTCCGCACCGACAGCGGTAAAGAACCTGAAGAGCGCCCAAATTGTAAGGGGCATCACGACCATGAAGCCAAAGGTAGCCCCTACCACGAATAGCGTTGTGAAAGACAGGACGAACGGGTATACTGCCGCGCGTTCATGGGGGTACAAGGCCGGGTCAATAAACCGGTATATCTCATATGCGATCACGGGAATTGTCACAGCGAATCCGAAGATGAATGATGCAATCAGATAGAGCTCCATTGGCGCGGTCAGTTCGTAGCCGATCAGTTGGACGTCTGGCGGCAGTACTTGCGCGCGTATCTGCCGAAGAACTAGCGCGACAAGAGGATCATAGAACTCGAAGGGCTTGCCGATAAAGCTCAGGTCCGAAGGAAGCACCATGAACAGAACGGTGCTGACCACGAGGAAATACAATACGACTTTCAGACGCTTGGCCAGTTCGGTCGCATGATCCCAGAAAGGCATCACCGCGGCTTTGGCATTCTCCCGTTCGGACGTATTCTCGCCCCTCCTCTAGAGGACCGCTCTCGATTCTCTGGGAGAGGGATAAACCTATGGCGAGTTTCGGCTGAACTCTATTCCACAGGCAAGAGCATTCAAGCCGAAGTGCCCGAAGCTTTCGACTTTGCCACAATCTCGTCGGAGATTTGTGCTCTAGTCTTTCCCTCCGTCGAAATCCCCAACTTCTTTGCAGTTTCGATCAAAGCATCGGTCTCGGGGACGGACGGAACAGAGCTCGGACTCGAGGCCTCCTTGTAGGCTTTCTCGATCTCCTTCCGCGCCAGCCCTATCGACCTGGCGAATTCAGGAAGCTTCTGCGGACCCCAAACGAAGAGTACGACGATGATGGCTAGGACGATGAGCCACTCATATCCGACGATTGCCAATTTGTTCGCCGAACTCTTGTGCATCCAAGTCGTCCTTAAAGGCTTGTCGATTCAGTCGCGGTTCCTTGGATCCACTGCTCGAATGCGTGTCTTCCGGAACATGGTTGGTTTGGGTCGCATAGGGGATGTTGGTTGTGGGGAACGTAAGCGTTATAGGTCTCTGTAGCCTTATTTGGGCTTAGGTCGTCATACACTATGATCCGAACGGGATACCTCACTCCGAAGCAACTCAGCTTCTGGAACCTCCGTAGACAAGGCCTAACGCAGGCCGAGGTTTCACGAAAGGTAGGGGTTACTCCGCAGACAACCAACAAGACCTTCAATGCCATAGATGCCAAAATCTCACAAGCACTGACAGATACCGCTCAGCTCCACAGACTCGACATTCGTAGAATTGACCTGAAGAGAGGATTCCTCCTCGGGCATAGTCCAACTTGGAAAACAGACGCTCTCATCACATTTTCCGTGTCCAACGGAATTCAAGTGTGGTACAAGGGAGAGGGAGGCTGTTCTGAGTGCACAAAACTTGACAGCTGCAGACAAGTACTCATAAGGGAAAGCGAGGAGCGCGGCATCCCGCTGCCTCGCGACAAGACAAGAGTAAACCCCTCTCATTTGGCGGACAACTTGTTCAAGGCAATAATGGAGGGACCCGCATGAAGGAGAAGCGTTCTTTCCTGTGGCGTTGGTGCCCGCAACCAGAACGCATCAGGGCGAACAGAAACAGAATGGCTGATAGATCATGGGCGCCGCTGCTAGCGTCAACCCTCATACTGTCACTTCTGGCAATGCAGGGCTTGCAGATGTGGGCACCCTCTGCAGTGAACGTCATCTATCCGAACAGTTACGCCGCGTTTCCTGCTCTTGAACCTAGACCTGAGACTGCAGCTGCAACTCCCTCGGCCTCAGAAACTACCGCGCTCGTCTCGAGCGATCACCTGACCGTCCAGTTCAGTTTCCCTGACTCCGCAGAACCAGGAAAGACTATTACGGTATCAGCAGCCACGACGGCGAAGGCGAGCAAGAAGGTGAACAAGCTATCGATCGAGGTCTTCGCCTACGTAGACAAACAGCTGGTAAAAGAGGCGGAGGCAACCGTTCTGGAAAACAAAAAGGTACGTTCTGGCGATACCTGGCAGACCACACTGATTGTAACCGTACCAGTTGGTGCCGAAAGAAGCGCGATGATCGGAACAGTAACGGAAGTGTGGGAAGAGACGACCAGCTACTACTCGCCGTACTATTCTTGGCCTTTCTACCCATACTATCCATACGGCCCGTACCCATACGGTTCGTATTATCCCTACGATCCCTATCGTCCTTATCCGTTGAACTACACAATCCGCTATGTCTACGAGCCGTCATTCGTCGTCACGGAGAAGTCATCGCGCCAAACAGTCCCGCTCACATACGTATTGGCAACCACCCCCGAATACGAGCAACTGGCCTCGAAACATAAGGAACTGCAACACGAGTACGATGCGTTGTTAGCGAAACACAATGAACTGTCTTCCAAATATGAATCATTGAGAACAGACTATGATCAGATCGTGTCAAACTACAAGCGGCTCGAATCAGACTACAACACGACGACGCTCGAGCTTGGGAACTACAAAATCTTCACCTATGCTCTTGCTCTAGTTTCGGTGGCACTAGGCATTGCAGTCGCATTCCTCCTCCTTCAACGCGGCCGGGCGGCACAGCAAACAGACAAACAGCCGTCGGCACATTGAGGCTGCCCAGGATTCCCTTTGAGCGTCTGAGATAGCTGGGACTGTCTAGAAATCCGGGAGGAAGCCTCCTCCAGCTTTCTCTTCAATCCTTCTCATAACCAGACGCCACGATTAAATACAATAGGCTCAAGTCACATGCCGATTCACCGTGAAGCTAGCGCTCGGATACTATTCAGATATTACGCAACGCAGCCCGACTCAGGCACTCCGGTACGCCACGATGGCAGAGAAAGAGGGTTTTGATTCGATATGGACAGGGGACCATTTCCATCCTTGGGTACACACTGACGCGAAGTGCGGTTTCGCCTGGGTTTGGTTCGGCAGCCTCGGAGAGCGAACCACACGAGTCATGTTCGGCCCGGGGCTGACAGCTCCCACGATAAGATACCATCCTGCGATTGTTGCGCAGGCATTCGCGACTCTGGGCGACATGTACCCCGGGAGACCGTTCATTGCTTTGGGCACTGGCGAAGCAATGAATGAGCTTCCTCTGGGACTGAACTGGCCGCCGTTCAAAGAAAGAGCCGAACGTTTGGAAGAAGCAATCAAGATTATGCGATTGCTATGGACGAAAGAATTCGTCGACTTCCGAGGCAAGTACTATCGCCTGAGGGGCGCGAACCTTTACACTAAGCCTCAGAAGCCCATCCCATTGTACGTCGCAGCGAACGGCCCGAAAGTTGCGGAGATTGCGGGCAGATACGCCGACGGATTTCTCACCCTGCCATTCCCTGACAGTCACTACACAGACGTGCTCTTTCCTGCTCTGGAGGAGGGCGCAAGAGAGACGGGCCGCGACCCGTCCAAGATTGAGAAGCTCATGGAGCTTCAGATGTCCTACGACGAAGACTACGACAAGGCAGTCCAAGCCGCCAGATGGTGGGCTCCGACGGTAATGCCGATCTTCTTCAAAGCGCCAATATCGGACCCGCGCGAGATCGAAGCTCATGGCAAACTCGTGAGCGAGGAGGGACTCCTCACAGGCTGGTTCATCTCAAGCAAGATCGATGATCACATTAAGAACATCGAGCGATACGTGAAGCTTGGATTCACGAACATTCACCTGCAAAGCAGTAGTCCGGATGAGTCTAACTTCATTCGAACCTTCGGCAGAAAGGTCCTTCCTTACCTGAAAGAGACGTACGGTGCCAAATGAGAAATGGCGCGTCTAAGATCACGCAAAGCGTTAAATACGTACAGCTGCGACGCTCGTTTCGGGAAATTTGCATGACACAAAGACCACGAGTATTCGTTAGAGAAGCAACAGGCCTCGTCAGAGAATTCGGATCATGGGATAGTTTCGGGTTCAACTTCGGGGGCATCGTGACCGTCGTTGCCCTTTCAACGCTCTTCGTTTCATTCAACTTCCTGCTTGGCGCGAACATACTGGTTTCATTGCTCATAATCCTGCCAATCCTTCTCGCGTACTACATCGCGGACACCCAGCTCGGCATAGCGATGCCTAGGTCGGGCAGCGACTACGTTTACACCAGCCGCATCCTTCACCCGGCGCTCGGTTTGATGGCGAGCTGGATGCTGGTCTTCCTCCTCATACTGAACCCCGCCATCTTCTCCGACCTAATCATAACAGGCTACATCCCAGGCCTCCTAAACGCTTTAGGCATGAGCGCCCAAGCAGCATGGTTCACAGACCTTACAGTGCGATTCGTCCTAGACAACATCATCATAGCGATCTGCATTATGTTCGTCATTATTCCGATCAGGCATTACGCGAAACTGCAGACGATCTTCATCGCCCTCGCTTTGCTCGGAGCCATTCTTGTTCCGGCAGCGTTGCTTGCGATCGGGCACGACGGGTTTGTCGCCGCCATCAACGCTCGATCTGCAGTCCCGTATGACGACGTGATCGCAAGGGCGAGAGAGCTGGGATTCACGCCGTACTTCAGCTGGAGGGACACAGTGCTCGCTATAACAAGTCTAGGATTCTACTTGATCACCAACTGGCCGTGCACCGTGGGAGGCGAGCTGAAGAATGTCAGGAGATCACTTCCGATCGGCGTGGTTGGTGCGGGAATGTTCGCTTGGGTGATCTTCTTCATTACGGCAGCGCTCTACTACTGGGTGCTGGGAACGGATTTCGCCTCGGCCATCGCGTTTCTGGCAGTAAACAGTCCCGCTGATTCGCCATTCGGTGTGAATCTTCTCACATCGATCTTGCAGTACGTCTACGGTCTGAACTGGGTCACGTTCCTCATCGCGATCAGCCTTATCGCTGCATGCTTCATCGTCATAGCACAATCAATTCTCCTCTCGACGCGTCACGTACTAGCCTGGGCATTCGACAACGTCGTACCGAACAAGTTCGCGAGCATCAGCGACAGATTCGGCACGCCGGTGTTCACCACGCTTGTGCTTTGGATTGTCTCCGAGATCGTCCTCCTAGTGCTGCTTTTCCAAAGCACCGCACTCGGCATATGGCTGAACGCGGCAGTCGGAGTTCCGATGGGATACGCACCCGCGCTCTTCGCAGCCATGCTGTTCTCTAGGAGACGCAAGGACCTGTTCGAAACCTCTCCCAGCATAACACGCTACAAGATCGGAGGAGTCTACGCCATCACGATCCTAGGGGCAATCTCGGGCATAGGATTCCTCGCATTCGTGGCCTTCGCCATAGCGTTTCCGCAAATAGGCTATCCAGCAACGCCCTCGAATATCGGATTCATGATACTGATCTATCTCTTCGGCCTCGTTGTATACTATGCTGGCAAGTACTACCGAAAGAACCAGGGCATCGACATAGAGCTAGCATTCAAGCAAATACCGCCAGAGTAGGACCGTATACGCGCAGGAAGCGTCACGCTTCCTGCGTTCCAACTTTTTCTGACCACCGGCTTTCTACAAGATATCTTCAATCTTGCTTAGTACCCTTGTTCCTACTGAAGTCTACTAGATCCGTGGTGATAGAATAGACATAAGTTCCACGAACTGGTCTACGACCAGCCCGAATTCAGGCTGAGATGGTCGCGGGCGACTGCAAGCATGATTGAAGCAAGCATCGGACGGTCAAAGGAGATCTATGAGAGCATCAACAGGCTCGTGCCTGGCGGCACTCACTCTAACATTCGATTCATGCCACCTCATCCACTGTGGTTTTCGCGGGCAAAAGGATCCAGAATCTGGGATGTTGATGGCAACGAATACGTTGACTGTGTAATCAACATGTCAGCCCTGATACTGGGGCATGGAGACGAACGAGTCAGCAGAGCTGTGAAAGAACAGATTGATACGGGCCTGACCTGCGGAGTCGAGACAGAACTCAACGTCAAGGTTGCAGAGACAATCAGGGAAATAGTGCCTTGCGCCGAGTCGGTGAAGTTCTCCAATTCTGGGACTGAAGCGGTAATGAAAGCGACCATGATCGCGAGAGGCTATACAGGAAAGCAGAAGATTGCGAAACTTGAAGGCGGATATAACGGCTGGCATGACTCTGCGGCGATCAGCCATAAGCCCGACTTGAGAAAAGCCGGCCCGAGAAGCAGACCTCGAGGCGTCCCCGAGAACCTTGGCCTCCTCAGATCCGCCACCAAGTCCACGATGGTCATGCCCTTCAATGATCTCGAGAGCGCTGAGACGATCATCAAGAGAAACCGGCGACAATTAGCGGCCGTGATCCTTGAGCCGATCATGTTCAACATAGGATGTGCCTGTCCGGAAGAGGGGTACCTGAAAGGACTGAAGGAGGTCACTGATGATAACGACGTACTTCTCATCTTCGACGAGATAATTTCGGGCTTCAGGGTCGCTCCAGGAGGCGCGCAAGAGTACTATGATGTCGTGCCGGACTTGGCAACCTTTGCCAAGGCAATCGCAAATGGCTATCCAATGAGCGCGGTGGCCGGACGCGCTGACGTGATGAAAGTCACCGAGCCTGGAGGGAAGGTCGGATGGGCGGGGGTCTACAACAGCAGCCAGGTCTGCGTGGCGGCGTCTCTCGCAACTTTGGAAGCCCTAAGGGACGGGAAGATTCAGAGCAGGCTGAATGAAGAATCCGCAGACCTCGAAAAGAGATTCGCCGAGTTGGCTGAAGAAGAGCACGTTACAGCAAGGCTTCAAGCCCTTGGAGGGCAGTTCCAAGTCTATTTCACTGACAAGAAGGTTAGAGACTACAGAACAGCAGCCAAGTGCGACGCCAAGCGGTTCGATATCTTTCAGGGGCAGATGCTCCGAGAAGGCATCTATACACTTCCGATTCCACTCTTTCATCACGGAATTGTCGCAGCACATTCTCGAGACGATTTCGAAAGAATCATTGACGGGATGCGCTCGGGCCTTCAGAAGGTACGCCAAGAGGTCGGATCGTAGAGCATTCAAGAGGCCGCCCGGTCAGACACGTGGACAGTCTAGACTTTTCTAGGGCGGATTCCTGTACGTAATTGGAGCCCCGAAGACTTCCAATGTCCGAACCCGAGAGCTCGGAAGCCGGTGTGGAGTTCATCCACGAGGGTGGAACAGGAAGCGAGGCACGCGTCGACGTAGAGCTTCGTAACAGATTCCCGGGAATCGGCGGAACCATTGAGACATACCAAGCAATAGCGGTGGCGCGAAGAAATGAGTTCAGCAAAGCTCCAGACATAGGACATGAAATGTTCCTCCGCCACATGCTGATCAAGAAACTTGAAGACTATTTCTTCAAGAAGGGGTTCTACAAGTATGCTCACGTGACTAGACCCCTCGGCTCCACGGAAAGGGCCTACATATACGAATGGGCGTTT
>Ga0209725_1000535_pt1 | contig 23220 bp, 25 predicted proteins | sample I18A1metaG_FD_184145 | JGI IMG/M metagenome (GOLD analysis project Ga0209725, IMG submission 184145) | Lake sediment bacterial and archeal communities from Gulf of Boni, Indonesia to study Microbial Dark Matter (Phase II) - ​I18A1 metaG... | ecosystem: Environmental > Aquatic > Freshwater > Lake...
GCCAGGCAGTATCGCTTGAAGAGTCTCGGGCGTAGTGATGAGCATGTCAGGGGGAGACCTTGCTTGAAGAACGCGAGTGGCAGCTGCGGTATCTCCGTGTCTGACCTGAACTTTGATGCCCAGCTCGGCGCCCGTATCCGACAATCTACGCAGAATGTCTCTATTCAGCGCGCGAAGCGGCGTGACATACAGTATGGATATGCCCCGCGTCTCATTTCTGCTTCGCGCCGTCACGAAGAGATCGAACACTGGAAGGGCGGCGGCCAGGGTCTTACCTGTTCCAGTCGGAGCGATGAGAAGCGCGTTCTTGCCATCCAGGATGGGCGGAATCGCAAGTCTTTGAATGTCGCTAGCTTCAGCTATCTCAAGCTTTGTGATCTGTTCCCTCACAGGCTTTTGGAGCAGGGCAAATGCATCTTCTTGCAAAGCGGATTCCTCCAACGCAGCGTGTCCGTATCTTTTGGATCACAGCCCGGGCTTTCACGTCACGCGCATGAGTGCTAGTTCGTAAGCTTCGTTCTGGGAAACTCTGTTTTTCGTTTATCGGTTTTGTCGACTGATAGGGCATGAAGAATGCTCGTCCGTGCGACTGGCGGAGTTGAGAACTTAGGCTTTCTCGTACGCAAGATACACAAAGATCAGGATGAGCGCCAAAGAGGCAAGGACCGTGATGGCAATCTGCAGAAGAGTGTAGAATTCATCGGGAGTCAATATTGCACGCCCATCTTCGCTCGCTAGATCAGAGCTTCGAATTTAAACAATTCTGTAATCTAATCATTCGAGGTCACGGTGCAGGTTCGGGTCTCATTCTCCATTGCTTGGTGATACGGGCGTACTGTCCGTCTCTGAGCTCGGTTGTCCCAAACTTTCCCAGCGCAGACGAGATCTTCTGTGCAACTATGTGGTAGCATAGGGCTTTCTTCCCATCCATCACGCGAAAGTAGTAGTCATCGCAGCTACAGAAGTTCGTCTCAGGAATGACTTGGTAGAATCCCTTTCTGCCCTTCACAGACCAAATCGTCCGACCGCTAGGTTTGAATTTGAATCTATGCACTTTCCGTTTCTCAACGAGTTCCAGAGCATTCTTGAAGCGGTCTCCGAGTTGGTCTGCCAGTCTTCTCTTTTTAGCGTCTGTGAGCTTGCCCGAAGATGCCATTTCACGGCATACTGCTTCGATTGCTTCGAGCTCTCTCTCGTAAGCTTGTGACATCGTCATTCCGGCTGGGCAGGCTCGGCCATCAAAGCTTCAAGCCTTCCATTAAGGATATGTCGAGAGAACTCCACTCTAGCACGGGCACGAGTCAGAAAGGGGAAGGCAGTATCATTGGCGGAGTATAGCTTGGCGCCGGTGGATGCTTCCCCCGCCCTGCTGCTGCAGGGCGAGTATGAGCGTGTTCTCGTCGTCGGCGACCTGCATATCGGCTGGGAGGTGACTCTTTCGCAACAGGGCATCCACGTTCCGTCACAGACCTCAAAGCTTGCTGATCGTCTGATTGACATCATCAGGAAGTCGAGCCCCACGAGGATTGTGTTCCTAGGCGATGTGAAGCATACAGTTGTCGGGGCTGAGTTGGAGGAATGGCGGGACGTGCCCGAGTTCTTCGAGAAGATCGTCCCGTTCGTGTCCGATATCCAGATCATCCAGGGCAACCATGACGGCAACATAGAGCCCATGACGCCGCCTCAGGTCAAGATTCTTCCGCCAAGCGGCATTGCGTTATGGGGAAGGTACGGGCTTTTCCACGGGCACGCCTGGCCGGCTCCTGAGCTCCTCGGGTGCGAGTCTCTCATTCAGGGTCATCTGCACCCGGTTGTAGCGTTCACGGATGCGTTAGGATATAGGATTACGAGGCCGGTGTGGGTCCGCGCGCCGTGTGACGGAGCAAGGCTGGCTCGCGTAATCTTGAGGGAGTCGAAACGTCGAAGGATCAAAGAAATTGGAAACAGAGTGAGAGAACGCTACGGGGTCGAGTTGAAGGTCTCCCGCTGCCTTTTCGTTCCGCCCTTCAACGATTTTCTCAGCGGTCGGCCCATCAATACGAGGGGTCGTTCTGGAACAAGATATGCAAAGATCGACAGTTTCGGGCCTCTACTCAGAGGAAGAATAATAGACATGAGTGAGGCGGAGGTACAGCTCCTAGACGGGACGTATCTCGGTACTGTCAAGCAACTTCGAGCGTTTGCGTAGCTCAACATTCCGTGAGATCACATACCGTCGATAGCATTCCGCAATTTTCTGTAGAAGCAGTTTGTGAAAACGTTGGGCATAGAAAGTATAGGCTAGAACGTTCAGGGTAAGCATCTCGTTTATCAGAGTAAATGCAATTCTTGACCGAAACCGAAGGCATAGTCCGAATATAGTCGCAGTGAGCCGGTCGCCTCGAAGGGTCGTGTCGTGAGCCTAACAGAGATTCTGGAAAAGTATCCCAAGGGTGATAGAGGCTTTCTGATACCCATCCTACAGGAGGTACAGGAAGTCCACGGCTACGTTTCACCCGACGCGGTGAAAGAGATCGCGGAGTTCACCAGGATCTCGCGCGGGGAAATTTTTGGCGTCGCCTCATTCTACGCCGCTTTCCGATTCACAAAGCCGGGCAAGCACACTATCAAGGTATGCCGCGGGACAGCCTGCCACGTGCGGGGTAGTAGTCGCATCTTGGAGATGATGGAGCGTGAACTCAAAGTCAAAGCCGGCGAGACAACGGCAGACGAATTATTCAGCTTGGAACGAATAGCCTGCTTCGGCTGCTGTGCTCTAGCACCCGTCGTTGTGGTCGACAAAGATGTCCACGGCCGGATGAGCTCAACCAAGGCACGAAGACTGCTCACCCAATACGGGGAGAGGGAAGGCTAAGGCGTTTTGGAGGATGGGACCATGACCGTTAGCGTGCACGAGAATCTGGCAGTGCCCGCTGAGGTAACAGACGCCATCAGCAACCCGGCGCACAAATGGATCGCAGTTTGCATGGGCACCGGCTGCACGTCGTCCGCGAGCGCAGAGTTGCGTCGAGCGCTACGTGAGGAGCTCGATAAGCACGACCTGAACGGTCAGGTGGAGGTCCGACGGACCGGTTGTTTTGGCTTCTGTGAGCAAGGACCAATCGTGGTTGTGTACCCAGGCGAGACGTTCTACACGCGAGTCAAACCCAGGGATGTCAAGGCCATAATCGAAGAGCATATCCTCCGCGGACGTCTGGTGGAGCGGCTCCTGTATCGTGACCCAGCCACCAACGCCATTGCAGAGAGCTGGCACAAGATGGGTTTCTACGCCAAGCAGAAGCGCATCGTGCTCCAGAACTGTGGAATCATTGACCCAGAGAACATTGACCACTTTCTAGCTAGGGACGGCTACCGGGGGCTGCAGAAAGCCGTGACGGAGTTGACGCCCGAAAAGGTGATCGAAGTTGTCTCCAAGTCCGGCCTAAGAGGGCGCGGCGGTGCCGGTTTCCCCACCGGGCGCAAGTGGGCTACCGCTCGCCAAGCGCCCGGGACGCCCAAGTATGTCATCTGCAACGCCGACGAAGGGGACCCTGGTGCGTTCATGAATCGTTCCTTGCTGGAAGGCGATCCGCATTGTATGCTTGAGGGGCTAACGATCGCTGGATACGCTGTTGGAGCTGAGCGCGGCTTTGTGTACGTACGGGCCGAGTATCCCCTCGCAGTGGAACGCATCCAGAAGGCAATCCAGGCATCTCGCGAGCGTGGTTTATTGGGGAAGAACATCTTCGGCAGCGGCTTCGAGTTTGATATCGATATCCGTCTAGGAGCGGGTGCCTTCGTGTGCGGTGAAGAGACCGCCCTGATGCAGTCCATCGAAGGCCGACGTGGTATGCCGCGGCCGCGTCCTCCATACCCTGCGCAGAAGGGTCTCTGGGGTCGGCCCACTACCATCAACAACGTAGAAACCCTGGCATGGGTCCCGCTCATCATTCGCAACGGCTGGGAATGGTACGCAGGCATCGGTACACAGACAAGCAAGGGCAGCAAGACCTTTGCCCTGACCGGCAAGATCAACAACACCGGCCTCGTCGAGGTGCCGATGGGCACCACCCTGCGTGAACTCATCTTCGACATCGGGGGCGGCATCAGAGACAACAAACAGTTCAAGGCCGTCCAGATCGGTGGGCCGTCGGGCGGTTGCCTTCCGGCCGAGCACTTGGACACGCCGATTGACTACGAATCCCTCCAGGCCGCTGGTTCCATGATGGGTTCAGGCGGCATGGTGGTCATGGACGAGCACAACTGCGCTGTGGATATTGCCCACTATTTCTTGTCGTTCACTCAGACGGAGTCGTGCGGTAAGTGTCCGCCCTGCCGGGCGGGCACCAAACGCATGCTGGAAATCCTGGAACGGATCAAGGCCGGCCAAGGCAAGCCGGACGATGTTGATCATCTGGAGAAGCTCGCGTATACGGTCAAGAACGGCTCGCTGTGCGGGCTGGGCCAGACGGCACCCAACCCAGTGCTGACCACCATTCGCTACTTCCGCGACGAGTATCTAGCTCATATCACGGAGCACCGTTGCCCCGCAGCCGCATGCCAGGCCCTGATCACTTACGAGATCACTGATGCCTGTAACGGGTGCACTCTGTGCGCTCTAATGTGTCCCAGCAACGCCATCATCGGCGAAAGGAAACAGAAGCATACCATCGATACCAAGGCGTGCATTCGCTGCGGCGCCTGCTACGACAGCTGCAACTACAATGCGATAATCGTCCATTGAGGTCGAGAACATTTTGATCAGAGTGACGATCAACGAGATCCCAGTCAAAGCCGAACCAGGCATGACCGTCCTTGAGGCCGCTCAGGCTCACGGCATCTACATCCCGACTCTGTGCCACCACCCCAAGCTGACCCCCGTCGGTGCATGCCGGCTTTGCGTGGTAGAGATCGATGACATGCCGGGTTTCTCAACCGCCTGCACAGTCCCCGTCTCCGACGGCATGGTTGTGCACACCAAGACCGAAGCGGTGCAGAACATGCGTCGGGAGATACTCTCCCTAATCCTGTCAGAGCACCCATACACCTGTCTCGTATGCGAACGCCGGGCGGATTGCGATGATTTCCAGAACACGGTCCGCAAGGCGGCCGTGACCACGGGCTGTCAGTACTGTCCGAATAACGGCCAGTGTGATATTCCCAAACTGGTAGACTATCTGGAACTACGAGAGATTCCTTATCCGATCGCTTATCGGGGACTGCCCGTCGAGCATCATGACCCCTTCTTCGACCGCGACTACAACTTGTGCATACTTTGTGGGCGATGCGTGCGTGTCTGCCAAGACGTGCGGCACGCTGGCGTCCTAGCCTTCACGTATCGCGGCAGCCAAGCGATCATTGGCACAGCGTTTGGCCGGTCACACCTCGAAGCAGACTGCCAGTTCTGCGGAGCTTGCGTGGATGTGTGTCCAACCGGAGCTCTATCCGACAAGCGCGGCAAGTGGGAGGGCGTCCCGACTTCCATAGTCCCCAGTGTATGTCCGTATTGCTCCGTCGGCTGCGCTGTGAATATTCAGGTGAAGAACGGCCGCGTCATACGCACGGTAGGGCGCGATGACGGCCCGACCAACGATGGTCAACTATGTGTCCGCGGCCGCTTTGGCGTAGTGGACGTGGTGCATAGTCTGACCCGTCTGAAGACACCCATGCTGCGACGCAACGGTCGGCTGGTGGAAGTTACGTGGGATGAGGCACTGAATGCCGTCGCGGAGGGTCTGAAGCAATTCCGGGGCGACCAGTTCGCCGTTGTGGGGTCAGCAACATCGAGCAACGAGGAAAGTTATGTTCTGCAAAAGTTCGCACGAGCCGTGATGCACAGCAACAACGTGGCGCTGGCGACTGGCTTTCCCGAACTCGATGACATACACGGACTTGTAGATATGCTCAGGATAGTCAACGGCCCAACCATCCGGAATATCCGCGATGCTGAGTGCATCCTAGCGGTCGGCACCAACGTGTTCGACTCCCACCCCATCATAGGAGTGGAGATTCGTCATGCTCTGAGCAGAGGCGCGCGTTTGATCACGGTGGATACGCGCGAGACCGACATGGCAAAGTGTTCGGACATGTGGTTGCGGCCGAAGGTTGGCACGGACCACATCCTGCTGACAGGGATGATCAAAGCGGTAGCCGACGCGGAACGAGCTGTGCTTTCTCACGAATTAGCTGATCTGAAACTCGCCAGAGTGGCCTCGGTCACCGGCGTTAAGGAGGAAGCGATCGTCAGGGTAGCGCGCATGTTGAAGGAGCACACGCCAACCATCATCGTCTACGGTTCCGGCGTGACCCACTACCCGACCGCCGCCGAGGTGATCAACGCGATTCAAGGCCTAGCCTCTGCACTCGGCGATGCTGGAATTATGCCGGTGCCGGGCGAGGGGAACTCTGTCGGCGCCCACGACATGGGCGTCCACCCCACTTTGCTGCCAGGGTACCGTCCAATATCCGACTCTGAAGCTCGGGCAACCTTCGATGCCGCGTGGAGCACCACCCTCAGCCCCAGCCCCGGCCGGAACTATGAGGAGATCCTCGACGGGATTCGGAACAGCCGGGTCAACGCTCTCTACTTGGCCGGAGAAACACCCCGGCTCCCCGAACTTGCCAACCTGTCGTTCTTGGTTGTGCAGGACATCGTATCGACTGACAACATGCAGTACGCCAATGTCGTGCTCCCATCCACGACATTCACGGAGATGGATGGCACCTTGACCAATCTTGAAGGGCGGGTCCAGCGCCTACGCCAAGCAATCCCAGCCGTGGGCCTTTCGCGCCCAGGATGGATGATTGTTCGCGACTTGGCAGAGCGCATGGGAACACTTCATTGGAGCTACCGTTCAGCAGCGGACATAATGGCCGAGATCGCGTCACTTGTGCCGGCATACGCAGATGTGAATTATGAGACACCAAATGTTAGTGGCACACTACGCCGCTTCCAGCCGACGACTAGGGCGCAGCTCATGCCATTCAGCGTGGAAAAAGTTCCTCAGTTTGCCAGCGACGAGTTCCCATTTACCCTAATCACCGAGCGGAACTTGTTCTACTACCATGGAGCCTGCCTGACCGAACAGGTCAAGGGAATGAACCTGATCAAGAGGGAGGAAATCCTAGAGCTTAGCCCGTCGGATGCCAGAAAGCTCGGAGTCGCCGACGGGGTTCTGGTGAAAGTCGAATCGCGGTACGGAAGCGCCGAATGTATCGTACAGACAACTAGCGGCATGCCCGAAGGGACTGCTTTCACAAGCATCAACCGTGTAGTCGGTTCACCCCTGTTCCCGACGCTGGCACCCAGCACCAAAGCATGCGCAATTCGCATCGGTCCACGTATGCGATCGTCAGAGGCGTGAGACGTGACTGATGAGAAGATTATCAACTCTTCGAATGAACATCAGCATTCTCACGATTACGGTGAACCAGGGCGGGTCTCGGTTCTCAGGCGTGACCCGCTAGCACCAAACCTTCAACTGCTGACCGTTCGAGCGCCTATCGTAGCCTCCAAGATCAAGCCCGGCCAATTTGTGATCGTTCGCGTCGACGAGCACAGCGAGCGCATTCCTCTGACTGTCGCCGATTGGGATAGAGCAGACGGATCGGTCAGCTGCGTGTTCATGCAGGTGGGGACATCTACATACAAGCTAGGTCAGCTGAAGGCCGGCGACGCGTTGGCTACCTTTGTAGGTCCGTTGGGAAAGCCGCTTGAGCTGGACCGGTGGGGAACCGTCGCGGTTGCGGGCGGATGCTACGGTATCGGAAGCATCTACCCCGTCGCTCGCGCTCTGAAGGAAAAGGGCAACCGCGTCATCTCCATCATTGAGGGACGCAGCAAGTTCCTGCTGTACTGGCTCGATCGGCTGGAGGTCGTCAGCGACAAGGTCGTGATTTCAACCAGAGACCGTTCCGCGGGAGATAGTGTGGACGGCCCCCACGCGCTCAAGGACCTTGTGACTTCAGGTGAGCGGATTGACCGCGTGATTGCGATAGGTTGTACGTTCATGATGTACCTAATGGCCGAGGCGACTAGGCCATTTTCGGTGAAGACAATCGTCAGCCTGAACCCGATCATGATCGACGGAACGGGAATGTGCGGCGCATGCCGCGTGTCGGTCGGAGGTGAAACCAAGTTCGCCTGTGTGGACGGGCCCGACTTCGACGGCCACCAAGTGGACTGGGATCTACTGCTGGCGCGGCGGAAAGCGTACCTGAATCATGAGGCCGACTCGGCGGAGAGGTAGGCCAAATGTCGAAGAAGCAGATCATTCCAAAGAAGACGCCCATGCTCGAGCAACCTCCGGCCGAGCGGGTCAAGAACTACGACGAAGTCCCCTACGGCTACACCGCCGAGCAAGCCATGGCCGAGGCAAAGCGATGCATAGAGTGCGGGCGCCCCCTCTGCATCGACGGATGTCCAGTGAACATCAACATCCCAGTTTTCCTGAAGTTCGTTAACGAGGGAGACTTTCGCGCAGCAATCAACCTGATCAAAGAGACGAACGCGCTTCCAGCCGTGACTGGCCGTGTGTGCCCGCAGGAGGAGCAGTGCGAGGGGAAATGCGCTCTGTCCAAGCGCTTCGAGTCAGTGGCAATTGGCCGCCTCGAGCGCTTCGTTGCCGACTGGGAAGCGGCTCAGGGTTCGATGCCCATCCCTGAACTGCCTCCGCCCACCGGAAAGAAAGTGGCCGTCGTCGGCTCCGGCCCTGCAGGTCTCACCGTGGCTGCCGATCTGGCCAAGAAGGGTCACCATGTGACCATCTTTGAGGCGCTGCACGAGGCCGGAGGAGTCCTGGTTTACGGCATTCCAGAGTTCCGCCTGCCCAAAGCCATTGTTCAACGTGAGGTGGATTACGTCTGTCGCCTAGGAGCGAAACTTGTCAAGGATTTCGTCGTCGGCGCGGCTTCAACGTTGGACGAGCTGCTTGAAGAGTATGACGCGGTCTTCCTCGGCACGGGTGCCGGCCTCCCGTGGTTCCTGAACGTTCCCGGGGAGAATCTGAACGGGGTCTACTCGGCGAATGAATACCTGACTCGGGCCAATTTGATGAAAGCCTACCGCTTTCCCGAATACGATACACCCATCGTACGCGGAAAACGCGTGGTCACAGTCGGGGGCGGCAACGTAGCCATGGACTCGGCGCGCACCGCGCTGCGGCTAGGCGCTGAAGAGTCGATCATAGTCTACCGCCGGTCGCGTGAGGAAATGCCAGCGCGGGCTGAGGAGATTCATCACGCCGAGCAGGAGGGTGTTCGCTTCGAGCTGTTGACGACGCCCGTCGCTTTCCACGGGGACAATGGCGGCTGGGTGAAGGAGATCGAGTGTATTCGCAACGAGTTAGGCGAGCCGGATGCGTCGGGCCGCCGCCGGCCCGTTCCGATCAAGGATTCCAACTTTCGCATTCCTGTTGACGTGGTTGTGCTTGCCATCGGACAAAGCCCCAACCCGCTCATCCCTAAGACCACGCCTGACCTGAAGACCGGCAAGAACGGCGTCGTAATCATCGAAAACGAGACGGGGAAGACCACCAAGAAGGCAGTATTCGCGGGCGGTGACGTGGCAACCGGCGGAGCCACGGTCATCTTGGCGATGGGTCAAGGGAAGAAGGCTGCAAAGGCAATTGACGAGTACCTCAAGACAGGGCAATGGTGACTTGTCCCAAAACTCATAGCCCACGTCTTTGAACCAACGAAATCCTTGTGGAGAAATCATCCGCCAAAGTGGTGTACGAAGATGTCACGGAACGTGAAATCAATCAACTCCCGAATGAATCTTGGTGGGGCCGGTGGGATTTGAACCCACGGCCTCCCGGGCTCTCGCTTTGATGGCCCCGAGCCGGGTATCATACCATGCTAGACTACGGCCCCAAGCGTCGTTAGAGAGCTGCTGAGCCTAATTCTATCTTTCTCTCTGAACAACGGACTTGATGTCTCAGCAGTTCACGCCCCAAGAGTCATGAGTTACTCTTCAGTCTTGAAGATCAGCCAATTCTTGTCTTTCGTTCTTATCAGACGATAGTCGCCTTCAAGCTTCTTCCCGTGAAAGACTAGCGCGATCGCTTTGTCCGTTCGTTTGTCCAGGTCGAATGTTCCTCTGTCCCAGATCTCAACCTTTCCAGCGCCGTACTCCCCCTCGGGTATGGTGCCCTCGAAGTCGATGTAGTCAAGCGCATGGTCGTCTACAGCAACTGCCAAGCGTTTCACGCCGGGAGTCTGCGGTGGTCCTTTCGGGACAGCCCAAGACTTGAGTGCGCCGTCAAGTTCCAGACGCAGATCGTAGTGGAGTGTTCGAGCTGCATGCTTGTGTACGACGAACCTTGGCAACTTTGACTCAGAATTCCTAGAGGGATCAGGAACGATTTGTCGGCTGGGCTACTTGATGTAGCTGTCGGTGGATCTGTCGAAGTCAGTGACTATTTCGACATCCTCTGAGTGTTCCTTGAAGGTGGGCTCGCCAACGCCTGGGAACATGACGGCGGGGCCCCTGTGAGCGATTTCGGTGGCTGGGTGATCGTCGCCTAGCTTCTCCTTCGAGATCTCATACACGAGTTTCCTGACTTGTGCTTCATCGACGTAGCCTAGGGAGTGAAGATACTCATGAAGGAGGATTGAGTAGACGTACGAGTTGATCTCACGAATGGTTCGCGCCGACCGCGTTACAGCATTGAGCGCCGACTTGTTCATCACAATTCCGTTCGTACCAACCGCATGGTAAGCTCCTACGTGCTCGGGCAGCTCGGCCAAGTAGAGCATCAAGCCCGAGCGTCTCTGACCGAGCGAATGCTCTACTGTCTTCTTCACAACTTCGAAGACATCGCCGAAGTTGCGGCAAAGATCCAGTTGCTTGACAGCATCTGTCGTTAGTCTCACACCCAATCTATTCGCGGTCGCGGAGGGTTGAACTTCCCGTGTCTCCTGACGACCAGCTCCAGCTTCCCATTCCTGAAGACAGCCTTCGCTGTGTCGGGGTCAACTCGGAACGGGAGGCGAACCTCTTTGACCCATGAACCTACCGGAGTCCTCACCGACAGAGTGAGGGAGTCCTCGGTGCAGTTGAGTTTCAAGTCTTCTTTCTTCGCTGATGCCAGCTCGACTGTTACCTTCGCATTGCCTGCCTCGGTGGTAACTTTCACATTGGGCTTGCTTGCTGGATTCTTGTCAAGCTGATCCGATCCGTTCTCAGTCGCCGTAGGATCTCCATCAACTCGTGAATCGGGGGACGTACGCTCGTCCACGAACATCTGGTGCGGTATGTCTTGACTGTAGCTCGAGGCTGCGACACGGAGCCGAGGCTTGCCGTCGTGGAATTCGATAGGCCTCTTCCATAATCGTTGCGGAAACTCAAACGTTAGCTTCATCAAGTCTCCTCCCTCATTCCCTATTCTCCTCCAGGACTCGTCGTACTCTTTCCAAGAACGCCATGTACTCACAGAATATCTGCCTACCAACAGGTGTCAATCCGTAGGTGTCGTCGTCCAGCTCGTCGATGAGTCGATGAGTGAGCAGGGAGGTCACGTTCTCATAGACGAGCTTCGGGTTGATCTCGATTCGATAGTGCCTCTTTCCGTGAGGCCTCTCTAGTAGTGGTACTAGCATGCGGACCCTTGTCTCATTCCCAAGGAGATCCATTATCTCCAAAGCTTCACGGAACGTTCGGTCAAGAGTGCGTTCACGCCACGGAAGTCTTTGAACATCGAACTTCCCAGACTCGACTGCTTCTGGAAACCGGTCAGCAATCTCACCGGTATCAATTCTCGAGGGAAATAGCAGGATTACGTTTGCGTTCTCAGCGTCTTCGACTAGCTCCAAACTCTGGAGCAGGTTCTCACGAACGGGGCCTGTTTCGCAGAATACGAGGTTGAGGTTATCACGATCTATGCCGCATACGTCGACATCTAATCTGCGGTTCGTTTCTGGAATCGTCCTCAGAGTGGCAGAAACGAAAGTGTCATGCAGTCCGCGTTGGATCATCGACCTTGCTGCTTGGAACTTTTCAAGCATGTGCAGTTCGTTTTCGCCTGGTTCCGAGCCGAACGCGTTTCTGAATGCCATGTAGTCTAGGATGTGAACTGGCAGCACTCTGGCGGTCTTGGAGGGTTGGAGTACAGCGAGTCGCAACGGTCCTCGTTTACCATAGGTAACGCTTCCCGAATATAAACCGTTACATGAAGTAACAGAAAAGGGGCGGCGTCTCTCACCTTAAGCCTCCAAGGACGAGCGATATCAGCGTCATGCGTGTTAGAAGTCCGTACCACACCTGCTTGAAGTACTTCGAATGGGCGGTCCCGTCGACATCTGGGCTGATCTCATCAATCCTCGGCAGGGGATGCATCACGATCGCATCCGCCTTGGCTGACGCGAGTTCCGTCGCGCCGAGCCGGTATGATCCCTTCACCTTCTCGTACTCCGCGAGGTCTGGGAAGCGTTCTTTCTGGATACGCGTCATGTAGATGACGTCCAATTCCTGGAGAGGCTTTGTGAGATCGCTGCTCTCTTCGACGGGGATCTTCTTCTCAACCTCCACCAGCACGTCCCTTCGCATTCGAAGCGGATCAGGCGAGATGAGATGCAGCTTGACCTTGTACTGGGCGAGGGCGTAAGCCAAAGAGTGGACGGTTCTCCCGTACCGAAGATCTCCTACCAGTCCGATGTTGAGGCCGTCGATCGTCCCTTTCTCCCGCTTCATCGTGTATAGATCTAGCAGGGCTTGAGTTGGGTGTTCCTCCGCGCCGCTTCCAGCGTTGATTACTGGCACGGACGAGAACTCGGCTGCAAGCCTTGCCGCGCCCTCGAGTGGATGACGTATCACCAAAGCGTCCGCGTAGCTTTCAAGAACTCTTACAGTGTCTGCGAGGTTCTCTCCCTTGTCAACCGAAGCTGCTCTAGGGTCAGCGAACCCGATGCAGGTTCCGCCAAGCCTGTACATGGCTGACTCGAAGCTCAGCCTCGTGCGGGTGCTCGGTTCAAAGAAAGCGGTGGCCAAGATCTTGCCGTGCAACATGTCGGATCCTCTTCGGGCAAGAGGTTCAACCAAGTCGGTCGCGTTCAGGATGTAGTCAATCTCTGCGCGTGTGAAGTCTCTGATCGACACAATGTCTTTGCCGGCGAAGTCCACCGGACGCACCTATCTGGGTAAGACTGGTTGTTCCGTAAATAACCTAGCGTCGACCTGAGTCCTCAGACATGACGAGCTGCGGCACCGGTTCCGACTGATATATAGAGGTCCTGCGCACTAGCCGCTTTGAGCCGCGTTTGTCCTCGAAGGAACAACTGTACGTCAGGAAGATCCGGAACGGGACCGTGATCGATCACATCGAGCCCGGGCATGCATTGGACGTCCTTCACATACTCGGCATCAACGGGAAGGGCGGCCAGGTTGTCAGCGCTGTCATGAACGTTGAAAGCAAACGGTACGCACGAAAGGACATCGTGAAGATAGACGACAGGGAGCTTAATCCTCAAGAAGTTGACAAGATCGCTCTAATCGCTCCGAAGGCCACGATCAACATCGTCAGAGAATATGAAGTAACGTCCAAGAAGCGAGTTCAACTTCCCCAGACCATTCGAGGAATCATAAGATGCAACAATCCTTCTTGTGTAGTTAATGCTCGTGAGCCGGTGACTTCCGAGTTCAAGGTCGAGGTCCCTGAGCCTCTCAGAATACGTTGCCACTACTGCGGCCGAATAATGGGAAAAGACGATGTGCTAAAGCAATTCTAATCGAAATGTGTGAGTTACTAAGGCGTGGCAAGGGATCGGGCGGATCGAATATGACAAAGATCGCACTGCTCGGAGACCGAGAGACAGCTACCTACTTTAGAGTCTCAGGCTTGAGGAGGAGCAGGTACGTTAAGGATCGAGCCGAAGCTGAGAAAGCCTTCGCAAAGCTCCTTTCAGACGACTCAATCTCTCTCATTTTGGTTTCAGAACCCGTTATGGAATGGATTGAGCCGCTTGTAGCTAAGCATCGCAAGGAGTACCCTCTCGTTGTGTCGATACCTACAAAGAAGGGCCCGAAGACCACGGTGGACAGTTTGGCGCAGCTCATAAAACGGACCGTGGGTATCGAGCTGAAGGTGAGAAGCTGACAAACGCGACACGAGCGAACGTGGTGCTTTAAAGAGCATGCCACGATGTTCATTGAGCCATTATCCGTCAGCAGGGGTCACAGTAGTATGGTAGGTTTGAAGGGCAGAGATCTCCTTTCCATCTCTGATTTTGATGACTCAGATATTCGCGCCGTCCTGAAATCGATAAAGAAGCTGAAGCCGGTCGCTCCTGGCGGCACGCCGGCTCGAATCTTAGACGGGAAAGTCGTTGGGCTACTATTCGAGCATCCCTCGACTCGTACTCGCGTAAGCTTCGAGTCAGCCGCGATGAGGCTTGGCGCAAACGTACTCTACATGAGGCCGGACGAGCTGCAGTTGAAACGCGGCGAGCCGATCAAGGATACTGCACGCGTGCTTTCGGGTTACTTGGACGCGTTAGTCTACAGAACCTCCGACCACGACGCGCTTGTTGAACTTGCAGACCATGCGACCATGCCGATCATCAACGCGTTGAGCAACCTCGAGCATCCGACCCAAGCGCTTTCAGACCTGGCAACGATCGAAGACGCAAAAGGATCGCTTGAAGGCCTCAAGCTTGCCTGGATAGGTGACGGGAACAACGTCTGCCATTCGCTGATGCTCGCATGCGCGACGATGGGAATCAACATGTCAATCGCAACTCCCCCAGACTATCAACCAGATGCAGACGTGGCCCGCAAGGCGAATGAGCTCGCGCAGAAAACCAACGCGAGGATCTCGTACACTGATGACCCATGCGAGGCTGCTGAGAACGCTGACATCCTTTACACAGATGTCTGGGTCAGTATGGGACAGGACGCGGAGCAGGCACAGCGAATGATGGATTTCCAAGGGTTCCAGATCAACGGAGAACTTCTCGCCGAAGCGAAGGCTGACGCGGTTGTAATGCATTGTTTGCCTGCGCACAGAGGCTTGGAGATCACGGACGACGTCCTCGAAGGGCCCAAGAGTATAGCTTGGAAACAGGCCGAGTACAAGTTTCATGGCGCCAAAGGTATTCTTGCGTCTCTTCTAACGTAGTAACCTCGCCGAATTCCAGATGGCCAAAATGCGACCGCGCGCTTTCCGATGATAAGCCGCTGTTGACTAACCAAAGCGGGCTGTGAGGTTTGCGGAGCGGCGAACGAAAGCCGCGATTGCTGGTGGCATACTTCTCGCATACGGGGAATACTAGGCGTGTTGCCGAAGCGCTCACCGAGAGATTGCGAACATCGTGCGTTGTCGAAACGGTAGAAATAGTTCCTACACGCAAACGAGCGTATCTGCATTGGCTCGCGTATTCATTCGTACCTGATTCCGAGGTTGACATAGAAGACCCGGAGACGGAATTGTCAGCCTACGACGCCGTTCTGCTGGGCTTCCCAAAGTGGACCTTCAGCTGTCCACCCTTGAACAGATTCATTCACAAACTCGGGGGAGTCACAGTTCAAAAGTTCTTCCTGTTCATGACTTCTGGAGGATTCGATGAGATGAGATTCCTCAGTAGTCTCACCCGCAAGCTTGTGCGAAACGGATGCAACGTCGTTGAATCTTTCACAGTCAAACGCAAGCAGATCGATGGAGAAGCCTACAAGACGTTGCTGGAATCATTCGCTAGGAGGGTGGAGGAGCACCTCCAGCACAGTCAGGAGAACGCGCCAAGATAGCTGCCAGTCCGTATGTGCACGAGGCTGTATGAGTTGGGTGTGTCATGGTTGTGGGATTGCGAGATCCTTTGCTCCTTGTTCGGATAACTTGGCTTCGGGATAGTGCTTCTCGACAAGCTCCCTGATGATCTCAGCGTACTTGACCTTCTCCCTCGCGGAGAATGCGAGGCTGTCAGGCGGAACCCAAGGTTTGTACATGGCGCCGACGCTCGCGCCCGGTTCGATCTTGAAGTAGCACGGCGCGGCCACCCGGCAGAACTCGGGGCACTCGTAGAGCCGATTGAAACCTCCGAACGAGTCGAACAGGTAGACGTGAATATCCATCGGCATGTCCACAGCAGCTCGGATTGCCGCAAGCTGCGGCAGGCCTAGGTCCGCCACCGGATTGAACGTGTCAGCCCCGAGACTTTCGAGCACCTTCGCGCCTGCAGGGTTCGCGTGACCCGTGAAGATGGAAACCTTGAACTTCACATCCTTCGGGATCTCGCCGATCTTGCGCAGTTCGTTGAGCGCCCAAAGGAGCCCTTCATCGATGACCAAGAATCCTCTGAAGCCAAGGTCTATGGATCGTTTGATGTCAGCGATGACGTAGCCGAGTTGGTCAGCTCCTCTGAAGCGCATCCCGGACAGCGCGCCCTCCGGCGTTGCAATCTGTCGGCCGACATCCCAGCTCGCTCGCGGGCCCGGGGTCAGTATCACTTCCATTTCGGCATCAGATGCGAAGACTGCAAATCTCTTCAATTCAGCTTGAGTCAGCAACGTCGATCCCATTACGACACTGATCAACCTGTGGACTGGCACGTTTCGTTTCTTCGCCTCATCAATCAAGGCTTCCAAAGTCTCCGGCCTCTCGACCCCTGAGATCTCGACGCGCCAGTGACAGCCATCTGGGAATCTCTTGGTGGAGGTCGGTAGTGAGTAGAGATCCCTTCCGGGCAAACCAATCTTTTCGAGAACTTTCTCGACCTCTTTCATCCGCCAGAACTCCAACAGATTGTTTGTCGCTTGTCATATAATGCTTAGCGAGTAGGGTTCTCGTTTCTCGTCTCGGATTTGATGAGAGCGTATGCGCTTAAAGCGTTCAGAATCCTACTAGCAGCCGGGTTCTTGTCTTGTTGAAGCTAAGCGGCGTCATGCCCGCCCTTGTCACTCCTTTCACCGATGATGGTAGAAGCGTCGATGAGGAACGGTTTAGGCGCTTGATCGGTCACTTGATCGACTTGGGCGTAACTGGGCTTGTTCCTTGCGGGACGACGGGCGAGTTTCAGAACCTTTCGGAGCAGGAAAGAAAACGCGCCGTGGAAGTTGCAGTCGATGAGGCAAACCACAGGGTGCCAGTAATCGCGGGATCCGGCGCGAGCGGAACCGACCTTGCGATCGAGAAGGCTAGGCACGCGAAAGATGTGGGCGCCGACGCAGCAATTGTCGTGACGCCATACTATCATAAGCCCACGAACCGGGGGCTTTACGAGCATTTTCGGAAGATCGCAGAGGCCGTCGACATTCCGATCGTGGTCTACAACATTCCGCAGGCGACCGGAGTGTCACTGCCGTGGCAGATCGTGGAAGATCTTGTGGAGATCCCGAACATCGCTGGACTGAAGGACAGCAGCGGAGAGCTTCGTTTCATCTTGGCGGTTCTTGAGAAAGTCGGAGAGAGGCTCCCCGTAATGTGCGGCAATGACGAGGTCGTGCTTCCGGCCCTCGCCGCAGGTTGCTCAGGCCTGATCTTGGCCAGCGCCAACGTCTTTCCGGATCACCAGCTCAAAATATACAGGGCGGTTCAGGAGGGCAGGCTTGCGGACGCGCGACAGATTCAGCTGACAATACAGAAGATGTCACGAATCATCGGAAAGAGCGGGCCGGTTGGCGTGAAGGCGGCGCTCAAGATGATGGGCATCGATGCTGGCCCTGTTCGTCTACCTCTAAGCGTGGGCGGCGAGCTCACTTACGAAGAGAGAGAGGAGCTGAGACTTGACCTAGAGAAGATTGGCAAGGTCAAGCGGAGGGTCATTGAGGTCGAAGCTCCGACGGCGAAACCTGTCGTTGAACGCTTCTCTGGAATAGGGATAGGGCCCGAAGAAATTCAACGATCCATGTTGAGGGTTGGTGAAGCGCTCGCCGGGGAAGAACCCGAGGTAGCGCACATCGACCTCTTGATCGGCAAGAAAGACGGGCCAGTAGGAGCAGCATTTGCTCAGGCTAAAGCCGCCCCTGCACTTGGACATGAGCCGTTACTGGCAATAATCGAACCGAATCTTGCGGTGAAACCCCCAACACTGCTTGTTCCAACAGTCTCCATCAAAGGAATGAGAGATGCGAGCTTAGTCTACGGGCCAGCTCAGGCAGGCGCGGCGAAGGCAGTTGTGGACAGCGTCGCTGACGGGACCATCCCTCAGGCCGCACTAGATGATATCGTAATCATCGCGAACATATTCGTTCATCCAGCAGCTGTGGACAGAAAGAGAGTCTACATCAACAACTACAAGGCGATGAGGCACGCGGTCAGAAGAGCCGTCGAAGGCTGGCCTACTCCCGACGAGCTGATAGAGAACAAGGAAAGAGCCAAGCACCCGTTCAAGTACACTCCGTAGCAATTCGATAGGCGTATATGTCTTCTACAAGACACGAGCCACGTATAGCGCGGCCAGGTTAGTCGCATCTTGACCAGGGCTGTCCTCTTTGTCTGCGTTGGGAACGCAGGTAGGAGTCAGATGGCAGAGGCAATTTTCAACAAGCTTAGCCCCAGCGGCTTTCGGGCGATCAGTGCCGGAACAAAGCCGGCAAACGAGGTGAACCCACTCGTTGTGGAAGCTCTCAGAGAAATCGGAATTGACGCAAGCGGCAGCAGGCCTAAGTCGATATCGCCAGATATGGTGGCCAACGCCGAGAGAATCATCACGATGGGATGCGACGCGTCTGGTTTTTGCCCTGCCAAGTTTCTCCCGAAGGTTGAGGACTGGGAAATCGAAGATCCAAAAGGGAAGTCTCTGGATGGGATCCGACTAATACGCGACACTATTCACGAACGCGTGAAAGCGCTGGTCCGTGAGCTACAGTCCACCTGAACTTGACTTTTTGCCCTTCTCCATCGCCCACTTAGCAGCGTTGTTTATGATGGCGTTGTTGGCTCATGTGCACAGGATGTCGATATGCCCGGAAACATTAGAGCAGGTGTCTTGAAGCCATTATCCGAGCTGCTCTCACTGAGTGGGAGAAGAGCTCTGATCACCGGTTCTGCCAGTGGCATCGGTGAAGCAATCGCCTACAGGTTCGCGGAAGCAGGCGCAAGCCTAGAACTTGCCGACGTGGACGAAGCCGGTGTAAAGAGTGTTAGAGAAGAGCTGTCAAGCTTCAACGTCGAAACGAACATCCACTGCGTAGACCTACTGAAGAAAGAGGACAGGCACACGTTATGGAAGACGATGGAGAGAAGAGATCCAGACATACTGGTCAACAACGCAGGGATCTATCCATTTAGGGACTTCTTGGAAGTGGACGAGACCTTTCTGCATAGAGTCATGGAGGTCAACTTGAACTCCGTCTTCTGGCTCTGCCAGCACATGATAAAGAGAAGACTTGACAAGGGCGGAGTGATCATAAATGTCAGCTCCATTGAAGCGATCTTGCCTTTTGCAGAGGAACTGGCCCACTACAACATTAGCAAGATAGGAGTCATCGGCCTCACGCGAACATTGGCCAAAGAGTACGGCAGACGAGGCTTTCGAGTAAACGCCATCGTCCCCGGAGGAATAATGACTTCCGGAGTCAAGAGGAAGGCCAAGGAACTCTACAAACTCAACCTGGGTCTCATCAAGAGCGGTCTGAGGTTCAAGTCTAGACTGCCATTGGGAAGGTTCGGTCAACCTGACGAGATTGCTCGCATGGCCGTGGTGCTTGCAAGCGATCTGTCCAGTTACGTGCATGGCGCATTGATACCAATCGACGGGGGATTCCTGTCAGCCTAGACGAGTCGGGAAAGCCGTCTGTTTCTCCGCATCCTTGTTTCGGATTCGTGATCTAGAAAACCACGGCTGACAGAATGGCCGCCAGCAGGATGGTTGGGAGCAGGTTTCCGACTCTGATCTTTGTCACCTGAAGTATATTCAACGCAATGCCCACAATAAGGAGGCCGCCTGTCGCGGTCATCTCGTTAATCATGGACGAGGAAAGGTAAGGTTCGAGGGCTGATGCTCCGATCGTGATGCCTCCCTGATATGCGGCAACAGGCAGCGCGGAGAACAGAACTCCGATCCCGAGCGTTGACGCAAACGCAACGGACGCTATTCCGTCCAGCCCAGACTTCGTCAGCAGGATCGTGAAATCTCCTCGCAGTCCGTCTTGAAGCGCGCCTAGAATCGCCATGGGACCAACGCAGTACAACAGGCTGGATGTCACGAACGCCTTCGCGAACGTTCCCCCTTCCTTGCTGAACTTTGCCTCTATCCTCGCGCCGAATGAATCAAGTCTTGCCTCGATTCGCAGCAGCTCTCCGAGTATTCCCCCGATCACCGTGCTTACAAGCACGACCAGTATGTTCTCGGTGGTTATCATCATCTTGACGCCGATGAGAGCTGTCACGAGCCCGAGGCCCTGAATCGCAATCGAGCTCATCCGTTCAGGAAGCCTCTGCTTTAGCGTGAGCCCAACCATCGTTCCAAGAATGATCGCGGCAACGTTGAATGCAGTCCCGAGCAACATGAGAAATCGTCTTCCAATATTCATCGGTCTGAGGAGATCAGCCTACGGTCATCCGCGTCTAGACGAGGAGCGGCTCTGTTGAGTTCAAATGCCCTTATGTCTTTCCGTATTGGTGCACTTGGGCCTTCAGGACAAGCGTCGCATTCAACCGGGTGAGACGGTGGCATCTGGTTCGATATTTCCGACTGCTTTGAGGCCGCTGTAAGCAACCGCCTTCACCTCAGCCTCGATACTATCGCCTGGGTCCAGATGTCCGCAGCGGCCTGTCATACGGGCGGTCGCAAGATCGTTTGGGTATCCAGTAGAAGGCTCAAGGATCAGTGTGTATAATCCTCGCCAGCCGCCGAGTGCGCGGAACAGCCACAGATGCGGGAAGACTTTCGTGGGAAAGACAAGACCGAACCCAATCTTCGCTTCTGCGTCTGTGGCTGCGTACCAGCCTCGCTGTAAGTCAAGGAGATAGTGGTGGTCAGCCGTCGCTGATTCGGCAGCAGGCACCTTGCGCAGGTCCACTCTATTGCCTGCGCAGTCAACAACATACGGCCACTCGTATTCGTTGCCAGCCTCAAATTGGACTGCATGCCATTGATCAACGATTCCGCGGCGCGCCGGAACGTCCAAGTGCGTCGCGGGTGAGATTGCCAGTGCTGGATGGATGTTCCACAGAAAATCGATCGGTCTCGGGCCGAGGTTGGTGAAGCGGTATCGTACCGTGCAGAAGGATTCGCCTGCAGGCAGGGAGATCGTCTTCTCGAATACGGTGGGGAGGACGTGTCCGTGGCTCACAAAACGGACGGCTGCCTCTGCCTCTTCACGCTTAACGACCTCCCACTCGGTTGCTTGTGACCAGACCTCTCCGTGATCAGGCAGCATCTCTCCGCCGTCTGCGGGAGCCGGCAGATCGTTCGGTATCAGTTCATCCCACCCGCCCGACCATACGTCGTCGAAGACCGCGCCGAAATGCTGGCGCGCGGGTGGAACACGTGGATTGTGCCAAAGCAGATTTCGATTCGAAGGCCGGTGGATGAAGTTGTAGATCTTCGCCCCGAGTTCGGGAAGTACATCGACGCAGATGAGTTTGTTTTCAAGGCGCACGACTTGCAGGCCATGAAGGTGCGATTGGGTATCTACATGAATCACATCAGCACGCCAACTTGGGGGGATTCTTTTGTTCGTCCGGCCCTTGCTGAGTCGGTCATCTAGGAGAACTCTTTCAGGTCTGCCCTCAGAGGTCGCAAGCCCACGCTTCTTCGATAGGCATTCATCAGAGCCCTTGCATCACGGAGCTTATCTATGATCGCCACGATGTGTTCATCAACTCCCCGGCCAGTCCTAGCGGGGAAGACATCAACCAGACCCTCAGACCTGGGCTCCCTGGCGGCTTGCTCAAACATGTCGTGATACCTTGGGTCATAGCCTCCCCTGAGATTTCGTAGTGTCATATGCTTTCCATGTCTCCCCTGCCTTCCGAAACATCCCTTCTCGAAGAGCTTGTTCATTATGAAGCCCTTCACATGGGCTAGCGTGCCTTTCTTCGAAACCATCGGTTTGACCACGGATTTATTTCCAACCTTATCGGAAACAAAGGCAAGGACTTATTAGGCGCCCCGCACCCGAGAATCTCAGAATCACAGGAGGACCCAGAAGAAATGGGACGGGTGAATTTGGACTCGTTTGAGGGACCGTTCTCAAGTGTATTCAGGAGCCCAACAGCGCGGGTGCTCGATGAGGCGAGAATAGTCGGTAGTATGGAGCAGACCGTTTCCATGCTTTCCGAATCAACCGGTCTTGACTACAAGACCGTCAAGAGTGTACTCCAACACCTAATAAGAGTTGGATTCGTGCGAAAAGGCAGGAAGATTGGAAACGCGCAGGCATATCGTTTCGACGTTGAGAATGAACTACACCCCCTTCTCGACTGGGCCACGCAATTTCAGCATGGCAAGCCTAAGAGACATTGAGAATCGCTTCAAAACAGCCCTCTCGTCAATGTCTCCGGGCGAGTCACCAATTTGAACTCCTGCTCCATTTCCTGCCCCAAGTTCTATACCCGCTTCTCGAAGTTCTTGGCGACGACCGAAAATGCGCAAGGTTTTGACGAGCTGAACCGTGTCAAGGCGTTCTAACGCTTTCGAATCAAAGGTATTTTGGCACTTCAGAATTGACCGTCAAACTTCCTTGCCGTCTACTGCAGTTGCGACGGATGTCGATTCTCTCGAGAGCTTTTTCGATTTTGACTTGATGGAGGATACCTATTTCTTCGGGCGCTACTCCCATGGCGAGGCAGAGTAGTTCGGTGTGGTAGAAAACTGGAATCTCATAGGTTTCGCTGAAAGTCTTTTCGATTGAATGTTGATTTGCGTCGTACTGTATCATGCATGCCGGGCACGCCACCACGAGACAGTCTGCACCCGCCTGCTTGACCTTGAGAAGTTTTTCTCGGGCGATTGCGTACGAGGTTTTTTCGTCTACGGAGCTTATGGGCCCGCCGCAGCACAGTGTCTTCCTCACGTAAGGCACGGTCTCGGCGCCGGTCACCTGTACTAATTCGTCCAGCATCCTCGGCCTCTCCGGATCGTCTATGCCTGTGAGCCTGCTCGGCTTCAGGAGATGGCACCCATAATGTGTCGCAACTCTCAAACCGGATAACGGGTGCTTGATTGCGCCCGCGAGCTTTTCGAGTCCTATCTTACTGTGAAGCACGTTCACAGTGTGCTCGATTTCGATCTCTCCCTTGAACTCTCGGCTGATCCTCGAAAGCAATTCGTTGGCTCGTCGCCGCTGGGATGGATCGTTTCTGA
>Ga0209725_1000536_pt1 | contig 23218 bp, 24 predicted proteins | sample I18A1metaG_FD_184145 | JGI IMG/M metagenome (GOLD analysis project Ga0209725, IMG submission 184145) | Lake sediment bacterial and archeal communities from Gulf of Boni, Indonesia to study Microbial Dark Matter (Phase II) - ​I18A1 metaG... | ecosystem: Environmental > Aquatic > Freshwater > Lake...
AGATCATCTCATCAGCTTCTTTCAATGTCAACGCCATGGGCTTCTCGCAGAATATGTGCTTACCGGATTCGGCTGCATCGACCGCTATTCTTGAATGCGTAAAAGTTGGCGTCGATATGCAAACAGCATCCACTTCCTTGAGTTTTAAGGCATCTCTATAATCCGAATAATAGAACTTAGCTCCTGCCTCTTCAGCGCATGCCTTTGCAGCATCAATATTTGTATCAACGACAGACACGATTTTTGCGTCTCGAAGCTTGAAAGCATAGTTTCTTGCATGAACCGTACCTGCGCGACCAACTCCTATAACGCAAATGCCAACTTCTCTCAAAGAGATGTTCCTCAAGGCTTGATTAAGGATGAAAATGATAAAAGATTATTGACATGCCAGTCTTAACTAAGCTTAAATTGATTGGAACTTGATATGAGTCCGAAGGTGTTTTCTCGTGAGAGCAGTGAGACTCCATGGTGCCAAAGATCTGAGGATCGAGGAAGTTGAGAAACCGAAAATTTCGGAAAACGAGATTCTTATGCGCGTAAAGGCAGCGATGATATGTGCAAGCGACCTTCGCTCATATAACTATGGTGACGGTCGAATGAAGCTTCCCAGGATCCTCGGTCACGAGGTTGCAGGTGAAATAGAGGAGGTCGGGTCGAAGGTCAAAGCTTTCAAGTCTGGAATGAAGCTCACTTTAAACCCGAATATTTTTTGTGGGAGATGCATCTTCTGCATCACTGGACGGCATGAGCTTTGCGATGAAAGACGCGCACTCGGATTCGACGTTGATGGAGGTTTCGCCGAATACCTCCTCATTCCATACGAGTCTATCAAAACGGGCGCAGTTTGCGAAGTACCTGAAAGCCTCTCCTACGAGGAGGCAGCGTTGATCGAACCGATATCTTGTTGCCTTCACGCACAAATCTTGGTTAAGGTTACACCCGGTGAGACTGTCGCTATTATTGGTGCTGGCCCGATGGGAATTATGCATACAATGATGGCTAAAGCTCTCGGCGCATCCAATGTAATCGTGAGCGAGATCAGTGAATCAAGACTAAAAACGGCAACTGATCTTGGAGCGGATATGGTAGTGAATCCAGTGAAGGAAGATTTCGTCTCCAAAGTCTTAGAGATTACCGGCGGAAGCGGAGCAGATGTGGTTATCGTGGCGGTAGGGGTTCAATCCGCTTTAGAGCAAGCTTTCGGAGTAGTGAGGAAGGGAGGTCGCGTCAGCTTCTTTGCTGGCTTGCCGAGAGGAAAAGAGAATGTGGCGTTGAACGCTAATATTATTCACTATAAAGAAACTCTTGTATCTGGCTCATTTGCATCGACGCCACACGAGTTCCATCAAACCGTTAAGCTCGTAGCTTCTGGAAGAATGAACGTGAAACGGGTTGTAACTCACAGGTTTAGCTTGGACGATGCGTCTCAAGCGTTTGAAGCAGCTCTATCTGGGAGAGCATTAAAGGTCTGTATGAACCCATGAATGGCATTGTAGTCTAGCCTTATTGCGTATATGACAGAAGCATTCTCATCTCGCGGTAATGAAATCGTGCTACTCGAAACGCCAAAGCGAGGAATCATCGTGGCCATACAACAGATCCTTTACGCCGATGCGTACACAGAAAGAATCGCCAAGAGAATATGTGAAGACCGCAATGTTCCAATGAAGTTTTGTAAATTGCATAACCCAGCCTTCTACGAATGGAAATCGTTCTTCATGAAACAGCTCGGAATTGAACGAAGGATAGAGCGAAAACTTCCTGCTAACACCTTGCTGTTGGGTGGCAATAGATGGCGTCATCATTACGCTCTAGTTCTATCAGACATGCCAATAGTCGTCCTCGACGCCCACTCAGATATGAGCTACGATGAAATGGTGCTATTCCGCCTCATACGCCCGTACAATTGGATATACTTCAAACTTAAGCAGGGGACTGAAGTTCACCTGATCATTCAGAAATTCAATTCTCTGAAACGAACGGATGTGGTGGTTCCGAAAGAGAACTTCAAGAAATTTCATCTATACTCTTTTGACAAGGAGAACAACTTGGCCAAAATCAGTCTTCATGTCCTGAGTTCTGAAGTCATAGAGGTTAAAGACCCAGAAGAATCGTGTGAGCTTTTGGCAGAGAAGAACAAGGAGATCAGTTTAGACTGGGACATAACTCGCATCATCTCTCAAGATAGAGTCGAGAAATTGATTGGCAAAATCGCCAGAGATGGCGATGTATGCGATATCTGGCTGGACGAGGGAGAGAAAGGTAAACGGAAGACCCTTGAGGAACAGATTCAGTGTTGCGCGCGTATCTTCGAAATACTTGATAGCAAGTAGTAATGAGCTGACGTCTTAGAACTCTCCAAAGGCTTTTGGATATTTACATCTTTTTATATGTAGTAGCCTACGTCAAAGAGGAAATGGCAAGCTATTGTTGGAGAACTGTGCTGATGAAAGAGTATGTTGTTGGTCTCGATGTTGGAACGCTTGAAACTAAAGCCATAGTCTTCAATAGAGAAGGGAAGGCACTTGGAGAAGGTGCAAGAGAGCTCGGGATGTCCTTCCCTAGAGAGGGCTGGTTTGAACAGGATCTCGACGAGATATGGGTCAAAACGGCATCTGCAATCCATGATTCAATAGCAGCAGCGAAGATCTTCTCAAAGGAAATAGCATGCATCTCGGTGACAGGGCAGAGAGAGACAGTCTGCCCTGTGGATAGAGAAGGGAAGCCCCTGCGTCCAGCAATGTCGTGGCAAGACACGAGAGGATGGGAAATCTGCAAAACCATACGTAGAACAGTTGGGGCAGAGACTGTCTATAAGATCACTGGCCTACCTGTGAATACTATGCCGTCCGCTTCTAAAATTGTTTGGACAAAAAGAAGTGAGCCAGAGGTCTACAAGAAAGCTTGGAAGTTCATTGGAGTAGTAGATTTCGTAGTGTGGAAACTGAGTAACGAATGGGTGACAGACTACTCGAACGCTAATAGAACGATGCTTTTTGACATACGCAAGCTTGATTGGTCGAATGAGCTTCTTCGAGAATTTCGGTTGGACAGGGAAAAGATGTTAGACTTCGTTAAACCAGGAACACTGGTAGGTACAGTGACCGAAGAGTCGCGCAAGAAGACAGGGCTAGGTAGACATGTCCCCGTAGTCTATGCTGGAGGAGACCAACAATGCTCTGCGCTTGGAATAGGCATAGTGAAACCCAGAAGAGTCTCATGCATCCTCGGAACTTGCACGAATATTGAAGCCTTCTCTGAGAGGATACCTTTTGACCATAAGATGTCTCTGCAAGCTCAAGTTCACGTGATGCCTCGCGCATACCTTTCTGAAGGAGGAATAGGAACAAGTGGAATAATCTATCGCTGGTTTAGAGATCAATTCGGACAAACCGAGTCTCAATCAGCAAGAGAGTTGAACGAAGATCCTTACAAGCTTCTCGATCAAGAAGCAGCGAGCGTGGAGCCTGGGTCGAATGGCTTAATGTTGATTCCCTATTTTGCTGGATCGCTCTTTCCATATTGGAATGCCGAGGACAGAGGCGTACTTATCGGATTGAGATTGGATCACACTAAGAAGCACTTCATCAGAGCAATATTAGAAGGAATAGCATACGAGTATCGAAGAATGGCTGAAGAAGCCGAGAGGGTCTCCAAGACTAAGATAGACACTGTTAGATTCATGGGTGGAGGAGCTAGGAGCCCTCTTTGGACTCAGATCTTCATCGATGTCCTAGGTGTAAAAGGGGAGATACCAGAGGTGACTGAGGCAGGAGCTTTCGGCGCATATATGTTGGGAGCTCTAGCTATTGGATGGTATCGCACTGTCCTCGAGGCCGCGGAGAAATCCGTTAAGTTGAGGGGAAAAATGAATCATAACTCGAATGCGCATGAACGATACAGCAAGTTTTACGGGATTTATAGGCAAGTTTACGATCGTATACAAAGTCTAGTCAATGAGATCTCTAGAATCGGCGTCCTATCATCTCGATGAATCTGAATTTGAAGTCGGTGAACAGGGTTCATCTCAATGTATTAGTGTTCCGGCTTTCCCAGCCAAAGCCTGTCTCGCAGATTCTAGTGAAGTAACTATCGCCTTTTCGCCTCCACTCTTGATGAACCTCATTGCTGCTTCAATCTTCGGTCCCATACTTCCAGGCGGAAACTGTCCATCTGCAAGATATCCTGCTGCTTGGGCGACGGTTATCTCATCTAAGTCTTTCTGGTCTGGCCTTCCGAAGTTGATAGCGACCTTTCCAACGTCTGTGAGCATTAGAAGAATTTCAGCGCCAATCTCTCTAGCGAATAACTCTGCAGTCAAATCCTTGTCTACCACCGCTTCAATACCTTCTAGACCCCCATCCTCTCTAGCTATCACAGGAACTCCTCCCCCACCTGAGGCGATCACAATTGTACCGGTTTCGAACAATGTCTTGATAGAATCCTTTTCAACTATCGCTTTGGGCTGAGGTGAAGGAACAACACGCCTATATCCTCTCATTCCGTCATCAACGACAGTCCAATTCTTTTCTCTTCTTAGCCTTTCAGCTTCGAGAGCCGTATAGAAGGGTCCGATAGGCTTCGTGGGCCTCTTGAAGGCTATGTCGTTCTTGTCTACCACTACTTGTGTAACCAAGGTAACGACTGGGAGCTCTAAACCTGTTTTATGCATCTCACTTCGCAACGATTGCTGTAGCATGTAGCCGATCATGCCTTGGCTCTCGGCTCCGCACACATCCAGCGGCATCGACGGTAGGATGTCTTTGCACTTCTCGTTCCTGAGGAGTATATCTCCGACTTGTGGGCCGTTACCATGCGTTACCGCAATTCGGTAACCGTCTTTCACTATCCTCACCATGTGTCTACAGGTCCTCTTGATGTTTTCAAACTGTTCCTCAGCAGTTCCTTTCTCTTTGTGCCTCAGAATTGCGTTTCCACCTAAAGCGACTAGGATCTTCTTCAAAGCACCACGCCTCACTCTGGCGAAACAGGTATTCACAAACAACTTCTCGCATGGAATGAGATAGACTTTTGTTTTTCGTGGAAGGATTGATCTCTAGCGTTCCTATAATCTTGAGTCTTATCTGTATTTTGAAGTAGATGGGTATACTATCACTATTCCAATGTTCAAAGGGCGATTTCCATCGGTTGCAGATAGCTATCGAACAGTCAGTTTGAGGCGGCAAAGGTTTATAGTGTTGGGCGATTGTGTGAATATGGATTCATATGAAAGGCCGGTTCTGCAGCGCCTTTTTCGATACTTTAGCTACTAAGAGTAGACTGGATCTTGTCCTAACCTTAAGAGATAGACCGAAGTCAGTGGGAGAAATCTCGAAGGCCATTGCTGTGGAGAGAACGGACGTCTCGCATCAGCTGAGGCGGTTACGAGATTGCGGTTTCGTCTTTGAGAAGAGAGACGGCAAGAGGCGAATTTATTCTTTGAATAGGGAGACGGTGATTCCTATAATACATCTAGCCGAGATACACATTAAGAAATACTGCAAAGCGGAAAAGACTAGTAGGTGTGCACAATGAATATGCTCGAGCTATCGTCATCTGTTGGGATCAGCATGACTCAAGTCATAGATAGATTGGATGAAGTTTCACTGAGCGAAGAGTGAGGAGCGGGATAGAGATGGGCGTCATGAAAGAAGGAAATTTGAAAGACTCAGAAGTTTATGGTGAACATGCTTCGCTTCCTTTTGAATCGAAGTTTTGGCCGATCAAGAGGTATCTGGATATATACAACAAGTCTCTTGCAGATATCGAAGCATTCTGGGACGAAGAGGCTAGAAAACTATCATGGTTCAAAACATGGGACAAAGTTTTGCAGTGGGATCATCCGTTCGCAAAGTGGTTTGTGGGCGGGCAGCTCAATGCATCCAATCTCTGTATCGATGTTCACGTTAAGACTTGGCGTCACAATAAGGTTGCGTTGTATTGGGAGGGAGAGCCTGGCGATACCAAGACTTTGAGCTACTCAGATCTCTATAGAGAGGTTAGTAAATTCGCTTCAGTACTCCAGAATCTTGGTGTCAAAAAGGGGGATAGAGTGGCTCTGTATCTTCCGATGACACCTGAGTTGCCGATATCGATGTTGGCGTGCGCAAGGTTAGGGGCTCCTCATACAGTTGTCTTCTCAGGATTCAGTGCTGGCGCTCTCGCAGATAGAATTAATGATACTCAAGCCAAGATTCTCGTGACGGCTGATGCAAGCTTTAGGAGAGGCAAAGTCATACAACTGAAGAATATAGTTGATGAAACGCTGGCTAAAACGCCGTCTGTAGAAAAAGTCATAGTAGCCAAGCGAGCTGGTGTAGACGTTGAGATGAAGGAAGGAAGAGACTTCTGGCTTCAAGACCTACTCAAGAACGCTAAACTATACATTAAGCCTGAGCCATTAGAGTCCACACATCCTCTATACATACTTTACACATCTGGAACGACTGGAAAGCCGAAAGGTATTGTTCATAGTACAGGAGGATACATGGTCTTCAACCATTCTGTATACAAATGGGTCTTCAACATACAGGAGGATACAGTCTACTGGTGTACGGCTGACGTAGGCTGGGTAACCGGGCATAGCTCTATAGTCTATGCCCCATTGAGTCATGGCGCCTCTATAGTCATGTACGAAGGTGCTCTAGATTATCCGACGCCAGCGAGGAAGTGGGAGATAGTCGAGCGGTATAGAGTTACAACGCTCTACACATCGCCGACCGCAGTTAGACTGTTCATGAAATATGGGGATGAGTGGCCTAAGAAACATGATCTCAGCAGTCTGAAAGTTTTGGGAAGCGTCGGCGAACCGATAAACCCTGAAGCATGGACTTGGTACTTCGAGCACATAGGCGGGGGAAGATGCCCCATAGTTGATACATGGTGGCAGACAGAGACTGGAGGAATAATGGTCTCGCCCGCGCCTGGAATAGAACTTGTTCCACTCAAACCTGGATCAGCGACTTTGCCACTTCCAGGCATTGATGTTGATGTCGTAGATGAGAATGGGAGGCCGGTTCCTCAAGGCGCTAGAGGATACTTGGTCATTAAGAGGCCTTGGCCTGGGATGATGCTGACTATCTACGGCGACCCAGAAAGGTACAAGCAGACTTACTGGTCAAGATTTTTGGGCGCTTACTTCACAGGAGACTACGCTATCAAGGATCATGAAGGCTATCTCTGGATTCTTGGTAGAGCAGACGACGTTCTGAAAGTCGCTGGACACAGACTCGGAGCAGCAGAACTTGAGAGCGCCGCTGTATCCTACCCAGCTTTAGCTGAAGCCGCTGTGATCGGTAAGCCGGATCCGTTGAAAGGAGAGGTCATCGTCATCTTCGCTATACTGCGGCAAGGCTACGAACCATCTGAGAAACTGACGTCAGAACTCAAAAACCACATGAGGCAAGTCATCGGTCCAGTAGCGACTCCAGACGAGATATACTTTGTAGAGAAGTTGCCGAAAACTAGAAGTGGCAAAATTATGAGGCGAGTCTTGAAAGCTGTTGCTGCTGATAAGCCGCCAGGAGATTTGACAACATTAGAAGACGAAGCATCCGTTGAAGAAGTGAGAAGGGCCTACGAAGAGTTGAAGAAAATGCGCAAAACGCAGTGATCATCTGTAATTCCAGCGGTTTAACGCCTCGTCTGCGAATCTCAATACTACTCGAATGGTTCCGTCGACGAAAGCCTTCTTCATCATTCCAGAGGTCTTGTTTAATAGATGTAGCATGCGAAAGTTATCAGGCATGACTTCCGCTGTGAATCATAAGATCCCGCAACTCGCAGCAATTTGAGCCAGATATTTCGGTAGAAACTTCCTAGACCCTTGTTCTGTCACTCATCTTCTACCACGACAGCCACCTCAGCCATATTTGTCGGACGGTCAAGATCGTATCTCGCTACAGCGACGATCTTTTCTGTATCTTCAACTTTGATCACACCAACTATAGCCATTCTCTGTTCATAATCAACATTTACGTAATGTCTCAACTGTTCAAGCGACATATCCGCGATCATGGCGAAGAATCTATTATAGATTGTTTCCTTGGAAAACGAATTAAAAAGCGCATGCATCAAAGGTTCATCGCTAGGCTTTATTGCGCATAGAAGTACTTTAGAGCCATCTTTTAGCGTAACTTGCTTTTCCAGTTCGCGAGGATACTGAGCCATGCGAGTCGCCCTGATAATTCTACATTTTAAAAATGATAATTCTTGAACCAATAGTTCGGGATGCGCAGCTTTCATTCTTCAGATGTTCTTACGACGACGAGGGTGACGGTTTCTCTGACGCCAGGTATCTGGCGGAGTGCATCGAATATAACAGCTTCCAAGTCTTTGTGAGTTTCAGCCTCAACCTTCACAACTAAATCGTAGACTCCGAAGACGCTTGCGATCTCTCTAACCCTGTAGATCCTCTGAAGATTCTGAATCTCAGCAAATACCTCTCTGTCTTTTCCAACATCAACTTTGACCAAGACATATGCTCTTAGGACCATGGCTTGTTCATCGACCATCAATTAAGTAAGCTCGGTGCTTTAATTCAAACGCGCGTAAAATATATGTTAGCGCTGTTCAAAACTGTTTTCTTCACTAGGAGATTGAGAGGTCGAATCCACTATCCAGTAACAGCTTGCTTAGGGCAGTTGGTTAGACGCCTCCAAAGTTAAGGGACATAGAGGCATCTTAGTCTTTGATTGCCTCCAAGATGCTTGCAACATTCCACAGCTTCACTCGCGTGTAGGGTGGCATGTTTGGGTCTTGAGATATGTCATCGAGGATAGTTATCGCGTTGGACGCTCTTACACCTAGGCTATGCTCAGCAACTTGGAGCGCATCCATCGTATCCTTGGCAGCGCGTCTAATGTTTCGAGGCGTCGTTGTATCTTGAGACACTTCATTGAGAATGCCCATGGCTTGCTTAATTCTCGATTCGTACTCTTCTTTTCTCTTGGCACGGGCGGACATGGTGGTGCACCCCTCATCTTAATAACCATTAATGAATCAACAATCTATAGAGCCGACTAAAATCCTTTCCTAATTGACGGGGGAAGAGGAAGATGTGTGCAGAAGTTAAGAGAATGGCTGAGCTTTTGAAGGCCGGGGCAGCTATGCTCTCAGACATTTGTCCAGAATGCGGAACGCCCTTGTTCAAGATGGGGGAAGAAATCTTCTGCCCCAAGTGTAATAGACCTGTTGTCATCGTCAAATCCACTGAAGACGAGAGCAAGATAGCTGCTGAACATGTGCTAGCCGATACAGAGCAGACGATCCTGACGAAAATAAGAGAGACAGATGAGAGCATAAAAAGAGAGACGGACCCTGAGAAACTGATTCAGCTTGGGAATGCTCTATCAGGATGGCTGACAGCACTCGAAAGGATTCGAAGATTGAAAGAAATGCCTTCATAATGTTTCTTGATATTTAGACGAAACTATCTTTCTGATCTTCTCCGAAATCTTTTTTCCTATGCCTTCTACTTTCCGCAGTTCTTCCTCAGACGCGCTGAATACTCTTTCGACACTGCCGAAAGTTTTCAGCAATCTCTTGGATAAGACTCTATCCACATGGGGGAGCCCTGCGATAATGAACTCTTGGGATTCACTCAATGTCTCAGGTTTTCTCTCGGCTCTGACCTTAGGCTCTCTCCTTTCCTTCAATTGTTCACGTCTTGCCACTGAGAATAGGAAGAGCGCGGTTTCTGGCGGAGTTCTCATCCAGACAATGGGGACATCGCAGTCGATGAGGATGCTCACAAGGGCGCCCATAACTGCTTCAGGACGTACATCCCTTGCACTATAGAGAGTCTCACCTTCAACGAGGACAATAGGCATCTGATAAGTACTCTTGAGATTCATGACTTGAGTAAACAATCGACCATCAATTATAGACGATGTGAAATCTTCAGCAGTCTTCTTCTCCACCGCAACTCTGTCCGACAGAATGAAGTCGCCAATCTTCAGAGCTTCAAGATCTATTTTGACATCAAATTTCGACAGCTCCCTAATGATCGACGAACCAGCTTCTCTACTGTCGACAATTATTGTGACTTTCTTCCCGGAAGGTCCAACCGCGGACAGCCGCCGCATGAATTCCTCAAGTTTGGGCTGTTCTTTTTCTTTTGTAGTGTGGGTAATCTGACCTGGAGCTTCAGTTATCATTCTCTCTTTTCTGCCTGCAATCCGGTAGTAGGCTTCGTCTTTCATTCTAGCGGACATGAGTATTTTCGACTTTCCCAGCGCCTTTCTTCCAGTTCTACCACCGTATTCAGTATACCGGACGGCACTTGGAGCATTATCGTAGAAGACTAGATCGCACTCAATTATATCGAGACACTCTTCTCCAACCTGAGTCGCAACTAAGACATTGTATTCGCCCTTCCGAAAATCTTGTAGTATGTTTATTTGCTCTCTCTGATAAACCTCTATCCTCCCCTTTACTCATCTGGCCGACGAAACGGACTGCCGATATTCCGAAGAGCGCAATATTCATTATGCTATTCAGAATAACTCTCGCTCTTATGATCGATAGTTCAGCTTACTGGGCATCTCATTGGCTGGGCTTGCTTGAGTGAAGAGAGATGACTGAACTTAGGAGAGAACTGGGCTTACGGGAAGCCGTCGCTCTCGTTGTCACAGCCATAGTTGGAACAACAATATTCATCATGCCCGGGGTAGTGGCTGCTAAGGCGGGACCGGTATCAATACTCGGTTGGGCAATCTCAGGAGCCTTGACAATTCCGATGGCTCTCTGTTTCGCAGAACTTGCAGGGCTATATGAGAAAGCTGGAGGCCCATACGTATACGTAGGAGATGCATTTGGGAGACTTCTCGGTCTTGTCGTAGGATGGTCACTAACCGTAGTCTCATGGGCAGTTATCTCCTTACTTGCAGTTGGCTTTGCGCTCTATTCAAGCTATGTTTTCCCCAATAGCCAACAATTCCAGATGCTCATCGCTTTAGCTGCGATTTTGTTCTTCACTCTTCTGAACTACTTAGGAGTTAAATTAAGCGCGGTAGCGCTGAACCTATTAGCGTTAGGAACTGTGGCAATTCTTCTTGTATTCATTCTAGGCAGTCTTCAATTCATAAGATTGAGTAACTTCACTCCATTCGCACCCTACGGTTGGTTAGCCCTCGGCCCTATCCTAGTTCTAACATTCGTCCCTTACATGGGTCTTGAAGTCGTTGCTTTGCCAGCCGAGGAGTTCAAGAACCCTAGAAGAGACATCCCGGTTGGCATACTTGTCGGAACGACCATCATAATCGTAATCTATGTTCTTGTATCCATCGCCTCGTTGGGCACAATTGGATGGCAGCGACTGGGCGCTTCATCGGCGCCCGTAGCGGAGGCTGCTGAATTTGCCTTCGGGAAATTCGGCGGTTTTCTAATAAACATCGGCGCTCTGATAATAATTCTCGGGTGCATAAACTGCAGCATTTTCACATTCTCAAGACTAACCTACGCGATGGGTCATGACCAAGCGATTCCATCGTTGTTTGCAATTCTTGATACTAAATACTCTACGCCGAGCATAGCGCTCCTTTTCCAAGCGGTACTCTCAACGATTCTCGTTGTATCAGGAACATTCGAGAAACTGGCTTATCTTACTGCATACATTACGCTCATTATCTATGTGATCGTATTTCTAGCCTACATGAGATTGAGGAAGAAAGTCTCGACGTCGAAAGCCTTCAAAGCGCCGTTCGGCAATATAATGGCGATTTCTGCAATAATCTTCTGCGTAGTTCTTCTAGTGTACAGTGATCTGTGGGCAATCATGTGGGGAAGCCTGCTGATCCTTTTGAGCATCCCAATCTACTATGTGCGGTCTCTTGTAAAGGCATACAAGAAATTATGAGTGTGCAATATGCTCCACGCCAAGGCTTTTCAGCGATGCTAGATTGTGTGAAGCGGAGTAAAGTGGCTGCAATCCTACAGCTTTCTATTACAGCAGGCTAAGCTTATTCAATTTGGATCGAAGATCATCGATCTCTTGTTCATTCATAGGTCTGAGCGGCCGTTTGACGAACCCTCCAGGGATGCCTCTCATCTTCATAGCTTCTTTTACGGGCTGGATGAAGGGTTGGGCATGTAGTCGCAGTATTCTACGAGTGAGGGTAATCTTAAATTGAATCTCACGTGCCTTATCGTAGTCGCCGTTCTTGAAGAGATCGTATAATGAGACGTATAGCTCAGGAAAGGCGTTAGAATAAGCTGACATCGCTCCAGCCGCTCCCATGATCAACGCCGGGAGAATGTATGCATCAGCACCGTTCAGAACCGTGAAGTCTCTCGGAAACTTTTCTATATACTCAAGAACTTGCATGAAGTCTCTGCTACTATCCTTGATGCCTTGAACTCGAGGTGCCGCTGCAACTATTTTCAAAGCGATATCTGGAGTAATATTGACAGTTGTTCGATAAGGGATATTGTAGATGAAAACGGGTATCGCAACGTTCTCTGAAACCTGTCTGTAGTAGTCTACCAGTGCTTTTTCATCCGGGTTATAGTAGTATGGGGTCACGACCGCAATAGCGTCAGCGCCTGTATGCTCAGCGTGTCTAGCAAGCTCAATGGTCGTCGCCGCATCCGATGCGCCAACTTGAACGACGACTGGAATACGATGTCTGCTTTTCTGAATGACGATTTCAGCAACTCTTTTCCGTTGCTCCAGCGTCATCGTCGGGCCTTCCCCAAATGTTGCGCATGGATACAGTCCATGAACTCCTTTCGCTATCTGGAACTCAACGATTCTTTCCAACGCATTTTCATCAAGCCTCCCCTCAAGATTGAATGGAGTCACTAGGGCTGTCACGATGCCTTCGATTCGCTTTGTCAACCCGATTTCTCCTCGGTCCTCTATGAGTTTAACAGTACCTAATCAGATTTTGGCGAAGACTTAAAAAGATGATTTCTGAAGATACATAGCCCGAAAACCGCGCATAAGGAGATGCGAAAACTAGTAAGGTGACTATCGATGAAACCCACTAGACCGGAAGAGAAGGAATATCCGGAATACTGGTCCGAAAGCGAGAAGCAGCTACGAACTATGTTCAAGGAGATGAAAGAGAAGCATGGAATGATTGCTTTGAAGCTTGGAACAGAAGTTGAGGACTGCAGTCTTGAATACATAGACTACCTCAACAAGTTGACACGTGGAATAATGCCTGTAGTAGTTAAGATCGGGGGACCTGACGCTAGGAACGACATGAGAAAACTACTCGAGATTGGAGTGAGCGGACTCATAGCACCAATGGTGGAGTCGCATTACGGTCTCAAAGATTTCATAGAAGCTCTGAAAGAAATAGCTACAGAAGGGCAGTTCAAATTCACACTCAAAGCAATAAACATTGAAACTATATATGGCTACCAGCATCTTGATCAGATTCTAGGTTCCCCTGAGGCTAAGGAACTTCAGCAGATAACCGTAGGCCGCAGTGACCTATCAAAATCGGCCGGCAAGACGGTAGATGACATTGAAGTCATGAAGATGACCAAGAAAATAACTGAGAAGGCGCAAGCGGCAGGCTTGGTTGTATCCGTCGGCGGCGGCATCACCCCATCAAATGCTCGAAGAATTGCTGAAGAGATCAAACCTGACAAGATAAACACAAGGCACATAGTTATCAGCCTAGAGCACTGTCCCGACCCGGGTGAAGCAATAAGAAAAGGGCTTGAACTGGAGGCCGCTTTGATGCGAAATGAGCAGGAGAAGCTGAACGATCGAGTTGCAGTTCTTGAGAAGCGGATCAGAGAACTAGAGAAGAGGACCAGTAAGTACTAAGACCATTCAAACCCGCCTATTTTTTTTGTGTAGTGAAACAGATCTTGAAGGCGATGCCTGAAGCGATCTGTGGGCCATGCACGTTAGAGGCTGTTTATAGAACTATTAGACTAGCGACAAAGGATCCAGTTCTACAAAAGAAGATAATGGACAAATCTATACCGATTTTGGCTAGAGGAATGGCAAATGACATTGCACCATCAAGAATAGCGACTGACATTTACCGAATCATCTACAAGATGTCGAACAATCCAGACCCATACAGAGAGGCGAAGAAGAGAAGCAACAAGATCGCTTTGAAACTGGTTCACTCAATCGCAGATGGGTTGAGGAAGCTACCCGATAGAGAAAGGCTTTATCGTTCGATTCTAGCGTCAATAGCTGGAAACGTTATTGATTTTACATTGGGGAACTACGAAGTCGATCTGAGCGTTCTTCCTCAAGTGTATCGTCGGGTTCTAAAACAAGGGCTGAATGAAAAGGACTTCGAAGCATTTCGCAAGTTGATCTCAAAGAGTAAACGAATATTATTCATAGGTGACAATGCAGGGGAGATAGCCCTTGACATGTTTCTCCTCGAGTACTTATCCTCAAAGGGAGTCAAGATCACTTTTGTTGTAAAAGATTCCGCTATGACCAATGATGCCACACTCGAAGACGCTCGTCAAGTCGGGATTCATCGCTATGTCGAAAAGATAATTACGACAGGGTCAAATGCTTTCGGAATAAACTTCGAAGAAGCCTCACCTGAGTTTCTGTTAGAGCTAAGGAAAGCAGATACGATCATAAGCAAGGGACAGAGCAATTTCGAATCACTATGTGGCAAGAAGCTCGGTAAACCTATCGTCATTATGATGAGGACCAAATGTGAACCGGTCGGGCGGATATTGAAGATGCCTGTTGGGAAGAACGTCCTCAAAATCTTGCGATAAGACGAATTAAGCAAGGATTAATCCTTATAACAACTGGATCATTAACGGTTCTTGAGTGACTCGAGATGCTGGATGCAGTTACGATGGGCGAAATAATGATTCAACTTAACCCTGTTACAACAGGCCCTATCAGACATGTCAATTACTTCGAGAAGCATGCAGCTGGTGCTGAGGGAAATCTCGCGATAGGTCTAGCGCGAATGGGGCTGGCATCAGGCTTTATCACCAGGGTTGGAAATGATGAGTTCGGCAAATACATACTGAGAGTCCTGCGAAGCGAGGGAGTCGACGCCTCTAGTGTTATTATCGATAGAGAAGCGCCGACCGGACTATACTTCATACAGAGAGGTTACCCAATTCCAGAGAAGAGTAGCGTGATCTACTACAGAAAGGGATCAGCAGCGAGCAGGCTAGATCCCGATGACATTGATCCGAAATACATTACTAAAGCAAAACTTTTCCACGTGACCGGGATTACCCCTGCCCTGAGTGAAAGTTGCCGTGAAGCAACTTACAAAGCTCTTCAAATAGCTGAAGCGAACAATGTCAAGATTTCTATTGATACGAACATTAGATTGAAGCTATGGGCTGCGGATAAGGCTCGGGAAACGCTCTTGCCGATGATTCAGAAAGCGGACATAATTCTAACAGATCCCGAAGATTCAGAAATACTTATTCAAGAAAGAAATCCTAGAAAGATTGCCAGAAATCTCCTTGCAATGGGTGCAAATATAGTCGTCGTCAAACTGGGAGAAGAAGGCGCGCTTGCCGCTACGAAAGATAAGATTGTGAGGAAATCAGGGTTCAGGGTTCCTGTAGAGGACGTAATCGGCGCAGGAGATGCTTTTGCAGCAGGATTCATAGCGAGTATACTGAAAGAGGAGGACGTTGACAAGGCGCTTGAGATCGCAAATGTTGCAGGAGCGCTGGTGGTTATGGTTAGAGGAGATATAGAAAATATGCCCTCTCGCGACGAAGTAGAGAGGTTTCTTGCAGCGAAGAGAAGGGAGAAAGTGGTCTATAGATGACAAACAAGAAGGAACTCAAATCCCGCTTTGAGCAAGAATGAAGTTTAACGAGTGTTATGTCTCAGATGAATATTGCTTCACGAAAGATTAGGACAACGGCATCATCATCCGATGGATGTAAGAAAGAAGATTTTTGCGGAGATCAACTGAGATCTTGGATGAACCAACATTTTTAAATGCACTCAAAGGTTTAACACGGTCAGAAGTGTATTGAAATGATTCTGCTCAGCCAGACCTCCCGGAGAAGTGTTAAGCCTATGCCGGAGAAGGCTACCATCGCCTCGACGGTCGCACGGAACGTTCCTCAATCAAGATTCGAGATTGCAGTTGACGCCGCGAAGTGCACTGGATGCGGCAGCTGTGAACTGATCTGCTCTCTTTACCATGATGGAGTGAACAGTCCCTCTTTGTCAAGAATACACGTAGTGAGAGATGCTCTTTCAGGCGTGAACTCAGTAGAGGTTTGTAGACATTGTCAAGGGCCGGAGTGTATGCAGGTATGTCCTGTGAAGGAGGCTATGGTTGTTGACGAGAAAACCGGTGCAAGAGTGATAGTCGAGGAGGAATGTATAGGATGTGGGAACTGCTTTCGAGCCTGCCCGTTCAATGCTGAAGGTTCTATCATAAAGCATAGACCCAAGGAGAACGTCTACGTAAAGTGTGACCTATGCTACAGGAGAGAGAACGGGCCGGCATGCGTGGAGATTTGTCCGTATAACGCGTTAAGCTACATCGGCCATAGGTGATGTCGAAATGACGTATGGATGGATAGGAAAGATACTTAGAGTTGATCTGAGCTCAGGCAAGACAGAGGTCGAAGACACAAGCGGGTATGCCAAGAAATTCATCGGTGGAAGAGGCATAGCCACCGCAATAGCCTGGAGTGAGCTTCATCCAGTGATGGATCCGTTCATGCCGGAAAACCGCCTGATATTCATGACAGGGCCACTGACAGGGACTTTGGCTCCAGCCTCTGGGAGAACCGTGGTCTCCGGGGTTGCTCCTCAAGCATATCCTACCCCGTGGTTCACGCGTTCCAACATGGGTGGGCAGTGGGGATCAGAGTTAAAGTACGCCGGCTTTGATGGCGTAATCGTTCAAGGGAAAGCACAGAACCCTGTTTACATCTACATCCATGATGGCGAAGTAGAAGTGGACGACGCTAAGGACCTGTGGGGACTTGAAACCTATTCGACGCAGAGAATGGTCTGGAACAAACATGGCAGAGATGTTAAGGTAGCGTGCATTGGGCCAGCTGGAGAGAGGCTAGCCCGCATTGCCGTGATCCTAACGGAGACAGAAAGCGCTGCAGGTCAGGGAGGCTTCGGTGCGGTCATGGGTTCTAAGAACCTCAAGGCGATAGCCGTCCGTGGAACCGGCGATGTAAAGATAGCGAGACCCGATGATTTGATGGAGTTGTGTTTAAAGATGAAGGAGGAGATGCTCACAGCTGAACACATACCCATAAAACCTTCGCTCAACCAAGAACATGTGGCCCTCTACGGTCAACGCCTTCAGAACTGTAGCCACGCCTGCTTTGTCCAATGCCCCCTAAACCACTACTACGAGTCTGTTCCAGGAGTGGTTTCACCAGCCGTTCTAAGCGGCCAGTTTCACTGCATCGCACCCGTCTTTCCCGGTGTACCGAAAACGTTCTACGACTGGAATCCAGGGTTCAGGGCAGGTTTTGAGGCAGCTGTCCTATCGAACAAGTATGGAATTAACCAGTGGGAATTGATAATTGGCACGGTTCCTTGGCTCAGAGCAATGAAGCAGAGAGGGGTCCTGACAGACATGGACGGAGTGGAGATCGATCCAGACAACCCTGACTTCTGGTTTACTTTGATCAAGAACATCGCTTACAGGGATGGGAAGTTAGGAAACGCGCTCGCTGAGGGAGGTCTCAGGGCAGCTGACATCCTCAATGTCGGGAAGAAAGAAGCCTCTGAGTTCTGGGCTCCATACGGCTACACTGGACACTGGGATGGAAGAGGAGACCGAATAAACCCGATATTCTTCCCTGTCTGGATAGTGGCTGCGATACAGCTGGCGACCGAAACGAGGGACCCCTTCAGCTCTTCTCACGGATACGTAGCAGGGGTGAGCCTCTGGTCCAACGTATTGAAGTGGGATGACATCTATAGAATAGCTGAGAAGCTCTATGGATCTGACAAGGCTGTCAATCTACAAACACCTTACGAATACAAGGCTCAGCCCGCTATATGGCATCAAAACCGAAGTGTTCTGAAGGATTCCCTGCCTCTCTGCGACTGGGCTTTTCCGAGGATATACAGCCTCTCCAGCGATGACCACTACGTCAAGATAACCACATCCAAAGGAACGATCTACGGGCCGTCCTTTGAACATAGTCTGTTCACAGCCGTTACCGGGATTGACCTGACTCAAAGCGATCTTGATAGAGCAGCCGAGCGAATATTCAATCTGGAGAGAGCTATCCAAGTCAGAAGTCACGGGCGCTCAAGAAAAGAGGATGAATTCGTTATTCCCTATTTCGAAATGACGGAACACTTTGTCGGACCAACCGGCAAACGCGAAAACCTAGACAGGGGAAAATTCATCAAGCTTATGGACGAGTACTACGTGTTGAGGGGTTGGAACAGCGCTACGGGCCGCCCAACGAAAGAAAAACTTGCGGAACTCGATCTAGACGATGTATCGAGAGAGCTGGAGAAGCTGGACCTAATCTGAGGCACTCAAGGCCTAATCGATTGATCTCTAGTACACGGAGGCCCAAGAGACAAGATCGTAAATCGATAAACTCTTAACTAACCGGCGGCCGAGACGTTGTCACGGGTGGCGGCACAAATTGTTGCTACGCTTTCGCGGATGGTTAATTGAGTACCTTGGCGAGAAGGAGACTACCATCGACGCTTCAAACCTAACTGTGAGAGATATCTTAGCGATGTTGGACAAGGGTGACGGGGAGGTTCTGAGAGCAGTTGACGAGAAACGCCTATTCATATCGGTGAACAGCAGGGTCGTCTACGACCTCACCATACAAGTATCGAACAACGACCTCGTCACGTTGTTTCCGATAGGCTCCGGCGGATAGACTTTGGTCAAACGAGTTAGATGAGGCCTAATCCTTTCGCATATTTCGTTGTAATTCTTCTAGAGGTAACAGGATTCCTCAGCACTCCAACACCTTCCACCTCCGCTTCTATAACATCCTCTGGCTCGATAGGTCCCGCTGGAGGGCTTGCAGTCGTGACGATAGTTCCGGGCTCCAATGTCCAGAAGGTGCTTGCGAAGGATATTATGTCGTCGAAGTGAAACCTCATATTCTTAGTATTTGATTCAAACTCCACTCTCCCATTTCTTCGGCGGAGAATCTTCAGATTATATAGGTTCTTCGGCATTTCTTCAGGGGTTACAATCCAAGGGCCCATCGGTGCGAAAGTGTCGAATGATTTAGCCCATTGCTGATATTCCCTAGTAATCAGTTCTATGTCGTGAGCTGTGATATCGTTCAGTATGGTATAGCCGAAAATAAAGTCTTCAACCTCTTCCTTCGGTACATCTTTACATGTCTTCCCTATTACGCAAGAGAACTCATACTCATGGAAGACTGAGCCGTATCCTTCAGGGATAACTATCGGCTCTAAGTGACCGATAACACTGGAGGGAGCCTTCAAGAAGATTTGAGGAACAGGCAGGTACTCAAGTCCTAGTATCTTTCGGTAATCCTCATAGTTAAGACCTGTACATACTATTTTCGGCGGGTCTGGGATAGGCGCCCTAAACTTCACATCCTCCAATTTGAAGGCCGCCTCCTCTACAACGTACTTCTCTTTCCTGAGAAACTCCAAGGCTTTCCGTGCAGCCTCCAAGGCTACGTCCCCCAGCTCTATAAGCACCCTCATCCGTGTGGGAAGGCGAGCGTTAGCTATTGTCTTGGCATCCGATACACCTTGAGACTCTAGGTACGCGGAGTAAGCAGTATTCAAATCAAGTATTCTCTCACCTTCAACTGCGCCGATCCTTTCATGCTTGTCTACAACGAAAGTTACGAGTTTCATTTCTGGTCGCCATTTCAAGTTGTGAAATAGGGCATTTAAGAGCAACGCTCAACGGGTTAGATGACGCTCTCTCATTAAACGTCTAAGAAATCAATGTGGAACTTAAGGACGCATCGTACGTACCTGATGCAATCTAGTTCTATCTGACGACTACAGCTTGATGTTGAAGACTCTGGAAGCTGTCTTGTTGAAATACCACTCTAGCTGCTCAGAAGTGGCACCTGCTTCCTTGATTTTTACAAGTTCTGTCTGCGTGTTGTTTGGAAGATCGGTTCCGAACATTACTCTGTCACCGCCGAGCTCATTGATAGCCCAAACGATGTCCCCGCCCATGCACCAAGAGCATTCTAGGTAGATGTTCTTGAAGACTGAAGCTACGTTCACAGCCTCTCCGGTGGCTATATTGAAGCCTGCGTGAGCTAGAATTATCTTCAAATTCGGGTACTTCTTTGCAGCTGGGATGACCATACCAGGAAGAGCAGGAGGTATCCCGAGTCCTGTGTGAACCATAACTGGAACATTGAGGCTATTAGCTGTTTCAAAGATCATCATTCCGTCCGCCGAGTTCGGAAGGATTGCGTGCCCTATTGTGTGGAGTTTGATTCCTACAAATTTCAGATCCTTAACGCATCTGTTCACTTCTTTCTTCCAAACATCCTTACCTATATGCGGATTCACATTAGCCATGCCGAAGATTCTGCTCGGATACTTCTTTGCCAAACTTGCTATCCGATTGTGTACATCCACTGGGGGTTGAGGATCAGCTCCTGGGAAAGGCAGAACAACAGCTGCGTCTATTCCCTTTGCATCCATGTTCTTGATCAAATCTTCCTCGGTTACGTTCAGGTCGAAAACTCTACATTTTCCTATATGTGAATGCGCATCCAAGATCTTCATAATTCAATTCACCAATTTGAAGTCTGGAATTCGTCGATTAATAAGACTTTACATTACAGCGACTCCGGTCTTCTTATAGAAGAGATGCACTTTCTCTTCATTGAACTTAACATACACTTTCTGGCCGTAAGTGAAGACGCGTTCTTTTCCAGTTAAGCCGTTGAGCGAGGTCTTCCCAACTCTTGTAGTGACCACTCTTTCATCTCCGAAATTCTGTATCAATTCAACTTTCCCTTCGAAGCATCTGCCGCTATCGGGGGAGTTGAGGAGAATAACATCCTCCGGCCTTATGCCTAGTAGTAGTTCCGACGCCATTGCTTCACGCTCTATTGCTTGCGCACGAGCGGTTATATCTACATCAAAGTCTGAAGCGTCGAGAACCCAACGCTCACCCACCTGCTTCAACGCGCATTCATTAAGGTTCATAGTGGGGCTTCCTATGAAGCGGGCTGCGAAGACAGTTTTAGGGGAATTGTATAATTCTTCAGGGGCACCGGTCTGCTCGATAATCCCTTCATTGATAACAGCTATCCGATCTCCAACAGCTGTTGCTTCAAGTTGGTCATGGGTTGAGAAGACCATGGTTATGCCGAATTCTCTCTGAAGCCTCTTGAGTTCAACTCTAGTTCTCTCTCTGATCTTCGCATCGAGGTTCTTTAAAGGTTCATCTAGTAGAAGGACTCGAGGTTTCCTCACCAAGACTCGAGCTAGGGCGACTCTTTGGAGTTCTCCTCCGCTGTAAGTGGTAGGCTTCCTCTCTAAGAGATGCGTTATTTGAAGAAGCCCAGCCGCTTCTTCAACTCGTTCCTTAATTCTGTTGGGATCGATCTTCTTTATTTCCAAAGGGAAGGCGATGTTCTCGAAGCCTGTTCTATTGGGGTAGATAGGCGGAACCTCAAATACCATTCCCACATCACGGTCACTCGGCGGAACCGCATTCACCATCTGGTCGCCTATGTAGACTTCTCCTTCATCAGGAGCGATTAGACCAGCGATTGTTTTCAGTAGAGTCGTTTTACCCGCGCCAGGAGGTCCTGCGATGACAAACAGTTCCTTATCGAGAATCTCCAAGCTCGTATTCTTCAGTATCTTTCTCTTACCGGCTTTCTTTGAGATATTGACGAGCCGAAGTCCCACCATCTCTACGAAGCTCCTCGATTAGAAGATCGCTTTCTCAGTCTTCTTGTCAAATAAGTGAAGCTTATCTTTATTGAAAGTCGTCAGAACCTTACTGCCGATATCAACATCAGCCATCGGGTAGCCCTTGGCTAGAACCGTTACTCCGCTTATCTTGAGGTGGTATATCGATTTAGCTCCCAGAGGCTCAACCAACTGCACCTCAGCCTCTACCGCTGTTGGATCGGTCTTCTTAACGTCTATCGAGACATCTTCAGGTCTTATTCCGAAGACGAGCTCCTTTCCCTTGGGTTTTCCTCTAATCGTTTCAGCGAATTCTGTGATATCGAGAGTGAAATCTCCAGACTTCAATATTGCTCGTTCTTCACTGTAGATGAGTTCGCAATCGATTAAGTTCATTGAAGGGCTTCCGATGAAATTGGCTACGAAAAGCGTCCTTGCATTATCATAGATCTCACTCGTCGTCCCGATCTGCTCTATTAAGCCGTTCCTCATCACCGCAATCCTATCAGCTAATGTCATGGCTTCAAGTTGGTCGTGGGTTACGTATACGGTTGCTATGCCTATCTCTTTCTGCAATTTTCCTAGTTCAGCTCTCATCCTCTCTCTAGCTTTAGCATCTATATTGCTCAAAGGCTCATCGAGTAGCAGGAGCTTAGGATCGAGCACTATACTTCTTCCTACGGCTACTCTTTGCATTTCACTCAAACCGAGTTTCTTACCGGGAACATCGAGAATACTCTCCACGTCGACTAGAGCTGCAGTCTCATGAACCTTCGTCTTTACCTGAGCATCAGGCACCTTTCTGACTTTAAGACCGTAAGCGATGTTTTCGAAGACAGATAGATGTGGAAATATAGCGTAATCTTGAAAGACAAGCCCTATCTGCCTCTTCTGAGGCGGTACATCGTTAACCAGTACTCCATCTACGAAAACCTCGCCAGAGGTCGGAACTTCAAGCCCAGCGATGATTCTCAACGTGGTCGTCTTTCCGCAGCCTGAAGGACCTAAGAGGCATAAGGTCTCTTTCTCCTCAACTTGAAAACTAACATCTTTAACCGCTTCGAATGTTCCGAAAAGCTTTCGAAGGTTCTTAACTACCAGCTTGGCCATCGCGCAGTCTCATCCGATTTCACTGTTCAATCAGCTTCTTTCATCTAATCCTACCGAATGTGAATCCTGTTACAAGGTGTTTCTGGATTAAGTACCCCAATGTAACGGAGGGTATTGTAGCCAAAATCCCCAAGGAAGCTTGAGTTCCATACATTCTACCCACAGCGCTTACATACTTGCTGATCTGCACAGGTAATGTGCCCACTTGAGTTACAGAGATAACCAAGGCGAATAGGAATTCACTCCAATTCAATATGAATATGAACAAGGCCGAAGCTGCTAACCCTC
>Ga0209725_1000537_pt1 | contig 23056 bp, 23 predicted proteins | sample I18A1metaG_FD_184145 | JGI IMG/M metagenome (GOLD analysis project Ga0209725, IMG submission 184145) | Lake sediment bacterial and archeal communities from Gulf of Boni, Indonesia to study Microbial Dark Matter (Phase II) - ​I18A1 metaG... | ecosystem: Environmental > Aquatic > Freshwater > Lake...
AGTTCGGACGCAACGAAGTAGTGAGCAAAGAAAAGAGTCCTATCCTTGAGTTTCTGGGACGTTACTGGGGCCCGATGCCTTGGCTTTTGGAACTAGCGATGGCGCTTGCATATGTGTTGGGCCACTGTCTTGAAGTAGTAATAATCTTCGGACTGCTTACGACTAATGCGACGATAGGTTTTCTGCATACGCGCGGTTCGCGCAAGGCCCTGGAACTCCTGAAGCAGCGCTTAGCAGTCAAAGCGAAGGTTCTGCGTAGCGGAGAATGGGTACTACGAGATGCCAGAGAGCTAGTGCCAGGGGACATAGTTGCCATCGGGCTCGGCGACTTGGTGCCGGCCGATGCCAAAATAGTAAATGACGGCGAGGTATCCGTTGATCAGTCAGCTCTGACAGGCGAATCCCTACCTGTAACCGTCCGAGAATCAGCAGTCGTCTACTCGAGCTCCATAGTGAGGCGCGGAGAGGCTAGGTGCGTTGTGGTTAACACAGGCGTTAACACGTACTTCGGAAGGACTGCCGAGCTAGTCCGGATAGCCGAACCAGTATCACATCAACAGCAAATAATGATGGCAGTCGTCAAGTACATGATGTACTTGGGCGTACTTGCGTTCATACTGGTTGGAGTAGACGCTGCTCTATCGCACATGGATATCCTATCAATACTGAGCCTTGCGCTGACTTTTCTCCTAGGAGGCGTTCCGGTTGCATTGCCAGCCGTTTTCTCAGTCGTTCTAGCCGTGGGTGCAATGGAACTCGCCAAGAAGGGAGCGCTCGTGACCAGACTTGACTCAATTGAAGACTCCGCTTCCGTCGAAGTACTCTGTCTAGACAAGACAGGCACGATAACCCAGAACAAACTGTCCGTGACCAGCCCGATACCTTTCACTGGGTTCAAGAAAGAGGACGTTGTCCTGATGGCCTGTCTGGCATCTGAAGAGGAAAGCAGGGACGTAATAGATCTCACAGTGATCGAATATGCTAGAGCAGCCGGCATCGATCGCAGCGAATACAGGCGGATTTCATTTACGCCTTTCGACCCTGCGACTAAGAGATCAGAGGCAATAGTCGAGCGTAACGGAGTACGTTTCAAAGTCACTAAAGGAGCGCCCCAAATAATAGTGCCCATGTGCAACGGGACGACTGAGGAAGTGCGAGTTCAAGCGAACGTAACGGTACAGAAGCTGTCCGAGAAAGGATACAGGACGATAGCAGTCGCCGCATCGGAGCGTAATCACTTGAACAATCTTCGACTTGTAGGCCTACTGCCGCTAGCCGACCCGCCTAGGCCTGACTCGAAGGGCATGATAGAGGAGCTGAAAACGTTGGGCGTTAGGGCAAAGATGCTTACGGGGGATAATATCGCCATAGCCAGAGAGATAGTACGTCAAGTATCGATTGGTGAGAAGATCTATCGAATGTCGGATCTTTCGGGGTTGGGGGAGGCAGAACAAGCTACCATTCTTGAGGAGTATGATGGATTTGCTGAGATATATCCCGAAGACAAATACAGAATTGTCAAGCTTCTACAATCTCGCGGGCACATGGTTGGAATGACCGGCGATGGCGTCAATGATGCGCCAGCGCTCAAGCAGGCAGAAGTGGGCATAGCCGTAAGCAACTCAACGGACGTGGCTAAGGCGTCTTCGAGCATAGTCCTGACCGAGCCAGGTACAAGGCAAATAATAGATGCGATCAAGACGAGCAGGCAAATCTACCAACGGATGCTCACGTGGGTCATAAACAAAGTGACCAAGGTTGTACAGTTTGTCGGTTTGCTCGTCCTCGGGTTCTTCTGGTTACGTGGAGTCTTGCTCTCCGTCTTAGGCATGGTTTTGGTAGTGTTTGCGAACGACTTCGTGACGATGTCACTCGCAACTGATAACGTGAAGTACACAAGTAGCCCAAATGTGTGGAACGTGAAGAACATCGCTCTAGCTTCTGTGGTCATAGGCGCCTTGCTGGTTGTAGAAGGTGCAATTGCACTTCTCGTCGGTATAGAATACTTTGACCTCGGATGGGCTGCGCTCCAGACCCTCGTGATGCTCATGCTCGTCTTCACGAGTCAATTTAGAGTGTTGATCGTCAGGGAGAGAAGGCACTGCTGGTCCTCGCGGCCTGGAAAGGAATTGCTCATCGCGAGCATGGCCACCGTAGCCGGATTTGCGCTGTTAGGGGTATACGGCATCATTGTGCCTCGGCTTTCAGTATATGAGGTCCTGTTCATTCTTGGATTCTCAGCTGTATTCACCTTGAGCGTGGATTTCCCGAAGTACTACGTATTCAGGAAGCTCGGATTATAGCACGTACAATAGAAGAATGAAGAAGAACGACGGCACTACAGATGCCCTAGTCCAAGGAAGCCTCTTCCTCCTGAGCTTTCTTGTCGGGACTAACATGGGCATCGAGACCTCTGTACCCTCTCTGCCGATAATGGTGCTGATCGGCTTCGGATTGGTGGCTGTCGGTTTGACTTTCGCCTCGCTCATGGAGAGCCTGTAGACTTTCATTGTGATCCATACGTTTGTGAACCTGCCCCTCTTCTTCACGAGCGGCGCTCCGTTTCCGCTGGATCAGGTTCCTGAATGGCTTAGGACCGTGAGCATCGTGGATCAGCCTATCTAATTCCATTCCTTTCATTGCACTACGATCTTCCTGCTCCCGTTGTGTTCGATGCGACAATGATTCTGGTCGGGACCATGGTCTTCGGCCGCAGGAGGTGACCTCCTCTGTCACTAGAATCAGTATCGTCGAGATTCCATGGTCCCAAGCACCTTAAGAATACCCTCCGACGATTCACCGAGGGGATGAATAGTGTCGGTTAAGCTTGGAAAGATCATGGGAATCCCCGTAACGATCCACTACACGCTCTGGCTCGTATTCATTCTTATCGCGTGGTCACTAGCCTACGGGTACATGCCTCTCCACTATCCGGGTCTCAGCGCTGTGACATACTGGGCGATTGGTATTGCTTCGGCGATTATTCTCTTCGCTTCCGTCCTTGTTCATGAGCTCTCGCACTCCTACATTGCCAGAAAGAACGGGCTTCCAATAGCGAGAATCACGCTCTTCTTCTTTGGCGGCGTCTCAGAGATGACCCAGGAGCCTCAAGATCCAGGCCTGGAGGTTCGTATGGCTGCTGCAGGACCACTGACGAGTTTCCTCATAGCCGCCGTATTGGGCGCTCTCTGGTATCTAGCAGGGTCTGCGAAAGCGCCGGTCCCAATAATAGCGACGCTCGGCTATGCAGCCCTAATCAATGCGGCATTAGGTGCGTTCAACCTGCTGCCAGCCTTCCCACTCGATGGTGGGAGGGTTTTCCGAGGGAGCGTCTGGAGGCGTTCGAAGAATCTGATCGGGGCCACGAGGACTGCGACACGGGTCAGCGAGGGCCTTTCCTTGGTCATGATGTTGGGAGGATTTGTGGCCATAATCTTCGGAGACTTCGTTGACGGCATATGGATAATCTTCCTCGGTTGGTTCATAAGATCGGGAGCCGAGACGAGCCTGAGGCAGACACTTGTTGATGAGACCCTTTCGGGCGTCAAGGTTCAAGAGATAATGACCAGAGACGTGTTGACGGTCCGACCTGATATCACGATTCAACAGCTCGTTTCGGATTACTTCCTTGTCCATCGACACGAAGGCTACCCTGTGGTCAGGGACGGCGAGATACTGGGCACAATTACTCTGCAGTGCGTACGCGCGATTCCAAAGGAGAGGAGAGAGACTGAGACCGTCGAGCAGGCAATGGTTCACTGCGAACCCACAGTAACCGTCAGCCCCACTCTCACGGCTCTAGACACATTGCACAAAATGGCCCGCGAAAAAGTTGAAAGAGTCTTGGTTGTCGACGAAGGTCGACTGCTAGGCATCGTGACTCGTGGAGACCTGATTAGAACTATCCGGACAAGACAGGAGCTTGGGCTCTAAGAAAGAGCATGCGGCATAGATTCTTCTGAATCGATGCTTCGACGGGGCGAATTTGACCGACAAACACTAGGGGAAAATCGGCGGATAGAGAAGTCTATCACAAAGAAGCAGTATCTTGTTGGACTATGCATAGTAGTCGCCTGCGCTTAGCGGTAGTGGGTGGATTGTCCTAAACGCACAGTCATACGTTGGACTCCTCAGACGACACATCGAATTAGAAGAGAACGCCCTTTACCCAAGAGTAGACATACACCTCTCAAAAAGTCAGCCAAGCATTGATCAGAAGTCCAGGAGAGAAAAGAGAGAATGGTGGCTTTGCATCTGAGATCTAACTCCAGCGTTGGCCAAGACCCGAAAGAGCTGGCTCAGACCTGGTCAAGTCAGTGGCTCTCGATAGGAGCAAAGACATCTGATGAGCGGAGGGAACGCAAGGAAATATGACAGCGGATCGAAAATCTTCTCGGAGGTGATTTCGTGGTCAAGGTTACCAAGAGAGATGGCAGGACTGAAGATTTCGTTTATGAGAAAATCGTTGTCAGTTGCGTGAAATCTGGAGCACCAATACAGACGGCTCGTGACATAGCCAAAGGCGTTGAGCGAAAAGTTCACGAGAAGATCTCAACAGGAGACATCAAGAAACTTGTCTTGGAAGCTCTAAGAGCCAAGAACCCCGAGTGGGAAAACAGCTGGTTGATCTACGACAGAGCCGTGAAGAAGAGGAAAGACTAGGTTCCTCCAGACAAAGTACTGCCCCCGCCAGACCTGCTCTAGCCGAAGTAGACCTTGCCTTTGAGCATGCGAACCCTGCCTTGGCGAGTGAATCCGAATCAAGTCATCTGGTCATGGCACGAAGCGGAGCCCTAGAAAAACCGAGGACACTAATCCTGAGAACACATAGGTAATCTTACGTTGGGCATAGTCCGTCTTCATGTAGAGGCTGAACGACGAGTTGACCGGGATGGCAGAGATTCACGTCCTTGGTATTTCAGGCAGTTTACGTAGAGGCTCATACAACACTGGGCTGCTGAGAGCTGCTTCCGAACTCTTGCCAGAAGGCATGACTCTACAGACGTTCGATCTTTCGTCTATCCCTCTGTACAACGACGATGTGCGTGCTCTCGGATACCCGAAACCTGTCCAAGAGTTCCGAGATCGCATAGCTGCTGCCGACGCGTTATTGATCGCGACACCCGAATACAACTACTCGATTCCGGGAGTTCTGAAGAATGCTATCGACTGGGCTTCGCGTCCACCAGACCCGCCTCTTGACGCCAAGCCGGTTGCGATGATGGGCGCGAGTACTGGGAACTTCGGAACGGTTCGGGCCCAGATGCATTTGCGACAGGTCTGTGTCTACTGCGACATGTTCCTTCTCAATAGGCCGGAGGTGCTGGTGATGCGCGCTCAGGAGAAGTTTGATGCCAATGGGCGACTGGTTGATGAGACTACTCGAGGGTTTGTTCGGGATCTACTCGTGGCCTTAGCCGATTGGACTCGATGTCTACAGCGACGCAGGTGAATCACTGTATCACAGTTCGAGGAACGGGAATATGAATCGTTATCGTGAATGTTAACACACAAGCGTACCGAGAACCGTCTGCTCTGACTGATCCACCCCGCGCCTGGGACTACAGTACGGCCTAACGTATCAGTGGAATATCAAGAAGCTCATCAACACCAACCGACTCGTGACCGTTGCAGAAACGGCTAAAGGCGGCGAGCGACGGCTACGTCGAAGGCAACAGAAGAAGCAACCAAACCAGCTCTCGACGGTTGCTATCTAGCAGGCGTCCCTGCTGCCATCGTCTCACCGCCGCTAGAATTGCTGAAGAATGGAAGCTTGAGGAGGTCCGGGTCTTTTCGGATACGATCAGTTGGGCTATCATCTGTGCGTGGTCTGGTGCGCAACTAGGAACTGAACACACTATCGTGTCAGAGAGTCTACATCAACAACTACAATGAGAGGGCCGTAGAAGGATGGTCTTCTTCGCAGGAGCTAAAGGGAAACAAGGAGAGAGCAAAACATGCGTTCAAGTACACGCCATAGCAGGGCCCACGAGATCACATCTGATATGGTATTGACGATAGGGCAGTCATGACCTCAAGTAGGTTCTCGGAGAGCTTGGTCTGAGTTACCCTTCCTATGATTTTGCCTCCCTCAACGACGTAGAGCCGCCTCACATTCTTCTCAATCATGATTTTCAATGCCTCGCCGGCACGAGCGTCTGGCTCGATCGTGATAATGGGACAGCTCATGATCTCTTCGACCTTCACTTTGTCTGGATAGTGGCCCGTGGCCGCGCACCGACGTAGAATATCCCTATCTGTAATCACACCAACGGGCAATCCTTGCCTCTCAACGAGCAAGGACCAGACGCTTGCTTGGATCATTTTCTCGATTGCTTGTGAAACTGGCTGATGTGAGCCGATCGCTGCAACGTTCCGTTCCATGATTTGTCTGACCGTGAGTGTTATTGGCAAGGTTCTCAACGGCGCCGAATCTGGCTTTTCTTCCTCTTAAATCTTAAGCATTTCAAGAGTAACGGAAGGACTTGGACAGCGACCGACGGTATTCTCTCGTTCTGCTTTTAATGTCAGTGAGCTCTGAATGTTACCCGAGTGAATAATATTGCCCTTCGTGAAGAAAAGGAAATACCCGCTTTTTCCACAGTCTACTGTCCTTCGGCAGATCTGCTCATCCGGCCCATAAGTTGCTATCGAGCGTAGAACCCTCCACCACCAATGAATCCGAGTCAAGAGAGAAATCAAGCTATGCCGTTATGGCGCCCGACGGCACCTCGGAAAATCGGGTGTCCAAATTCCGAGAACACATACCAATCGTTCTGTCCGCATAAGACGTCTTCATACAGACTGTGAAAGAGGAGTTGACTGGGATGGGAGATGTTCACGTCCTTGGTATTTCAGGCAGTCTGCGTAGAGGCTCATACAACACGGCGCTGCTGAGAGCTGCTTCCGAACTCTTGCCAGACCATGCGTGGATTTATTCGGGATCTGCTCGTGGCCGTGGCGGATTGGACTCAACGTCCAAAGAAAAAGTCATCACACGTGAACGGGCTGCAATAAGCACATGATAACCGCTATGTGATGCGGTGTCAGAATGGCACAGCTTGGACGTTATTCCGATACCAGGGTCTGTGACTGTTCCCTGAGGAAGTTCAGGAGGTAGTGTAGACCACCTACTCCTCTGCCTGTGGCTCCGCTGGCCCGCCAACCGACGAACGTTTGGGCTCCAGGCCATGCGCCCGTTGTGGCCCCGCCTCTTCTGTTGGCGTACACGACCCCGAACTGTATTTCATCTAGGAACTTCTGAGTCTCTCGCGGGTCCTCGGTGAAGATCCCCGCCGTTAGGCCGTATTCTGTATCATTGGCTTTTGTCAGTGCCTCGTCCAGAGTCTTGAACTCGTCGACGAGGAGCAGAGGCGCAAAGAGTTCTTCCTTGAAGAGTCGATGATCGCTTGGAAGGTCTGCGATCACGGTAGGCTCCACGTAATAGCCCCTAGCGTAATCTCCGTCGTTCAGTACGTGGCCACCACAGATGATGTTGCCTCCGCTATTCCTAGCCTCCCCAACGGCGCTTGCGAATCTCTTAACCGCAACTTGGTTGATGAGCGGTCCGATGAACACGTCTTTGCGCCGTGGGTCGCCCACGACGAGTTGCCTCACCCTCGCTTTGAGTAGGTCTAGGAACTGTGCTTTCACATTGCTTTGAACGTAGATCCTCGAGGTGGCGCTGCACTTCTGTCCGCTGTATCCGTAGGCTGATCTGACAATTCCCTCCACCGCTTTCTCAAAATCGGCCTTCGACGTCACTATGCTGGGATTCTTGCTGCCCATCTCTAGCACTACCGGCTTCGGGTACGGCTGGCTAGCAAGAAATCGGCGATAGAGTCTCATCCCGACGTCCCTAGATCCCGTGAACGCGATGCCTGCGACATCAGGATTGGACGTGAATTCATCCTCGAAGTTCGCGCCTGGACCTGTAATGTAGTTCACCACTCCGGCAGGAACACCGGCGTCGCGGTAGATTCGGTAGAGCATCAGGCCCGTGAGGGGTGCTTCGCTTGTAGGCTTGAGGACGACTGTGTTGCCGGTTATCAGGGCGCCGAGAGCCATGCCGTTGGCGAGCATGAAGGGGAAGTTGAACGGAGAGATAACCGCCCAGACGCCGTACGGCTTGCAGACCATCCTGCAATCTTCGCCCGGCGCACCTGGGCCCATCTTCCGCGTGTACCCTTCGTACTGCTCCATGATCTTCGCGTAGTACCCTATCGCATCGACGGCTTCCCAGGCCTCTGCCAGCGCCTCAAGCCTGTTCTTGCCGACCTCATATGTGATCGCGGCGGCGATCTCGAACTTCCTTTCGTCTATCACGTCAGCGGCTCGCAGCATGACTCGGATGCGTTCCTGCCACGGCGTCATACTCCATGACTGGAACGTCTTCCTCGCTGCCGCTATCGCTCTTCTACCGTGCTCTCTCTTACCCTTCTGGAAGTGTCCTACAACTATCGAAGTGTCGATGGGGCTTCTATGCTCGAACTCGCCCGCGTCTGACTCGACCTCCTCATCGTTGATGTACATGGGATAGTACTCGTCCAGGCTGCGGCTGAACCGTTCCAGCCCGGACTCGTACTCAGGATGTATTCGTTCGTCGGCGAAGAGCGTAACATAAGTCACTTTAGAGGCCACAGGGATCCCACCGTCGCCTGCTGAAGGGCTGGGGCACCGACATTTTAGGTTGAACATTTCCATACTGCAACCTGCAATCATCGAATGATCTTCGACCTTGAAGCGGGCCCGCCTGGAAGGCTCATGTTTGGCAACATACGGTGCTCCGCAGGTGACAAGCGAAGTTCTCTCCAGAGGAGAGATACGCGGTAGGTTTCACGCCGCGCCATAGGGAAAGCGACTGGTCAGAGTCCAACAGGGCCCGAGCGGTGAAGATGCCTCATGAGGAGAAGATCACTCGAGCGGTCAGAGTATTGCTGCCAACCGAGCTCTTCAAACGCGGAAGGGGTAGGGCCGCAACCTCACGCTTGTTACACTCGACCAACGAGTGGATAGGCGTCCCTTCAGCGCGTGTGGACTTGCACTCGCCGTGGGGCTCTGTTCGCTAGTCGGCAGGTTTAGGTTTCTGTTCGGTTTCGGCGGCTCTGGCGCTCTGAGCGATTAGAGCCTTCCATCGGTTACCTATTATCGGGCGTTACCAATCATTCTGGAATGAAAAGCCGAAATGAAGTGTGATTTGAATGACCAACACAAAGGGGCATATGATAAGTCTCTTTAGCAGACTGCTTATGGTGGCCGCTGTTACCGTGTCTATTTCAGTGGTGGCCGCGATTCTGCTGATAGAGAAGTTCGGGATGACATGGCCTATTGTTCCCGTAATGATTTTTACAATCATCGTTCCCGCAACACTCGCAATAGCAATCAACTATCTGTATTGGCGTCCACGATACAGGGTGCCTAAATAGACATCCGCCGATGTCGAACACCCAACACGAACAGCCATAAACCGAACAGAGCCCGCCGTGGAAAGCCTTAAAGGCGTCAGACGCACATATATGACGAGCGTCAGATGAGCGTGTCTGACATGTTCAGGTGGGGCTACCTCACACCACGCCAACGTCATATCTGGAGTCTCAGGCTTGGCGGACTCACAGAGTCCGATATATCCAGAAAGGAAGAGATCAGTCGCCAATCCGTCCATATAATCCTGAATGTCGCACGAGAGAAGATCTCGCAGGCGCTGAAGGAGGCCGCTGAAGTCAACAGGATCGAGATCAAGCACATGGACGTGATGAAGGGCATACTCGTCGGGAAGAGCCTCGAGTTCAACCACAAAGTCGTTGTCACCTATTCTTCCTCGAACGGGATCAGGGTTTGGTACGCGCATCACGACGACTGCCGAGAATGCAAACTCGACAGGGGCTGGGTCAAAGTCATCCTGAAGGAGGCGCAGGAGCGCAGGATCGACCTGAGTGACGCCGAACTTCGACTCCCACCGAATAGGCTTGCCAAACTCATCTTCTCGAGAATGCTGCCGGGTGTCGAGCTTTGAACCGACCCGCGAGAACGTCTTCGGGGTATTGTCCTCACGCGCCCCCTAGGAAGGGACATATGCACGAAGCCGTGCTCTATTCGCTCGCCGGCCGGCTTTCGATCAAAGTCATAGACTTCCAGAGCGCATTGGACGGGATCGTCGCGTACACAATTCTCTTTTCCCTCCTATTCCTCTCCTCATTCGCAAACGCGCCCACGGCCGGGCTCCTCGAAGTCTATCGGAATTCCCTGTTGATGGCCGGTCTCGCCGCTGCGTGTGCCCTTGCAATCATCTATGTGTACGCGAGGTCTGTTGGTAAGAGCGAGTTCCGTTTTGGACTCGACAACGCAAAGGAGAGCGTACTCACATCGCTTACTGCTTTAGTCATCTGGGCGACGGCGTGGATACTCTTCGGCGAGTTCTCAGGAACCTATCACCTCGCGCTGGAACGGGTCCGTCTTGGCCTTGTTCCACTGGCGCTGGTAGTTGGCCTACTTGATGGCCTCGTGGTGTACGCATTCTGCGCAGAGAGGTTCGTGATCGGTCTCGGTAAGCAGACTGGAATTCTCATATCATCATTTCTTGGATGGTTGCTCTTCCTCGCCGTCTCAGTGGATTTCGCCCTCTACCTGCTTCCGGTTGTCGTCGTGTTCGCGTATGTGAGTGTGCGGTCCCGATCCCCGCTGGGGCCCGCTTTCGTGACGGGTCTGCTCATGGTTTTCTTCTACGTGTACTTTGCCGCGTCCCCTTGGATTCTAGGAAGTCGCCAAACGGGCTACTGGCTGATGACGGCCGTAAGCTCGGTCTCAGCTCTCTTGGCCGGCTTTGTCGTAGCAAAGGTTCCGCTTCGAGGGGTTTCGTGTGGAGAAAACTCCGCGGTCTAGAAAGCTACTCCTCGCGGCGTTGCTTGCTGTGATTCTAGTTCTTTCGGTTCTAATTTCGCTGAAACTGGACTTCGACAACCGAGACAGGCTCTTCCAGAGCATAGTCAAGGACAGTCCGGACGCGATGCAAGCCTTTCAGAAACTCGCTGAGGTTACGCGTTCGGATGCGGTCATCTTCTCCTGGTGGGACTATGGACGCGCGATTCAGGATTTCGCGGGAAGGAGAGGGGTCGTAGCGTACCCGTCCAGGGATATCTTTCAGTCCGTTGGCGCGAGCGACAATCCCATCTACGCCTTGGAGATGCAGATCTTCGGAAGATTCGAGTCGTCCGAGAGGATTCATGACGCCGCGAGGGCGTTTCTTCTACCAGAAGACGAGTCCTTAACGATAATGCGCAGGTATGGGGCAACGCACGTCATGGTCTTCCACGGCGAGGACGAGCACGGAGCATTCAACGACCTAGAGAAGTTCCCTTGGATCGCAAGGATTGCAGGCTACAACGCATCGGAGTACGTGCAAGTCAAAGCAGCATCGCCTAGACCGACATATGAATTGACTTCGAAGGCTGAGGACGTGACCATGCTGAGATTGCTGTTCGACGAGAGATTCCACCCGCAGCACTTCACAAAGCTCTACGAGAACAAGGTGACGAAGATCTACCGAATAGAGTACGTCCTATCCGCTGTTTCTTATTCCAAATCAAAAGGAGCACAGAACGGATTTTCGTGGTGGTCAGCTTCGTCGGCGCTTGTTCTAGGGAACCACCGGACAGCGGTTCGAGTAGACACATAGTACGGCCGACATTAGGCGAGCTACACGGCTGGTAGCAGGATCTGTACGCCCAAGACACAGGGTTAACGCAGAAAGAGCTCGGCGTAAGGGACCCCTAGAAGCATACAAAGCCGGCTGCGGTGACCAGAGTCAAGTGAAACCTTAGCCTAGAGGCCGCCTTCACGAACGTTGAATTTTTCATGGGATTCCGGATGAGTCCGCTCACATTCTTGTCAAACCACCTCAGCAAATTTAACTTCCTCCTGCAGTGAGCACTTGCCATCTACGACTTGTCGGTCCGAGATCGACCGGCAACTGTCTGGTAGCGTGTAGGCGTTGAGTGGGGACTTGGTTCACGACACTATGAAGTGTGAACTTCGCATATTCGGGCAGCGTCACGTAGCCGTTGATGTCCAGGCGCTCTGTGATCACCTCGACATGTTGGTCGGTACCGCGGTCGCGGAGGTCATAGTGAATCAGCATGAATTTCGCCTGGGCAAAGAGGACGCTGCAAGGATTCGCCAGGAGAGACCGCAAGCCTCTCTTCGGGAACTAGTTGACTCCTTGATAAGGGCCGAGTGCCTTTCAGGCGTCGGTATGGTGAAAGTGAGGATTCCTGAGAATTCTGTTGGCCCAGTCGATTTGGACATATCAAATCCCTGTGTGAAGCGAACGGCTGGCCCCTACAGGAGTATTGTCTTCTCCTACTGGTGCGGAGTGTTCACCTGTCTTCTTGGCAAGGAATTCAAGGCAGAATACGTGGCCTACGATCGAGACAGGGATCTGTTGAAGTGCCGGATGGTCCCGGGCTGAGAGCGAGTGGGAGACGTTGCTTCAGAGCAGATTAATAGATCCGCGTATGAGGCGGCTTCCATGGCCGAGGAAGAAGTGCTCGCCTTTTTCAGGCGTACGCTATCTGCACCTCTGCCTCCGTCAATTTCACTCATCACGTCCTGAAGCTGGGGGAAAGCCTTGACCAAGACGAAGGCTCATCATCATAAATCCGGGGAGAATCGCGCAAAGGTCAACAAAGAGGCTCATCCCAAGCTCGATGAGAGGGAGTTTCCAAGACTCAACCAGTTCCTGCAAACCATTATCGACAATGCGAATGTTTGGCTTGACGTGCTCGACGAGAAAGCGAACGTCGTGATCTGGAATAACGCCGCTGAAGTGATCAGCGGCTACTCGCGGGAAGAGGTTGTAGGACACCGGGAGATCTGGGACTGGCTCTACCCAGACGAAGAATACCGAAAATGGATAATGGACTCAGTCGCCGACGTACTCCAACGTGGAAGAGTTGACGAGGATGTCGAGACAAGGATCAGGAGGAAGGACGGCCAAATCAGGATCATATCTTGGAACGAACGGAACCTAGTTGACGAGCATGGCAAAGTGATCGGTTCCATCGCGATCGGCCGCGATGTCACTGAACGCAAGAGGATGCAGGAGGAGCTTGAGCACTACTCCAAACACTTGGAGCAGCTGGTTGCTGAGAGGACGGGGAAGCTAGCGGAGAGTGAGAAGAGATTCAGAGAGCTAGCTCACTTACTGCCACAGATCGTATTCGAAATCGATGAAAAAGCGAAACTTACATTCCTGAACCACATTGCATTCGCCTGGACCGGCTATAGTGAAGATGATCTTCGCAAGGGCTTGAGTGCCTTTCAGATGTTTGTTCCAGAAGACCGCAACAGGGTTATGGACAATATGCGAAGGATAATGAACGGAGAGAAGCTAGGTGGTAATGAGTACACGGCGCTGAGGAAGGACGGCAGCACATTCCCTATCATCATACATTCCAGTCCCATTATTCTCGAAGGCAAGGCTGCGGGATTGAGAGGCATCGCCATAGATATGACAGAACGGAAGCAGATGGAGGAACGTCTCCTCAAGTCTCAGCGGTTAGCCGCCATCGGAGAATTGGCGGCGATGGTGGGTCATGATCTCCGAAATCCATTGACGGGCATCGCAGGCGCTGCGTACCTTCTCAGGTCAAGGTTGGGCTCGCAAATCGACGACAAGACCATGGGGTTGCTCGAGGTCGTTGAGAAGAACGTGGAGTACTCAGATAAGATCATAAGCGATCTCCTAGAATACTCCGGAGAGCTACGGCTACAACCAACCGTGACAAGTGTGAAATCAATCACACAGGACGCACTACTGTCGGTCAGGATTCCTGGCAACGTACTAGTAGCAGACTTGACAGAGAATGAGCCTGAGATAACTGCTGATGACCAGAAGATGCGGAGAGTCTTCGTTAACATCATCAGAAACGCCGTCGAAGCCATGCCTGAAGGTGGCACACTCACAATATCAAGCAAGAGAACGAACGACGACGTGGACGTCGTGTTCGCTGATACGGGAGTAGGCATGACAACGGAAGCCATGAAGAAACTTTGGACGCCGCTCTTCACAACAAAGGCGAAAGGGATGGGATTAGGTTTAGTCATCTGTAAGCGTATAGTGGAAGCGCATGGGGGCTCCATCTCCGCTGAAAGTGCACTCGGAAGAGGCTCAACCTTCACAGTTAAGCTTCCAATTAAGCCAGACCTGAAGGAGGTGAAGGAGACATGAGCGAAACGGCCAGGATTCTCGTCATCGACGATGACGAAAGCGTGAGAAAGGTCTTGGCGATGGCCCTAGAAGACAAAGGCTACATTGTCGACGTTGCGAAGGACGGCAAAGAAGCCATACGCAAATCCAACGCCACCTTCTACAACTTGGCTCTAGTCGACATCCGCCTACCCGATATGGACGGCGTAGCGCTCCTGACTGCCATGAAAGAAACCACACCGAAGATGGTGAAGATAATACTCACAGGTTATCCCTCGCTCGAAAACGCGATCGAGGCCGTCAACAAAGGCGCAGACGGCTACATCCTCAAGCCCGTAGACATGGAGAAACTCCTGTCGACGGTTGAGGAACATTTGAAGAAGCAGCAGGAAGCGAAGAAATACAGTGAAGAGAAAGTGAGAGAGTTCATCGAAACGAGAGCCAAAGAACTAGAGAAACGTCCCTGAGAATGGGCGCTTTCTCGTCGACAGCGAAAAGTGAGACCTCTGCATGAGGCATGCGAGGCATCTTTGACAGTCAAGGATAGAACTCAAGCATCAAGTCTTCAGGGCTATCGCGAATAAGCTCCCGTAAACCATTCCCACAAGAATCTCTCGCTCGCATCCGCGAGATCTGTCTATTAGGCGCGCAGGACTACTCCGATCGGATGCGAAGTCTTCCCCTGCGGCTGACATGGTCAGAATAACCCTGCTTCGAGGAGGAAGTTCATGATTCGCAAATGCGACGACAGAGACTCTGAGATGATCTACGCGATCATCAATGAGGCGGCCAAAGCGTATCGAGGGGTCATCCCTGCGGACTGTTGGAAAGAACCCTACATGTCCAAAGATGCGCTTCGGCATGAGATGAATCAGGGTGTCGTATTCTGGGGATATCAGGAAGATGGCGAGCTGCTCGGTGTTATGGGCATTCAGCATGTTCAAGATGTAACGCTCATCAGACACGCCTACGTTTGCACAGCCAAACGAAATCAGGGCATAGGGGGAAAGCTGTTATCCTCTCTTTGCAAACAGACGGCTCAGCCGATCTTAGTCGGCACATGGGCAGATGCCGTCTGGGCCATTCGTTTCTATGAAAAGCATGGTTTTCGATCGGTTTCCCCAGAGGAGAAGGATCGGTTGCTGAGAAGGTACTGGTCAATCCCGAAGCGTCAGATCGAAACCTCTGTCGTTCTAGCAGACCAGAGGTGGTTCGATGCTCGTCAACAAGAAGCGCCGGTGGTTCAAGCGCAGCCTCTTGTGAAGAATATCGACTAAGCGGTTCTTGAGCTGAGAAAGAACTGAAAGTGAGCCGTAAAGATACGGCAACTGATCGGAAACCCGCTCTGGGGCCATTGGTTCTGGCCGGCAGGAGCATTTGACTCTTCTTATGTGCCGCGGGTTCACGGATCAAAGGGTACGTCCTACACCAGAGACCTGCGTCTTTGCCCAAAGTTGACAACAACATCTATACTTCTGCTCCCTCGAGATGCGTATGCAAAGAACGTGGCTGTAATGGGCTGGTACTGTCCGAAGTGCCGTACGGCGTTCGTTGAGTTTCAATCCACCTGTCCCTACTGCCTTGTGCCGCTGAGAAAGTCGAAGTACGAGGACCGGATCTAGTCGAAAAAGAACCAAGGCATTCCTACTGCTCGTCAGGCTGCCAAGACTGAAGGTTTCCACGGTTGGCCGCGTCTAGGGAGAGTAGGAGCAACCAATGACATTGATCGCCCATTTTCTCTCACGCAGCACAAGATCCTATCATGTCGCTGTCGCAACTGTTCACGTCCACTCATCTTTTTTCTTTTTTCCCAGAGCTGCTTCCTGTCAGTATGCCAGAGGCTCATGCTATGCTCTCGCTCGTAGCGGACTCACTTGCGTCTTCTCTGCTTGCTGAGCTGGGGCAGGGCTCTACCAGCCTCCTTCAGGATCATGTGGATTTTGTTGTGAGAGAGCAGAGACCGGTCTAGTAGTGAAGCCATTGCTTCATGACTTCGCTCAACCTAGTTCTTTCTTTCGGCCGAGTTCGAGGATAGTTGCCTCCAACGATGTTGTCCATTGCTATTCAAGACACATGATGAAGTCTGTCTCTGACCCTGTGCTGTTGACAAGCGACGATGGCGCCTACCTCATCGATATCGCAGGAAAAAGGCACCTCGACTTCTCGACACGGCATTCCGTTATGGCACTAGGGTTTGCTAACAAGAGAGTAAACGAAAGCACGGTATATATGTATTCTAAGCGTGCTTTCATTCCTGACAAGTACGCAGTTGGCTTATATTGTTGCTCGATGAAAGCCCTATCATTTAATCCGCTTGTGTGAGTTATCGCTATGCAGACAGAGGGTCCGACTCGTATCATTGGCGAAGGCATTGACCACATAATCACCCTTCCCGTCTTCAACTGGGACAACATGCGCGCGCAAGTGCCAATGGCCAATATCTACAACTCTCTGAAGGCCAAGTTCGGCAAGTCACCCTTAATCTACGTTGCCGAACAACTGGAACAACGCGTCAAGAAAAAAGACTTAGTGGTCTTAACTACAGGGTTCTACGTGACTTCTGGAGAAGTGTTGGAGACAGATGGCCCTGTCGGAGCCGCAACCCTCGCCAGGGGAATCGACATCGGCCTAGGTGCGGCCTTGGTGATGCTGGTTGAGGAGAATTACGTGGATAGCATGAAAGCAATATGCGCCGCGGCCGGATTGAACGTCTGCGGGACTGACAGAGTCAAGAATGGTCTGCATAGGATCGCTGTCGAAGGCTTCCCCAAGGAAAACGAGAAAGCCGAAGCGGCGGCCGAACGTCTCATACGAACTCTAAATCCTTCTGCGCTCATATCGGTGGAGTGCCCTGACCGCAACCTAAAGGCAGTCTATCACTCAGCGAGTGGAAACAACATAACATCGTATCAGGCAAAACTCCCAGTCCTCTTTGACTCTGCCTACCGCTCCGATGCGTTTACGGTAGGAATAGGAGACTTCGGTAATGAGATTGGAATGGCCAATCTCCGGGAAATCTTTCAGGTACTCACGCCTTCTCACGCGAACTGCAAGTGTGGGTGTGGGGGCGGTATTGTGGGCTCTACAAGGACACATGGTTCGATAATCGCGAACATATCCAACTGGGGAGCCTACGGGCTTGAAGCCGCTTTGGCTCTGGTCCTTCGGAATTCTGACGTAATGCATGGTCCGGCGCTGGAAACTAGAGTTCTGGAAGAAGCGGCACGCCAGGGGTATGTGGATGGGGCCACAGGTTTCGTTGAGCCCACCGCCGATGGGGCCTCGAAGGAGATCAACGCGAACATTGTTCACATGCTTCGAGCGTTGCTGTTGTTGCAAGAAAGCAAGTTGTTTCAAAGTTCTTTCAGTTAGTCCTAGAGATAGCGCGCACGAACCGCGCCTGCGGCTCCTGTTCTCATTCGCAGCAGACTCACGGAGTCAACGACGGCTATTACACTCCCGTCCTGAGAACTGATCAGAAGATCTACCCGTCGCATTCCAGGAGTTCTCTTCTCTGAAAAATCAGAACATGTTGAACTTCTACAACTTGACATTGCTCAAGAAAAGCCAATCCCTGTGAAACGAAAGTCATCCGCGCATCAGCGTGTGGCAGTTCCCTTAAGTATCCGTACCTCACGTCGTGGCAATGTCTGAGCTAGGCCCAATCCATACTGTCTAAATCCGTCCTCTACGGCGTGGATAACGTCAATGGGTTTGACTGCTTGGGCCACATCCCTCTCTGCTAATGGAAGCGTCAAAATGAAACACCGTCAAGCCCGCGATTGGTCAACCAGGGCTATAGGTGCTATTCTCCTCAAGCATCATTCACAGGACTATTTCACTGAATCTGAATACTCGGCGCAAAGGCTGGTTGTCCCGGTCTTACAATTGGCAGAGATCGCGTCGGCGTCAATAGCTGAAGGCGTAGATCGAATTGTAACTCTCCCAGTGTTCAGCTGGGATAACATGCTCGCACAAGTCCTATGGTCAGCCTTTGTGACGCGTTGAAGAGGAAGTACGGCAGATCGCGTATTGCATGCGTTGTATGCCGTACGTTATGACAAGAACTAAGTGCTTTCCTCATACTAGATACAGCCACGTGGCGTAAGGAAAATGGCAGCACCTGCGACAGTTGCTAGAAGACCGTTGCTTACGGCTAGACAGGTAGGCATGGTTGCGGCGCTGGGCGGACTTGGCTTCGCTTGGCGAGCACTGGGCCTCGTGATCCCGCTCTATCCTCCATTCGTACTAGATGTCAGGGAGACACTGATAGCGATCGTAGCGTTTGCGGGTGGACCGTACGTAGCCATCGCCTCGGGTTTCTTGATGGGACTGCCGTCTGCACTTCCTATGCTCGATCCCTGGTACTATCCAATTGTCGGCCTCATCCTGTGCGCGTTCACCAAGACCATTTGGAACAATAGAGGATGGAAAGGCTATCTCCTGCTGACGGTGGTCATGGTGGTTGCCGAATTCATAGGTTCGACTCTATACATCGCTGCGATGTGTTACGGGCTTCAGATAGCTCCATTCTGGCCCGAATACATAGCCAACTTTGCTAGCGGCACCTACTTCATCTATGTGGCTCAGGAAGTGATCCCACTGATAATCTGCATAAGGTTCTTCCCCGACTTCATGAAACCACGGTGGCTCTGGCGAGGCGGAGAAGCAGTCGACTAGGAGAGTGGTAGATCCGTATGTCAAACAAGCAGTACGTATATCTTGTCATCATGATCATTGTAGCCTTTGTCTTGGTGGTTCTTCGATCGTACGCAGTCGGTGTCCAGTGGAACCCCTTTGGGTTCATCTCCAAGACGAGAGTAGGCCAACTCTTGCCCGAACCGGTCCAGTACCTGCTGATGCTCATCGTGCTCATCGCCGGGGTAGCCTTAGCAGTCTATTTCGAGCGCAGGACAAGAGCGAAAAGGTAGAGCTATCGCCCGGACCACCCAACTTCCCAATTTTTTGTACTCGACTCTCAACTGTACGTCTCTATGGACATTGGAACGCCGAAGCGAGGATCAAAAGGCTTTTCACAGTCGTACGCTTCTATGCCCGGCTACCGACATTCCCAAAATTGGTGTACTGAATGTCTTCTGCGTTCTTAATGTCTGATATGACCTGGCCTGAGGTTCAAGAGGCGCTTAAGCGGACAGACATTGTCCTTTTCCCTGTAGGGTCAAGCGAACAGCATGCGACGCATCTTCCTTTGAACAACGACATCTTTACATCGTTTGAGATCTCAAAGCGAGTAGCCGAGAAGCTAGCTCCAGAGATCACGGTCCTCGTAGCGCCGCCGCTTCCTTACGGGCTATCCCCTCACCACATGGGCTTTCCGGGAACCATTTCTCTACAGACGGATACCTTCATAGAAGCCGTGAAGGATGTCTGCCGAAGCCTTGCGAGCCACGGATTCAGGAACATACTGATAGTTAACGGGCATGGTGGAAACACTGGCGCTCTGCACATCGCGACGCAGCAGGTTGCCGGCAAAATAAAGGCGAAAGTCTTCGTGGTGGAATGGTGGGACCTAGCGCCAGACGTTATTGCAAAGCTTTTCGCACCCCCTTTCTATCACGCATGCGAGACCGAGACTTCCATGGTCCTCGCACTTGATCAGCGGGTTGATATTACGAAGGCTAAACCCTCCGTCCCCCGGCGGGGTTCAAGGTTCATTGCGCACGATTTCATGGCAATTGGGCCGAAAGTCTATGAGCCCTTGCTCGATATGAGGACGATCACAGAGACAGGGGCGGTCGGAGATCCCACGAAGGCAACAAGAGAAAAAGGTCAAGAATTGCTCGATGCCGTCTTGGACAGGTTCGCCGGCTTCATCAAAGAGCTTAAGACCAGTCGTGGGGCCTCTTCATCCTAGATTACTGTCGCACACTTGGCAGACGGGATGAAGATGCGTGTATCCTGAAACCGGAGGTTCGAAGAGAACATGAGCGAAGCGGTAAGCCTGGAAAAGGTCTCCTACACTTACAGCGGCGGTACCAGGCCAGCTCTTGAGGCAATAGAACTGAGGGTCAGGCAAGGCGAGATACTTATGATAAGTGGACCTTCAGGGGCCGGGAAGACCACGCTCTGTAGGTGTCTAAACGGCCTCATACCGCACTATTTCAGGGGAAAACTTGAGGGAAACGTGATTATCAGCGGTACCAACACGCGAGTGTCGACCATCAGCGCGCTATCCCATGTCGTCGGCCTACTGTTCCAGGACCCCTCTAGTCAGTTAGTAAATCCAACCGTAACCGACGAAGTGGCCTTTGGGCCTGAAAATTATGGAGTTGCCCCTCATGAGATTCGAACTAGAGTAACGAAAGCTCTTGAACTCATGCGGCTCAAGGGCTACGAGGAGAGAGGTCCTCACTCGCTCTCAGGAGGTGAGCAGCAAGCCTGCGCGCTAGCCGCGATTGTGGCGATGGACCCGAGCATTTACGTTCTGGACGAACCCACATCAAACCTCGACCCGATCGGGAGCGCGAAAGTCCTTAACCTAATGGCAGACCTCGCCCAGCAACAAAAGAGAACCATGATTATCGTCGAACACAAGATGGAAGAACTGCTCCACCTTGTCGATCGCTTGGTCGTTCTTCACAAGGGGTCAGTCGTTCTGGAGGGAAAGCCTAGGGAGCTTCTTGAGGACATTGAACTCATGGAGAAAATTGGATTAAAGCCGCCGCAGGTGGCATTGCTCGCGTCAAAGCTGAGAGCGAAGAGCCCTAGTTTGCCGATTCCGATGACGCTGGACGAAGCGGTGGCGGTCTTTCGAAAGGCATTTGCTGCTCGCGCACGGATCCGGCCGATCATCGAGAAGCAGGATCAACATCTATCTGTGACCGAGACTATAATCGAGGTCAAGGATCTTTGGCATATCTATCCTGCGGGGACTATTGCCCTGAAAGGGGTCACCCTCAACCTTCACCGAGGAGAATTTACTGCCATCATCGGACAAAATGGTTCAGGGAAAACTACTCTAGTGAAACATTTTAACGGCTTACTCAAGCCGACTAGAGGAACCGTCCTCGTATTCGGCACCGACACAACAAATGCAGCAATAGCTGATCTTTCGCGGAAAGTCGGGTACTGCTTCCAAAATCCTGATCATCAGGTGTGCTGCGAGACCGTAAAGAAGGAACTCGAGTTTGGGCCACGAAACCTCCAGGTCCCCGAAGATGAAATTCAGAAGCGGGTGAAAGAAGTCGCTACTGCTGTGGGCCTTCAGGAGATTCTGGACGTGAATCCATTCTCCGTGAGCAAGGGCGAGAGGCAAAGGATCACGGTGGCGTCTCTACTCACGATGAGCCCTGACGTCTTAGTAGTTGACGAGCCAACAACTGGGCAGGACTATCGCATGGGTAGAGAAATGATGGAGTTCTACAAGCAACTCAATGAAGCCGGAGGGAAAACAATAATCGTGATAACTCACGACATGAACATAGCCGCAGAGTATGTGAAACGTGTGATCGTGTTAAAGGAAGGCCAAGTTCTCGCAGACGGCCCCACTCGCGAAGTCTTTGCTCAGACAGAACTCTTGCAGACCACATATCTCAAGCCCCCACAAATAACTCGCCTAGGTCAGCTACTCAACGAGTACGGGATGCCGGAAAATGTGCTCACGGTCGATGAAGCAGCTAAGCTCTTTGAAGAGAATCTTGCAGTGTGAAGACCATGGCTTTTGAGTATATCCCAGGAAAAACACTCTTTCACAGGCTGGACCCGCGAACAAAGTTCCTTTATTGGGCTGTGGTTATTACGTTGGCCGTATCTCTGGGGACAGACCCAATCTACACTTTCGTTCTCTTTCTCTCATTGCTGCTAGTGGTCCGTCTATCGAAGATCCCCATGAGCAAAGTGGCGGGCTTTCTGAAAGGAATTGTGCCCGTTGCTGCGATGTACGCTTTTTTCAACTTGCTCTTTCCGCCAACAGCGACGCAGTTTACCAAGCCCTACGTATTCTTTTACGTGATCCCGAACTTGCTGCCGATCACCTTGGAGGGGTCTATCTGGACATTCGGTGCCGTGCTCCGATTCCTCATAATCCTGCTAGTCATAAGGACCATTCTGATGATTACACCAATACGTGATCTTATCATAGCATTGGTCAAGCTAAGACTGCCTCCTGAATTCGGGATGGCTCTCAGCATAGGCTTCGCGTACGTTCCCGTGCTAATAGATGAGAACACGAAGATCAAAGAGGCTCAAGAGGCCAGGGGTTGGAGATACGAATACCGCAATCCAGTGAAGAGGTTCAACGCATTGCTACGTCAGATGTTCATCCCAGCGATCTTCAACTCTATCAGAAGAACAGGTGACATCGCAGTAGCTATCGAATCGAAAGGCTTCAGTCACAACGTGTCTGGCCGAACATACATGCGAGAACTCAAGTATACGAAAGAAGACTATGCGATGATGATCCTTCTGATCGCCGTGCTCATAGGAGGAATTGTAATTGGCCCTTGGGGCCTTAGCTGGGCATACTATCTGAACTCTGTCGAAGCCATTAAGAGATTTCTCCATCTCTGAGCCAACGCTTCCCCTCAGTATTAGTCCAATTCCGAAGAACAAAGGAGGCGGCTTCATTCCCAGCTCAGGTTGCGAGGTGCCTCACGACGCCAAGTTCGAGAACATAAAAGCCATGATCCACACCGACAAAACCTACCAGCTTTCCAAGAGCTAGCGAAAGGGATGCGAGGGTCATAATGGAGAGGCTCTTCGACGTAGCATTTGTTCGACCTCCTTCAAACAGTTACATCAATTGTGTATCGACAAACCCTAGGAGAAGCAAGATCGATCTGGGGCTTGCGAAAGAGCAGCATAGGCAGTATGTTTCCACGTTGAAAGGGTCCG
>Ga0209725_1000538_pt1 | contig 23041 bp, 19 predicted proteins | sample I18A1metaG_FD_184145 | JGI IMG/M metagenome (GOLD analysis project Ga0209725, IMG submission 184145) | Lake sediment bacterial and archeal communities from Gulf of Boni, Indonesia to study Microbial Dark Matter (Phase II) - ​I18A1 metaG... | ecosystem: Environmental > Aquatic > Freshwater > Lake...
TCTCCGAACCGCCGTCTATACTCTTTGCTCAAGGCGACAGAGATCTCATTCATAATGGAATCGCAGATATAGTCAGGATGCCCAAGCCCCTTCCTCTCAACGATCTCAACACCCTGCCTCTCCAAGGGCACTTGCTTCAACTCAGTTACTGCGATCTTTCGCATCAGCGTACCCTCGCGTCGAGAAAGGACGCATTTTTGCTATTAATGCCTTCGTACCCAGAATATTCCTATAGGAATCGAGTTCCTGCTTACGATGTATCAATCCTGTGAGGTATGGTTGGGTAGTTACTGTTTGGTGCCTCGTGTCCAAGGCGATCCCCGCCTTAGGTGGACATCTAGGAGGGTTCTTCTCCGTTTTCTGTACAAGGAAAGGATAGGAGTCTTTGGTAGGATCATCCAATACATCGGGCGGAAGCTCTGCGTCTCAATAGTTAGCGAACGCGCCGAGCTTTCTACTTTTGGACTGTTTTTGATGACGCGTATTCTGCGGTTTCCCTAGCATCGTTGACGTAGTCGACAAGGGTCCACTCGTCGTATTCTCTGAACCTCAAGTCAAGCATGGCGTACATGCCTTTGGCGATCTGCTTCTCAACAACCTTGCTGCCCTCGCCGAACATATCCTTGAGAGCCTCATGGAAAGCTTCAAGCCTCTCAGGGATTCGCTCGCGTTCAACCCGGTGCCTGCTCGCAATATGGTAGTATATCACATATCTAGTGTTTTCACCAAAGACGAGAAGCCCTTCGTCGATGGCCTGTACTAGGATTCTGTCGAACCTGTCCTTGACTGGTTCGAGCGTTTCGAATGATCGTGACATGGGTAGGCCGTCGAGGCGGCGAGGGATAAGGAATTGTCTGTCTTGATGTGACATTCTGACTTTCTCTTATAGCATTGGGGCTTGAGCGAGACGTCCGCCCGACCGCGTAGGATCTCCTCATTGGCCGCACAGGTAGTCTCTACCCGTATAGCAAGTGTGATACGCAGTCCTCGCAGTCAAATGCGCCACTTCTGAGTCATGAGCAAAGGTGACACAGCCCCCCGTTCGCCATCTCGACCTATGATACAGCCTTTCCCAAACCGATATAGCTGACGTGTCCTTGTCTGAAGCTATGCTTCCTGGGTTGGAGGAGATACCTAGGCGGAGGAGGAGCCTCAACCTTGCTCAGAAGGATTTAGCCCTCTTGGCAGGCGTAAGCCAATCGATGATAGCCAAGATCGAGGGCTTGAAGATTAGTCCTTCTTATGGAAGGACCAAGAAGATATTTGACGCGTTGGAAGAGCTGGAGAGAAAGGCTGAGACTAAGGCCAAGGAGATAGCCAGCAGAAGGGTCGTCTGCGTTCGTAGACAAGACCTTGTGGCCAAGGCGACTATGGTGATGAGGCAGACAGGCTTCTCACAGCTCCCAGTCCTGGACAACGGGTTCGTCGTGGGCAGCGTCTCAGAGAAGTCAATACTCACCCAAGTGGTGAAAGGCAAAAGCCTCTCCGAACTCTCTCACGAGCGCGTCGAAAGCATTATGGATGAGCCGTTCCCCCAGCTTGACGAGGACTCTCCTCTGTCAACGATACTAATGCTACTACAACAAGGCCCAGCAGTGGTCCTCACGAAGAAAGGCCGCCCATCAGGAATAGTTACAAGAGCAGACCTCTTCAAAGTGATGCGAACCCGAACCTAGAAGAGAAATCAATCGAGGACATCGAAGATGGTTGCAGGCATCGTAGGGCTATTTCTGACGTGAATCACGTGTAGAATGACGTAGAATCGACAGATGCGACATACCGGTACTCCTGGCCTAGTTGCCACTCGTGGTCAAGAAGTCGAGTATTCTGTGATAGTCCTGAAGCTGCTGGGAGCTGAGGACCCTGGTAAGGCTTTGGTCTAATGATGGTACTGCCTCTTTCGTGTCTTGAGGATAGTTGTCTTGGCAAGCTCTGAGGATCTCTAGCTGCCTGATTGCGGGACATACTATAAGGGCTAGGATTAGGTCTTCCCAAAGAAATGGCCAAAGCACAGGATCACTAAGTACGGGTAGCAGCACCATTAGCGAATAGAGTCTTTCCTGTTCACTTTTGATAAACATTACACGTATGAGAATGGAAGCTTCGTCTGGCAAGATCTTCTTGCCTTCGATGCCTGCCACTACTACTTTTGTTTTGTCTCCTAGTTTGCTTTCCTCGAATAGTATCCGATCAACCTCTTTGGAGGTGAGCTGAGGAAGTTTGGTTAGAAGAGTAACCATTGTACGTTTGCGGCTAATTCTTTCGATCTTGACGATGCCCTTTCTCTCCAGGTACTCCAAGGTTTCGTGTAGAACCGATTTGCTCTTCACATATTGCCTTACCGATGGGCTGTCCCAGATCTCTTTGAATCTCACTCTGTCTTTTCGTGCGACGGCCATGTATATCGCCGCCATTCTCAGCACACGGCCTCTACGTAGATTGTTCTTTAGTTCGCGAAGTTGCTTGGATTCGGCGGTAGGACGAACCATGGCCATGTTCTATGGTTCTTGTTGCCTGAGTATTTGCTCCTAGAAAGGTGGGATCGAGAAACGATGCAGCGGCTTGGTCAAGCGCAGATCAGCATTCCGCTGCCGGATATGGAGACATCCAGACAGCCGAGCGTCGGCGGGGCCCATCCTCAGCCCCAACTAACACACGTTCATTGCAACTTCCCATTGTTGCTCCAATTGCTGCTGGCACTTTTCAAGCTGCCAGAGCGCCGAGCGTTCCTCTACTCTGACCGACTATTCATCTACTCAGTCATCAGAATCTCAACTGGAGCAGAAGGACTTCTCAGGAAGGGAATTGTGCTTTCTGCCCATCCCTTGGGTGGATATCAATCATGCATACTAGGCCACGTATGGCTTCTTGGCGCTCAATCCAAAGAGCGTTTTGTGCGGGGAATGGGGACACAAGACAGCCCGTTTGCCAACTGGAACCTGCCTGTTCCACCAGCGTTTACTGAAACTTGCTGCGCAAAGTACCAGTAGCCACCAGGTACTTTGCCAGACCAAGGGCTCCAACTTTCCAGGCGAGCAGGCGACCGAACCTCGTCGAACTTGAAGCATCGTTAATCGGGCGTGACCCGGAGCTTTTTTGCTGAGATTGCTTGGCAAATCAGACTGAGGTACCGGGTTGATGTGCTCGCGTGGCGCTGTGATAACGCCTCCAAGTACCGATTAGTCCTGTCGCCAAACTGTATAGGCAGAGACTGAAGACTATTGGCTCAAGTCGAATTCCCCATGGTAGATAATTGAGCATAAGTCCGATTAGGGGGGTGATTGCAAGGCTCAGTCCAACACTCAGAGCGAACCGTTCGACGTCATCTAGATCTCGACTAAATGGAAAAAGGGCTTGGACAGTTACGTAGCCGGGAAGGAAGAGGACGAAGATCGATCCTGCTATCCACCTCAACGTGATGTATGGGTACACTGACGGCACTAGATAGACGGCTACGACGGTTAATAGGCAGATAAGAACAACGAAGCTGAACCACGTGTTCCACTCGCGGAGCATAATATATTCGCGGAACGATTTCACGCCTGGTGGAGGCATTTCTAGGAAGATTTTGCTTTCCTCTTTGAGCCTCCTGACGGCCTCAGCCAACTCCTCTTGTGAAAGGTTAGCGTTGTATTTCAGGGCAATCGAGAAGAGTTCAGACACTGTTTTGGGCTTCTCTTCCCGAAGGATTTTCTGAACCGTTCCTTGGAGAGTCTTGTCTTCCTGTCTGGTTTTCTGTTGCTTATGGATCAATTTTGCGCACTATTTCAGATTTTATCGGTTCAGGATCGAACCGTTGGATCTAAGGAACATCAGGTTTACAGTCATCGTGAACAAGCTGGCCTCATTCATCTCAGCGTTGGTGTCTATGGGTTTCGGTATGAGAACATCCTACTTATTGCTGTTTCCATGTGGTCATATTCTACAAGGTTTTGGTACACCTACCTTTTCGACTGGTAAACAAAACTAGAAATAATCATTGGGGTGTTACGGGACTGTGTCGGGTGGCAAGATGTGAGAGGTTCGGGCAGGATTCCATTGACCCTTCTGGCGATTGGTTTTGCGATCTTCGTTGCGGCTAACTGTATTTCCGCAAGTAGTCAAGAATCTTCGACGAATGTAGGTGCCAAGTTTTTCTCGGCTGTTCTCTTGGCTAGGGAGGCGCAGATTGAAGGAGCTCAGAGAGAGACGATGCAGGAGCTTGCGGCTAGACTTAACGTTGCTGTGCAGCTACTTGAGAAGGCTGATGAGGCGAAGAATGAGGGCCGCTTAGGTTCAGCTCAGACCCTTTTATCGAGCGCTGAAGAACTCTTGGAAGACATTCTTCGAGCCGCTCGTGCCGAAAAGGCGGCTGCTGTGGAAAGGGCGAGCCAGCTGAGAACCCTCACGATTGTTCTCGTTCCGGTATTGAGCGCAATCATCACAGTCGTCACTGGTTATGTTCTGCGGTATGTTAGGAGGCGCAGTGTTGAACGCTTGTTTAAGATGTTGATCGTGGTCAAGAGGGAAGATGAGAAAGAACGTTAGTTTCCATAGTGAGTCGATAGCGATCTTCCTGTCTTCGCTGACGATCCTGTCGATGATTGCCTATGTTTCGGTGACTCCAAGGCCGAAGGAGCAGTTCTTCCAGATATACGTGCTAGGCGAGACCAGGATGGCTGAGAAGTATTATCCCGGTGGCAATCCAAACATTCCGCTTGGAGTTAGAGTCAAATGGTACTTGGGCGCTACCAACTTCATGGGCTCTCTGCAATATGTCGTCCTTAAGGTGAAGCTGGCAAATTCCACAATGTCGCCGCCGGATGATGTGAACAAGCTGCCCAGTCTTGCACCTATGCTCATGGAGTTCCGTCGCGTCCTGATGGATAATGAGACTTGGGAGTTCCCGTTGATATGGAGTATTGACGAAATCAGGATCGAAGGTGATGCCTGTCTAATAACGTCTATGATAGTGAATGATCGGAAGATCTTCCCTGAGCAGGTCCCGGCCCGCCGAGCGCATAACTATCGGATCATCATAGAGATCTGGACCCTAGATCCTATGGATCAGCGTATGATCTTCGGATGGAGAGCAGGGAACGAGAGAAAGGTGGCTTGGCTTCAGGTGTGGTTCAATGTCACGATGCCCAAGCCTTCCTTCTAAGGATAGTTTGCTCCGTCTAGACCTTGATGGTGTGCACGATCAGGCCCAGGACTTGGATAGGAAGCTCTTCGGAGCCTCCTCGACATTGTGAGGCTTGCTGGAGGCCCCCACTTCATCTTAGAAGAGAAAGCAGAGTTATCGTGTCCAAAGAATTGGGGTGAGAATTATTCCAACTTAGGTGTCGAATCCGTGATGCGAGACTTTCGTGAACCGTATGAACAATTGGCGTGTTATCCAAGACGGGGCCCCTGCGTCTAGGGTCGGAGTGAGCGCGGCTCAAGGTAGACGGATTCTTTCCTCCAATTGTTTCTTCTTCTCTCTCAGTTCGCCCACTTCTATCTGTAGTTCAGTTATTCTTGCTTCTAGTTCGCTGGTCGCTATTTCTTTCCTCTAGTTCCCCTATCTCCTCGAGTTCATTTCTTTCAGTTTCCAACGCCTTTGTCTTTTCTTCTAGCTCCACCTTCTTGGCTGTGAGCTTCTGTCTTGGCTAAAAGCCTCGCCCCTTTAGGTTTCGAGATCCTTGACTTTCGCCTCAGCTGTGGTAACCACCACCATGGTTTCAAGGTCACCAAACAGGTACGTTCTAGAGTGGAATAGGCTGAGAACTGTCAAAGAGACGGAAACTGCTAGAAGATAATTCATCATTGAGAGCTGTATGTCGCCTAGGGATGCAAGCTGGAACATGACGACATTGCCCGTGCCATGAATGAGAATTGAAGCGAATAGACTGCCAAACCGTAGAAAGACGAAGCCAAATACGAGCCCCATGATGTATGCAAATATGATCTCGAGTGGGTTCTGCCAGCCTAGGTGCATCAATCCGAACTGAATCGATGCGGCCTGTAGAGCGATCCAGGAAGGCAGGACCGCTCCTATAGACCTCAATAGTAGGCCTCTGAACAGAATCTCCTCTGTAGCACCTACGAAGATGACCATCACAAGAACCACGTAGAGCATTGATTGAAACGCGTCTCCTCGAAACGTGAGGGGGGGAGGACGGAGCAGCAAGTACTCAATGGCACCTGACAGTAGGCCGAGAGAAACGCCCAAGAATATTTGATGGTGAAGAGGGGGTGCACCTAGCGTTAACCCCATTTCCTTCAGGTCGATCTTCCTTACGAGCACGTACATTATACAAATGATGAAGGTCAAGAGGTAGATGGAGGGTAGCGTTCCCGAACCCGACAGATACTTTTGGGGAAAGGGTAAGTATGCGACGCGGCTTGCAAAGATAAGCCCGGAGATTTCAAGAAGTTCTTTCAAAAACCCTTTCGAGGAGACCACTGCGCTCAAGAGTGGAAACGCAATCATTGCAGAGAGAGCAAGGGCTATTCCATAAATCACATATGTGCTGTTGAGTAGCACTTCTTCCGCGAGAAGCGTAATTGTGACTAGCACGACCGCTGCTAGGGCGCCTTGCCTCTGTCGAGAAGCAGCGATGGGAACACCCAAGCCCACGGCAACGTAAACAACTGAAAAGACAGCCATGCCGATGAATCCAGTCTCGTCAAATCCTGCTGTGGGCATATGTGCGTCGGCTCTTCTGGAATGCAATACTTGCGGTTCGACATGCAATTGGTCGTATTTAGGACTGTAGCCATGAAGAGAGTTGACCTAGGGTGGGAGTGGAGGAGTTTGCTTTCTTGTTCGTTTCGGCTCTCTGCGGCAAGAGAGTAACTGCTCTTGTTGAGATTACCCTAGATCTTCACAGGAACAGTCCTCGGTTAGATTCCTAGAATCGAAGCGATCTTAAAGGCAACTATTAGGAAGAACAAGATGACTAGGAAGATGGCGCACGGAAGCCAATTCAACCGGATTTCGGCTATGAGCCTTTTCACCTCGCCGTAGCTGGGATCGCTCAGCTCTAGGAAGACCAGAAGTCCTATGCATGCGAGGCTGAGGTAGAGTTGTGCGGATGCAATTGCTGAAGCAAAGGTCACGCCAAGGACGGTGGTCCCTAACACGGTTGTTCCCAGTACTGTTGAAAGTCCGAACAGGTTCTCTGGCGCGGAAACGATGCTTGTGGCTACGTACCCTAAGGAGAAAATGGCGCATAGTGCGAGTAGCCTTCCGCGTCTCATCTCGCGTCGAATTCCACTTGGTCTCTTAGCGTATTTAAATGTGTGCACGGTGTGGGGGTCGGGGTGGCAGAGGTGGATGGGAAAGGAACCTTGGTCTTGGGACCTGTATACTGGCTAGTTGGATATACTCTCGCGTAATGGCTCAAATGCACTAGAAGACTCGCGACAGAAAACCCACTGGCACTCATGGCGGCACCTAGTGATACTTCATGATGTTTAATGACTATAGTGACGTATGTGTTTTCCAATTCGAAATACAAAGAAAAGACCTCACTCACATCATTTAGTAGGGGAACGTCATCGAGACAGCTTCAAACCAAGGATCAACAGCAGAAAGGCCGGCATGCGCTCAAGCACATGGGTTGACCCTGAGCTCCGCCTGCAACCGTGAGTACTGTTCTCTACGAATGGACCTCGTGCGCTACTTCGGGCGTGGTTATCCCGCTCTTCGAGGTCTTGGACCAGATTCTGGGTCGTCCGAGAACTATTTGGATGAAGGCTCTTGACGCGATGACTGCTTGGAAAAACCAGTAGCCGTATATAAGAGGAATCCACAGCAAATTCCTTAAGCGACGGGGTTTCTGCAAAGCCACCGCGGCAATCGCCAGCGCTGTGAGAACAACCACAGTGAAGCATGAGGCGCTCCATCCGAGAAGCGCAAACACTCCGCCTGAGAATCTTGAGGCGTCAAGGAAGCTGTAAAGGCCTATGAGGTACCCGATGAGACTGACGGTCATCATGAATGAGCCGGTCATCGTCATCTCAGCATCAAAGTTTACCAGACTTGGCTTCAACAGAAGAACTCCATACTTGATCGCCGTTTCCATATAGCCTCTGAACCAGCGTGTCCGTTGATTGAAGAACTGGCTCAGCTCCGAGGGGCTCTCTTGGTAGGCGACAACACTCGGCGCGTAACGCACAATATACCCGAAACGTAGCAGTCTGGCAGCAAGCTCAACATCTTCAGCTATTGAACCTTCATCCCATCCACCGATCGCCTGTAAGACTGAGCGTTTCACGAAGAGGCAGCTTCCTGTGAAGGGGACGAACAATCTCAGAGCGCTCTTGCCTGCTATGTACACATTCTGCCAAGTCTGTTCCTCATATGAGATCAGCCGTGTCAAGAAGTTGAGCCGTGAATTCAACGATCGAGCCATTCCTTGTACTGCGACAGCTGAAGGTTCTCTCAAAAAAGCGACGGCTCTTCGCACTGCAGACGGTTCTAGGACGCTATCTGCATCGAAGATCCCAACTATCTCTCCTTGTGAATGTTGAAGAGCGAAATTGAGCGAGCTCGGCTTCCCGTTGGACTCACTCCTATGAAAGAACCTGATCTTCCCCGGATATTTCTTCGCGTAACTCTCACATATCCTCTGAGTTCGATCTGTGGAACCGTCCTCCACAACGACTATCTCAAACCTGTCTGGAGGATAGTCGATGCGCAAGCACGTTTCCAGCAGGCGACCGATCACCTTCTCCTCATTCTTGGCAGGTACAACAACTGAGACAAAGGGTTGCTTACCCGTGGCAGCCGGACTCGATTCCTCGTGGGTTTGACGGAGCGAATGGATAAGGCCGGTGAGGAGACTGGGCAGACTGTACAGCGTCCAGACATAGATAGCTACAAGCACGAATGCCGCCAGAACGGACATCGGATCCAGCTCAAACTCCTTGCCTATACAGAATGACTCTTAACCCACCTAGGACATAAGACTAATCCTAACCGGATGGAGTTCGCATGAGACGCAAAGCCAAGCTCACCTGGGTCCTGATCTTGGTCTTGATTGCATCCTCTGCCTACACAGCGTTCACGCTGCTACCAAGTCGCAGTAAGGGTAGTGAGCAGGGAGGAAATGCTTGGAGAGCATGGGCCGAGGTAGCATGGCGATACTATACGCCTGGTATAGGTGTAGATCCGCAGAGCCTTCTGCACCGTGCCAATACTCAGTGGCACTGGTTCACAGATTGGGATCTCGGATCCTACATCCAATCACTAATAGACGCTGACAAACTCGACATTATTAAGACAGAGCCCTCCTTCGGAAAGAGAGTTGAGGCAATCCTTGGGTTTCTTGAACGAAGAGATTTGTCTCGGAACGGGTTCCCGTACTGGTCCTATTCAACCTACACAGGAGAACCCGACAAGGAGGCGGGAGAGACAAATCCAGCAGACATTGGACATCTCCTACTTGCTCTTTCAACACTCAGAGCATATAGGCCCGAGCTAGCCTCCAGAATCAACAAGATCGTAGACAGACATAACATGAGTAGAGTCTTGGAGAGAATGGGTCTTGAGGGAGGATTCTACGGCTACTATGCTGCACAAGGATTCAAAGCATTCGGATTCGACGGCAACAAAGCGGTCAATAGATCACTAGGAGAGATGACTCGGCTTTCGAAAGGACCACATGTGAGCATCTACGGAGAGCAGATTCCCCGCGCATGGATCACCAGTGAACCGATTCTGCACACACTGCTTGAACTGCCGAATCTTAACGATGACCTCTTCCAAGAATATGCCCTACGCACATACAAAGTTCAAGAGCTACGCTTCAGAGAAACCAGCAACTACACCGCCTTCACAGAGGGCTGCTACTTCGCGTATGGGAATTACATCTTTGAGTGGATAATTAGAGGCGACAATGGAGCCACATGGACCATTGTCAGTTTCGATCAAGGGAAGGCGCAAACGCTCAACATCCCAGCAGTCATATACACAAAGGCGGCATTCGCATACCATGCTCTCTTCACCTCAGAATACACTCACAAACTCGTCGACTGGCTGCTCTCCAGAAAAGAAATCACAACGCCGTCCGGATTCACCGAGGGCGTATCTGAAGCAAACGAGCTGGTGTCTTACACAACTGACAAGACAAATGCAATGATACTCAGCGCTGCGCGACATGCGATCGAGAGGACCACCAATCCTTCCGAAGAATCTTTTGCCAAGAGGGCCCACCCCTCAACTATGGCCACGGTGCGAACAGCAATCTCATCAGTGAGCCTGCCGTTGCCAAGCAAACTACGCGCCCCTCCGAACATCTCAGACGCGCTTGCAGCCCCAAACCCGACACCGACCTCAAAGTCTCAGCAATGACCGAAAGTGAAAAGAACCCAGATGGCATCACCTATCAATTAAAAGTGTAGGTCATGCGGTGATCACGCTTGTTGAGGCCTGATTGATGGGCTTAAGGATATGCTTCGTGACATCGCATCCACCAAGCAGAGGACGCCTCAGCGAGTATTCGGTGAAGGTTCTCAGAGAACTCGGGAAACTGCCTAAGATTGAGAGGATCTTTGTCCTCTCAGATTCGGAGCCTGAGGGGATCAATTCGCCGTACGGTCCACGCGTCGACGTCAAGAGGGTTTGGAGAGCTGACAGTGTAGCTTCCCTATTCAAGGTTCTGTTGAACGTTCTCTTTTTGAGGCCGGACGTAGTTCACTTCAACGTTCACTTCCAAAGTTTCGGCAGGAGAAGACTGGTCAACTTCATTGGATTATCACTGCCTTTCCTCTGCAAAGCTCTAAGGGTTCGCTCTGTAGTTTCAATCCATAATCTGGGGGAAAAGGTGGAGTTAAAGGAGGTGGGCTTGAAGGAATCTCTACTCAATAGGCTGGGGATCAGGCTTGCAACCAAGCTCCTGACACTAGCCTCCACAGTGACGGTCACTGTCCGATCGTATGCAGAGTTCCTCGAGCGAACATATCAATGCACGAACGTGGAGTTCGTGCCACACGGAACAGATAGAATTGAGAACCCTCCTGGTCCCGCACCAGTCAACCCTCACAGAACTATCCTGATGTTCGGGCATATGGCTCCCTACAAGGGGCTGCCTCTCATGTTAGAAATCTTCACCCATCTCATGGGCAAGATGCCAGGCCTGAAGCTTGTCATTGCGGGTGACAGTCACCCCAATTTCCCAGGCTACCTTGACCATTTTCGGAGAAGCCTTCCCCCGAATGTTGAGCTTCTCGGATATGTACCTGAGAAGCGGCTTCCCGAACTTTTCGAGAGAGCCTTTGTAGTGGTCCTCCCCTACCTCACCGCAACCGGGACCAGCGGCGTCTTTCACCTAGCCTGCGCCTTCGGTAGGCCTGTTGTGGCATCAGATCTCCCCGAGATAAGGGAACTTGTGAAGGAGGGAGCCTCCCTCATGCTAGTCCCGCCGAACGATGTGGAAAGCTTCTGTCAAGCTATCATCCAACTATGCGATGAGCCTCAACTCGTCGAAGATATGCGGACGCGCAATCTTCTATTCGCCTCGAGCGAGAACTGGAACTCAGTAGCCTCGTCTTTCGAGCGAATATACGCAGAGGTTGCTACGAAGTGAGATTGGTTCAGCCTCTCACACTAGCCACCTCAACCTCGAGTGGCCGTGTCTCAGTGATCATACCAACCCGCGATTCAGCTCAATTTCTGGAAAGATGCTTGCGAAGTGTTAGGACACAGAACGCTTCTGTCGACGTAGTCGTAGTTGACGGGTTTAGCAAGGACAAAAGCAGGGAGATAGCGTCAGAGTTTGCGAGCAAAATCCTGATTGCGTCTGGGACACAGGCCGCCGCCAGGAACATAGGACTAGCCAACTCTGAAGGCGAGTATGTTCTTTTCCTAGACTCAGACCAACTTCTGGAAGACGGTGTAATCCAAGACTGCGTCTCAAAATGTGTAAAGGAGGAAGTCTTCACCGTCAATATCCCGGAATTCTTCATCGGAGTTGACTTTTGGGGGAGATGCTCGGCTCTGTGGAAGAACAGTGTGGTGAAGGCCTGGGGCCCAGAAGGCGGAATCCCAAGGTTCTATAGGCGTAGTGCGCTCACCCAGTCTTCAATTTACGACAGTAGCTTGCGGTTCTGGGAAGATCTCGAACTCTACCAACGAGTTAGACGCATTGCACTTGGGAAAGAGGCTCGATGCGAACGTCGCGTAATACACTATGAGACCGGTTCATTACGTAACGTTGCAAGGAAATATCACTCCTATGGGCGATCGATTGCCACCTTCACAGGCAGGTCAGCCAGAACGCTGCACACATCAACCATAAGACTCACCTTCTCCACAGCATTGTACCTGTTGAGGAATCCGGAAAGATCGCCTACTATATTCTTTGGATGTGTATTCCAAGTTTTTCTGAAGAGCCTATGCGCAGCCCTCGGATTCCTAACGAATTAAGGTAGCGAAACTTTTGAGGATCCTCGTGATACACCCACACATCTTCGTCGGAGGAGCAGAGAAAGCGATCCTATACCTCGTCCACCACTTGAACCAACTCGGACATGAAGCCGCCATATGCACATTGTCCACTGAGCTCGATGAGCTCCCATCTATTGCTCAGAGCCTGCTCTACTTGACTCCTGAGAAGCCCACTCTACCTAGAAGACTGGACAGCGTCTACGCAGCCTTCCAATCAGTTATGGCCGAGGTGAGGGTGTTGAGACATCTGGTTCGAAGTCACTTGGATATTTTCGACGTTCTAATTCCCTGTAACTTCCCAGCCTACTGGAGTACATATACGAATAATGATTCGAAGCCCATACTCTGGATGAGCAGCGAGGTCTTCGGACCATACAACACCTCAAGAGACACCTACGATAAAAGCAGGATCTTTCGATTCGCATTCAAACTAGCGGCGTCCCTGGACAGATACATTGTGAGGAGATCTGTTGATGAGATTGCCACATGCTCGGAGTTGAATCGTCAACTGATAAAGGAGAGGTACGGTCTAGATGCTGAAGCCATCCCAACCGGTGTGGACTATGACTTCTTCAGTAAAAACTGCCCAGATGCAAAGGAGAAGCTGGGCTTGGAGAGCTGCCACGTGTTACTGCACGTAGGCTCCCTTGTCAAGAGGAAGAATCAGTCATTAAGCATTAGAGCTCTTCACCGATTGAAGAGCAAAGTACCGGACGCAAAGCTGATCATCACTGGGAAAGGACCATGGGAACCTACACTTAAGCAAGAGGTCCGAGAATTGCGCCTCGATGCAGATGTCTTGTTCACTGGGAGCGTGTTGGAGGAGAAGCTTAGAATCCTCTACCATGCATGTGACCTGAACCTGTTCCCGGCTGAAGATCAAACATTTGGTCTCGTTCCTTTCGAAGCGTTCGCCGCCGGAAAACCTTCCCTTGTATCAAAGAATAGCGGAGCAGGGCTGCTGATGGCCAAGCAAGGATTTGGATACTTGGTTGAACCTGACGTCGACTCAATAGTCGAGGCCGCTCTCAACATCTTTCAGAATCTAGGAGAAGCCGAGGAGCATACTCAGAGAGGCCGTGCTTACGTCCAACACAACTTGACCTGGAAACGATTTGCCACCGAAATCGCCGAGTTGTGCGAAGATCTTTGCCAATGAGCACGCCAGTCCAAGCTATGACACACTCATCGGCCTGGTGGATATTTGTAGCAAACAGGAAAGCTGGTCAGCCAATTGCTCCACCCAAGTGACGTGACCATACTCCACCCTAGCATGCACTTCACTGGGGGAGCAGAGAGGTTAACGACGACACTAGCCCTAGGCTTAGCTGACGGAGAAACCAACGTGAGACTAGTCACAGGCCTCTGTAATGACACCTGGAGACGTGAGCTACGTAGCAATACTTCGGTGTCCCTAAGAGAACTTGGACAGATCGTCCCCGGCACCCTGAAGTTTTGGTTGAATGTCAAGAGATTCACAAGGGCATTCTCCAAGTTGATCGATCCCGAGACCGAGGTCATAGTCACATCTAGCTTTCCATCAAGCATAGCGGCTCACATCTTCGCCAAGGAGCATAATGTGAGAATCGCACATTACCTTCACGAGGCTCCTCAGGTGCTACATGATCGGGAAGGCTTGAAGACGCTTCCATTTCGATTGAGGCTATTCTACAGAATGATGTCAGCCCTTCATGCGAAACAGGACATTGAAGCAGTCCAGAGGAGCAGCATCATCGTAGCGAACAGTCAGTTGACTAAGAAGGCGAACTCAAGTGCGTATGGAGTAGATGAATCACGCATAGAAGTAGTCTACCCGGGCGTAAGTCCTGAACGTGTAGCCCTGCTTGCATCTGTACCTAGGCTCATTGCCAAACAAGTGACAGAAGGTATTCCGGTCATATTCATTCCTAGAGGGGCAAGGTTTTGGAGGAACCCTGAAACCTGCCTAGAGGCCTTTCACATGCTTCGTACTGAGAGCTTCATAGCCGTATTCACCGGAGGCAGCAATCATGAGGTGGACTATTTGATCCAACGCGTCAAAACGCTTAATATCGAAGACAAAGTCGTATGGGCCAGAGAACTTCCAAACGAAGAACTAAGAGCATTGTACTCCCACTCATCCATGGTTATATCAATCCCGAGAAGGCAGCCGTTTGGCCTTATACCATTGGAGGCCCTACTTCACGGAGCTCCCCCGATCATATCACGGACCAGCGGCGTTTCAGAAGTATTAGCTGACGGCGTCGATGCAATTTGCGTCAACGAATCCAACCCGCAGGAACTGGCAGATGCAATTCAGACTCTTTCAAATGATGAAGTGAGGAGGAAAATAGTTTCTAGTGGCCGGCGAACGGTTCTAACGCAGCTTACATCAACGCGCTTCGTCAAAGAGATCAGGGATAGGCTAATGAGTTGATTAGCGCGTCAGATATTATGAACGGTTGGTCTGGAATCGTTCCTTCTCGACTAGCGGCGTTATCTCAGTCGGCTCTTTCAAAATAGAATTTGGATTCCAGAAACTTAACACCTTAAATCCCAACGAAGCGAGAATCTTCTCAACCTCTTTGGGTGAGTAGAGTCTAAGTCTGATCGGACTCATGTCTGGGTTCTCAACGTTTCTTAGAAATCCTTCAAAATACTCGTCCGACAGAAAGTTCGGGAAACTGAAGTAAGCTAATGCTCCGATCTTGAGAACTCTCCAGATTTCGCGAAGTGCAGCATACACATCCTCCTTCTCCATATGCTGAAAGGTAAGAATTGAATATGCAAAATCGAACTTTTCATCTCCTAGAGGGATCCTGCGGCCTTTCGTCCTCACGAAATGTACGTTCTCAAGACCACGAAGGGCCGAAGAGGCGATGCTTAACATGCGAGACGAGACGTCTACACACCATAGCTCACGACAGTGAGGAGCTACAAACTTCGCGACCCTACCGATTCCGGAGCCGAAATCGAGGACGGTACTGTCTCTTGCCATGTATCGTGCGAGGTGTGCCGCGATTTGCTTACCGCTGTGCCAGAATTCGTCGACATCCCTTGTTTGGGCAATTGAAGCCATCGCCTCGGCTTGGCTAATGGACTTCAGATCCCAGCAAAAGCCGTAGGAGCGGTACAGCTTGCCAAGTAGCCTGCTAAGTCGTCCCATGGACTCTCGCCTGGGAGGGGAGGCCACAGCTGCTTCTCTTCAAGTATAGACCCTCTAAGGACCTTGGTCGTCTACCTAGCATCAGCCCAAAGTGCTCATTCACTGCAACACTCTCGTCCGAGAACACGTGGAGAGCTGACCACGCTCCCGTTGTTTCTTGATGACAGTCTTGCAGAAGGTTCGCGACGGCTTTTGAACCATAAAAGTCGTGCAGATCTCCATCAAAGGTTGCACCAGAAGTGTCCTTCAACGTTCTTCTTCCATACTCATATTGCCAGAGTGCGTCTATGTCGAAGGCAAGGTCTAGGTTGATTATGTTTGTTGGGTCTTCTCCGAATCTGGAACCATCAAAGTCTATTGTCTTACTCGTCGCGAGGAATGCGTCAAAGGTTTGTTGCTTGTAGCGGAGCGCACTGATTACACGGCCGTCCACTCTCGCGATTCGCACATCTGGGTTCATTAGCCATTCTATCGTGAGGCCAGCTGTATTAGGGAAGGCTGGGTTGTTGCTGGCTTTGAAGAAGACGTGGTATTCCGGAGTTGTAGGAAAACTTCGACCGAAGATTTCTGCAAAGGCCAGAGGAGTAACCACCTCAAAGTTCTTGAAGACCCAGGAGTAGACTTCAACGAAAGCTTGAGTCATGTGCTGGTCGTCTAGAGCCAAGAGCCAATCTAATTCTAGAAAGAATGGGATGAAGAACGGATAGTTCAAGCTCAGATACTTGAATTCGTCCGTATTGCCTCCGTGCGTTAGCAGGTCTACTAGGTGATTGTTATTGTAGTGGTACACGTTTGTGAGGGAGATCGCAAACGGCTGCATGACGAGCACGCTTGCATCCTCTATGGATCTTGCAGGTACCATCGCATTGCGGCGCGAAGCATAGTACGGGAATGAGTATGCCCCGCGACTTGATATGAAATCCATGTTCACTTGATCCCAAACATTCCCTATCGCAAATTCGACCTTGTGACTGTCCTTGACGTAGTTCAGGGTGTAGGTATCCAGTTGGAATGCAAAGAGGCCGGCGGGGTACTCTCCGACGACAGACTTGAATAGATTCCACCGGTCTATTACGATTCTTGATCTACGGGTTGGAGGCAGCGTCTGCATGAAGCTTAACTCCGGGATCATCATACCTCTGAATTCTTTGAATCCTTCACATATCTTGAGAAGTTCGTCGCGCTCAGCCAACAGTGTTGGTCCTCCTCTGTAGATCAGGGTAACGTTGTATGCTCCTGTAGAACGGAGAAGTTCAACTGCTCTCTTTGCATCCTTTGATGAGACGACGAAGCCTGTGATCGCGTATCTTGGAAAGGCCTTGGACTGAGCATTCTGGTAGGAAGCCTTTCTGTTCCAATCTAGGCTGTTCCCCCACGTCTTCAGTAGGACGTACGCCGCGGCTTCTAGAATCATGCTGTTTGTCTTATCGGAGAGAACGCGTATGCGTGATCCATGTGAGGTGATTCCCTCGTAGAAACCTCGGTTGGAGGCTAGGTCTGCAACTTTCTCAAGTAGCTTCTTGGTGTAATCGTCTGAGTAGATGGCGTGAAATGCAAAGGCTATCTTCGTATAGAGCATTTCAAGGTTCTTCACCTCTTCTCCTACCTGTACGATCCATTGTTCTCCGTCGGCTGTGATGACCCATTCATATGCGTAGTATGGCGGGTTTGGGTAGACACCTTCGCCGTAGGCGGTTAGAATGCCTGTTTGATCGGACCTTCGCTTTTGAGCCTCATAGATGCGATTGGTGCAGATTCTGTAGATCTGGTTTGTTCTATCCTCAAGAGTTGCAAGTACAAGTGGGTCAGAGGTAATGCGGGCTCTTGGTAGAGAGAGGCCATGCACCTCGATTGTACTTCCTTCTCCGAGGTTGGCTAGGTCTGTGAGCTTTGGAGTTGGATACCCGAAAGCCCAGTATCCTTGAGCTACGTAGAATGGGTACATGTCTGGCGAGGCGAAGTACCCGCTCTCAGCTAGCAGCTTGGTATCATATCTGGCGACTATATGGTTGATTCGAGTCTCAAGGTCTCGTCTCACACGTCTAAGATCGTCCAAGGCCAGGAGCAGCTTGCCCCAGTGTGAGGGGTCGACAGTGCTCTTCTTCATGTCTTCTGGGACTTGGCCTGTCTCGGCGTCGTATTGGACGTAGGATAGCCTATTGTCGGTGATTGGCCTCGTCTCAAGGAATCGAAGTATCCTCTCAACTCTGTTGACCGACCCCCAGTCTCCTTCACGATGAAGAATTCCAAGCTTCTCAGCCGCCAGTATAGCTTGGATGTAGGAGGCGAGGTCCCAGTCTGTCAACCTGTGCCAATCTGATCTCCCATAATGTAGGCCCGTATTCCGGTCGACGCCAACATGCGGTTGGAAATACCTCCAAGCCGTTGTTGCCCATTCTAACCATCGCGTCTCTGAGAATTCTTGTGGTTGAGATGTTGACGGTGGCACACGTGTGATTCCAACGAATAGGGATAGACCTGAAGCACCTAGGAGCAGCGCCAAAACCAAGATGGGTAGTGCTCCAACTTTGATGTGAAGCATTCTAGGGCCCTGAACTAGCTACCCACATCTGTCCCTCTATATGAAAGATGCGGAGAATGATGATGCTTCGATAGAGGAATGCGATTGGTCAACGAATTGCGAAGGAGAAGATAGATTGTTCGTAGGAGACTCGAAGGAGGGAGCCTCTGCAGATTGAGGGTGAGATTCTCTCACTTGCGCCAGCCGAGATTGCGTCCAGCGACATCAGTATTCAGGCTTGAACGCATATTTTGACGTTGTCTATGTAAAATGCTGATCCATAGTATGCGGAGTAGAACCCTATTCCTCCCCACTTGCCCTGAGGTATCGACCAGTCATCCCCTGAGTAGAGAAGTTCCCAGTCTCTCCATAACTCAAAATGACCCCCATCGATAATGATCGTTACATGGAACCAGCGTTTGGGAACAATAGCCCCGCGATACGATTTCGTACCGAAGGTGTACCAATTGTTCGCGCCGAATCTTCTGATGAAGCAGCCAGACCAATCATATGTGCTTGTCAGTAGAGCAGCATAGTAGGAGCTCCCATTCTCCATTCTGAAGGTTACGAATGCCTTCTGGCCTACGTCATTGTCAAAGTACATGTCGAACTCAATGACACCGTTTTGGAAGAGGTGGGTGTCAGGGTCCGAGACGTATACTGAGCAACTGTCCAAGCTTCCAAATGGAGCTTCATCGCCAAAAATGCTTGGATGATCCAAGAGCAGACTAGAGCCGGATCTTCCGAAGCTCTTGTCGATTCTTGGAGATCCGCGGTAAATAGTCCACTTCATCTTGGTGTCTCCTGGTATTTCCTCCTGGTATCTCATCCTGGTACTTCTTGGCATTCTGAAGTTGTCGACATAGAAGACTCCACCGTAGTAATTGTTCTGCAACCCTATTCCTCCCCATCTCCCCTGGCTCCAAGTCTCGTCATAGGCAGAGCAGATTAGGATACCGTCCATGTAGCAGCTCATTCTTGGACCTCCAATAGTCACGACGACGTGTGACCAAGCCCCTGTCGGAAACACGCCTCTTTCAGACGGAGCTCCGATCTCCCTTCGTTCCTGGCCCTCGAGATAGAGTACGAAACTGCAGTACCAGTCTCTTGTGCTCGTCAATCTCAAAGCGTAGAAGATGTTCTCGCTCTGCATCCGAAAAGTGAGCATAGCACTCACTCCCGCCCAACCGCTGGTCTCAAAGTACAAATCGAATTCAATCATTCCGTCTGCAAAGTCTGCCGTTGCTGGGTTGGTGAGAAACAATGAGGTACTAGCCGAACTTCCAAAATGGCCCAGTGGATCTCCAGTTTCAGGATGCGTGAGTTTCAACACAGATTGCCTTCCTCCTGCTGCTACTATGGTTGGGTTACCCCTATACGTTATCCAGCTGGCTTTGAGAGGACCGTCGAAGCTGTCATAGACATTAGGTCCGCTGAATGGCTCAAACCAAACCGAGCTGAACCTTCGAGCTTTCGTAATCCTGAGTGCAGGAAAAGACGAGAATACTAGCAAGGAAGTGATTACGATGAGAATAATTAGGGATCTAGGTTTCATGAGTTCTCCAAATCTGGGTGGGGCGCTATTTAAGGATGTGTGTGGTTGAGATGTTGACACGTGTGATTCCAACGAATAGAGATAGACCTGGAGCACCTAGGAGCAGCGCCAGAACCAAGATGGGTAGCGCTCCAACTCTGATCCGAAACATTTTGAGGCCTTGTCAAGCCTCCCTTATCACCTAAGCGCGTGAGGCTATTGCAGTAGTAGCTTCTGCATGTATATTTGGCATGGCAAGGTGCCTAAGGCAGTTGTTTCCTCAGATCCTGACGAAGCTCCGGAAGTCTTCAAGGTCACTGGCGAAGACCACTGCGCCGATAATTAGGAGCGCGATCAAGAGAGGAGCGAACAAGAGAGACTCTGTTGAGCGGAGCGTCTGGTACAATCTAACGCAGGAGAACAGGTACACAATGGAGAGAAACACCAGCGCCAAGCCCATATGCCAGTGATGGATACGCAGCCTTGGCAGACTAGCAACAACTCCAAGACAAGCCAAGAAAGCGCCACCCCACAAGGCAGTCAGAAGCTCCATCCGTGGACCTGAGAGCCTTGGGGAGAGAAATGTGACCCAGTACCCCAGCTCAGTCGGCTCCTCGGCCCGGAATAACAGAAAGTAGACGCCTAGACGCGTAGGGTTCCAGTCCAGAATGTGTAAGGGCTTCCCTTCGCTCACAAAGCACCTCACCCCCTCGTGGAGTGGGGGCTGAAGTAGCGTGTCTTCTGCGTACAGGATTTCATAAGTTACGTTGACACGCCTATTGATGGAGTAGACGGCTCCCCTAATCGCCACTGCCTCAGCTGTGAAATTCAGCAGTATGACATGAGGAGAACCGGGCTTGACATACTTGGACTCCGCCAGTACCACGCCGGAATGATCTCTCTGAATCCCCACCCAAAATCCTGCGAGAAAAAGGGTTATGGCCACGAACGAGAATAGCAGAATGACCGATGTCTTTCGGTGAGACGACATGTTGCCTTGTTGTAAGAGAGCTCGTATTTAAGAGACTTCGGTGAGCGCGTCTTTCTTTCGGCCTCAGAGTTCTCTATGCACCATCAGTTGGATAGCAGCGACAGCAGGTATCGACTCCGGTAGGTCTCTCTGTGGATTATTTGCACTCCCACAAGCGGGGCCTGTTCTCTTGACGCATGCCTCTGAACCATTAAATATCCACTTCAGATCACAAATATCTAGTGGGCTCCGGGGTTGGGTTGGCAGGTGGACTTAGTTCTTGGAGGTTCTATTTCACTGGCCCACGAGCAGCTCAGACGTGATGTTTGCCTCACAAGGAAACGGTGAGTCCGTTCGTGCTACTCGATCCACTGTTTGCCAGCTTGTTACCGACCCTGTTTGTACCCCTCGCACTTCTCATCTTCCTCTGGTCGCTGTACACTGCCACGATATTTGTGGTTGGGATGAGGCGGTACTTTGGCGGCTACGGGGAAGGTGAGTCCAAACCTCTGAGCCACACTCCATTCATTTCTCTAATAGTTCCTGCCAAAGATGAGGAGAGAGCCATTCCCAGACTGTTAGATTCACTGATTGACGTTGAATATCCAAAAGAGAAGATGGAGATTCTTATCGTTGAAGACGGATCTTCAGATCGTACTGGAGAGATTTGTCGCCGGTATGCTTCTAATCTGCCGAAGCTGATCCGTTACTTCCATAGGTCTGTGTCAAGCGGCAAGCCCGCCGCATTGAATTTCGGACTTCAAGAGGCCTGCGGAGACATTGTGGGCATCCTTGACGCAGACAGTGTGCCGCGCCGAGATCTTCTTCGACGGGTGGCTACACGATTTGAGAAGCAAGAGGTCATCGCCATTCAAGGGATCACTCAATCAATGAACGCGGGAGTGAACATGTTGACGAAGATTGTCTCCCGTGAAGAGGCGGTCTGGCTCAATACTGTTCTGAACGGTAAGGACCATCTGGGCCTATTCGTTCCGTTGACTGGCACTTGCCAATTCATCAGAACTGAGGTGCTGAGAAGGATTGGGGGATGGGACGAGGCCTCTCTAGCTGAGGATGTTGAGTTGGCGGTCCGTCTCCTCGAGAGCGGCCACCATGTCAAGTTCTGCGAAGATGTGATTTCATTTCAGGAAGCTCCATCTAATCTCTCTCAGCTTTTCACGCAACGGTTGAGATGGTATCGTGGATACATCGAGACCGCGATCAGGTATGGAACGCTTCTGAGGAATCCCAGTTGGAGCCGAGTTGACGCTGAGACCTATCTGCTTGGGCCAATTGTCTTGAGCGCAAGCTTCGCGAACTACCTACTTTCATGGGCTGTCTTCACGTACCCGGCAACGTTCTTAGTGGACATATTGGCGGGTTTGATGGCTGGACTCACCTCGACGTTGCTGGTGACTGTGGGGTTTCTCCTCGTATACTTGGTGAAGCCGAGAAAGATCTCCAGCCTTCTATGGTTGCCCTTCATCTATGTCTACTGGTTCCTTCAGATGAGCATAGCCACCTACGCGCTTTTTTCGGTCATGCTGCGTAGGCCCAGAATTTGGACGAAGACTGAGAAGACTGGGTGACTGAATCCTGCACAGATTCCAAATCGAATAGGCTACGAGCCGCGAGGTTAACCTCCTTGAAGGATCAGAGTTGCCCTAGTCTGGTCTCCATTGTTTCAGCATAGTGCTCAACCGCTTCTCAAGCACATCGTAGTGTACCATGCAGAGCAAAGCTAGCATCCCTGCAGCCCAGACCAAGTTTCGCCAAGAGAAGACCTCGTAGTATGCATATCGAACGAATTCAAAAGATAACAATCCGCCTAAGGATACGAGAAGAATGAAATCAACCGATGCAAAATCTGCTCTAATCCTTTTCAGATCTACTATCGATAACAAAATTACGGCTACAAAATACGAGGGCAAAACTGCCAGTATTGCTCCATCAGCAGGAAGGTTGGGTACTGTGAAGTAGTACAGTTTTCCCACGAGAAGCAGGCCAAGCGGAACATTGATTCCAGCCACAATACCCCCCAGCATGACTCCTAGAAAGGTCGGTGCAACCTTGCCATTAATGAACGAGTATAAGACCAAAAGCGGGAGTATCCATAGATAGTATTGCTCATAGATTCTGAAGAACAAGAAGTACACGGCTATCATCGACAGGATTGCAAAGCGAGATGTTGCTTCAACCTCTTGCTTCAATGTCCGTTTCTCTTTTAGTTCGTACGTGAGCCAGCCGGTCAGACAAACGACTGTCGTGACGAGAAGGATGTTCAGATAGGATGCTTGAGGCCTAAGCGAAATCAAGCCGAGAAAATTCATGTAGGATGCTCCTGACGCGAAGGCAAGCGAACCCATCCCTGCTCTCCCCCTCATGAACTCTGTGGCAAAGTCAAGAACTGCGAAATAGCCGCCAGTTGCAAAAATCGGCAACAATGCAAGTAGAAG
>Ga0209725_1000539_pt1 | contig 23028 bp, 23 predicted proteins | sample I18A1metaG_FD_184145 | JGI IMG/M metagenome (GOLD analysis project Ga0209725, IMG submission 184145) | Lake sediment bacterial and archeal communities from Gulf of Boni, Indonesia to study Microbial Dark Matter (Phase II) - ​I18A1 metaG... | ecosystem: Environmental > Aquatic > Freshwater > Lake...
GTATGTCGGGTCATTCCGGTATTTCTTCTCGAGCATTCCGCTCTTGAGCATCGCCTTGTAGGTATCGCTCAACGTCTGAGTGCTGACTTTTATTCGCTCCAGAATTTTGTATTGGAGTTCTCTTAGGTACATGGGTTTCTTATTCTCAACAAACGCTTCTATGATTGCTTTGGCAACGCCCTGCCTCTTGACACTATGAGGAAAGATTATTTGGCAAAAGGTATCGAGGTCAACGATCTGATCTGCGCTCATCTTTCTGTCGATTCGAGGGAAGAGCCAGACCCAACGTCTTTGTCGTTCGTCGTAGTAATCTTCGGCCGGTATCCTTCCAATTCTCGCGCGTTGCATCTGCAGACCTCTATTCTGAAACGTTTCAGGTTTATTCCCTTTTTGAGCGGTTAAAGCTTACTCTGCAAGGTATCAGAATTCAGCTGAATGTGCGTCAAATCATCATGATCTCGCACGAAACTTATCTCGCGACGGCTGAATTCTTAAACGTTTCAGAATTAGTTGCACTATTCGATTCCGTGGCCACATTCGTCTCCGTGCTATTCCTAAATTTGTCCCGAAGAAGGTACGATAAATTGGAGGGTTTCAGGACCTTCCAAAAAATTGGAACCCCGCACTCATCAACTGTCTGTGTTCAAGTTAGCGTAAAGAGTACACGTCCCTCTTTATTTATTCGGCCCCTGCGGATTCTTGTGGTCGATATCGGTCGAGAATCCTGAGCTGGCACTAGCGTGATTGGAACGATGTTAAGCGGTCTAAGGCATTTTCGACGTCTCATACGATTAATGAGTTGTGCAGTCGGCACGGTCCTATGGCTAACGACTAGTGCGTCAATCTTGTTCTCTTCTATTGCTGGGCCGTAAGGGTCTTCTAACTTGACAATAATGCTCCTGTTTAGCCAATTCCTTCGCCTAAGAAGCTTCTTCAACTCCCTCTCCCGTATCTCATAATTGTCAACCTTGTGAGGCTTGTGAAGTTTCTTGACAAATTGATCGCTAGTGACGCCGATCATAACTGTCTCTCCAATTTCGAAAGCGGTGTCCAAGAGCTTCCTATGACCTTTGTGAACCAGATCAAAAGTTCCTCCAACTGCGACGACTCGAAATTTCTTAGGTCTCTTCATCGAGACCGAGGTATTTTTTTGGGACGCTCTCGAACTTGTTTGACTCATTTGGCGCCGCTTCGCTCATCACGCGTTGAGGACTTTCCAGATGAAGTATGTTGCTTCGTACTTAACGCTTCTCTAGAGATACTTTCGGGTCTATCAAGATCCCGAATAAGACGAAGTTAAGCGAGGAATTGGCAAATAAATAGGATTGAGTTTTCACCGTTCTCGCGTTTCTAAGGCGGCCGCTAACGCCCTGCTTCGATACAAGGTAAACGTTTGATTACAGATGCCCAGGGACGTATGATTTCTCCAATTTCTTGGATGATTAATTGTCTGAACGTAAGGGGCGGGCACTGTAAACGCGCGGAACGCCCCGGTTTTTTCAGGACGCGGTTTCATCTCGGTCTTCATGGGATTTTCGGTAATTCTTTATTCAAAGAAGAACGATATCTTTCATACATATTCAGGAGAGTCGAGAAGAAAGCAGTCCTCGTAAGTGAAAGATATGAAAGTCGTTGTTGGCGTAACTGGAGCGAGTGGCGCTATCTACGCTTTGAATCTCTTGAAGCTTCTTTCGAGGAAGAATGTAGAGACTTGCGTTATTGTATCGAGACCAGCCGAGACGATCATAAGACACGAATTGGGCTTAAGCAAGGGTGATCTGTTTGAACTTGCGAGTGAGCACTATGAGATCGACGACCTGGCTGCCCCCATCTCTAGCGGATCACAGAGATTCGATGCAGTGGCTGTCGTCCCCTGTTCCATGGGCTCCCTAGCAGCTATAGCTCAGGGATACTCCAACAACCTTCTGCTTCGTGTGGTAGATGTAGCGCTAAAGGAAAGGAGGAAGGTTGTATTGGTGCCCCGAGAAACTCCTTTGAACGCCGTCCACCTGAGGAACATGCTTTGGCTCTCGAAATTGGGGGTTCTGATAGCTCCTGCATGTCCCGGATTCTATCACAGACCCAAGAGCATCGAAGACCTAGTAGACTTCATTGTCGAAAAAATAGCGATGCATATAGGTCTTCAAGAAGAACTGTATGAGCCGTGGAAGGGATTGGCTGGCAAATGAGACTCCCATGGGGGTTTTGGTGAACGCCATGAGTGATCTTAGATGGTTTCTCGAAGAACTGAGAAGGAACAACGAACTTCTTGAGATAAAAAATCCTGTTTCGACGAGATACGAAGCGGCTTTTCTTATGAAAAAGCATGATACTGGTCCCGCGCTCTTATTTGAGAGGGTTCGGGGCCATCGCAACAGACTGGTTTCAGGGATATGTGGTTCGAGGAAGAGAATTTCTATGGCACTGGGAGCTGTAGAAAATGAGATTTTAGATCTTCTTATAAATTCGATGAGAAATCCGTCGAACCCCAAGGTTTCTAGTGACGGCCCTGTGAAGGAAGTTCAAGAAAAGCCGAGACTTGATCAAATACCGATCCTTCGACATTATGAGAAAGACGGAGGCGCGTACATAACATCAGGAATAGTTTCAGCAAAGAGCCTTGACGACAGGGTCGAGAACGTGTCCATTCACAGGATGATGGTAGTTGACCGGGATCATCTATCTATCAGGATCGTTCCACGCCATCTATACCGCTTGTGCCAGATGGCTCAAGAGCAAGGAAGTAAGAGCCTTGACATAGGAATAGCGATAGGGATACACCCCGCGGTTACGTTGGCCGCATCATCGCCCCTTCCTTTCGGGGTAAGTGAGTACAAACTCGCAAGCGCCCTTATGCACGAAGGTCTAGAACTCACAACTTGCGAGCATGTGGACGCTTGCGTTCCTAGCGATGCTGAACTCGTCCTTGAAGGCAAGATACTTCTAGGAAAACAAGTCTCTGAAGGGCCCCTTGTAGACATCACCGGCACGTACGATATCGTTAGAAAACAGCCTCTTGTCCAAGTCGTTGGCATCATGCATCGCAAAGACTATGTTTACCAAGCGCTCTTGCCCGGAGGAGCCGAGCATCGGTTATTAATGGGTCTTCCCTTCGAGTCAAAGATCCTCGATGGGGTCAGAGCCGTCGTTCCAAGTGTAAAAGGGGTAAGGCTTACGCCCGGCGGATGTTGTTGGCTTCACGCCATTATCTCTATAGAGAAGCAGACCGAAGGTGACGGCAAGAACGCTTTGCTGGCTGCCTTTGCTTCCCATCCTTCGCTGAAACACGCAGTCGTAGTGGACACCGATATAGACATAGACAAGCTGCAGGAGGTCGAGTGGGCAATCGCCACAAGATTTCAAGGTGACAAGGACTTGATCGTCATACCCAACGCTCGAGGCTCCACACTCGACCCGTCCTCGAATCAAGAACTTGCGCTTACGACCAAGGTAGGCGTAGACGCCACTAGAAGCCTTCTGAAACCGAAAGAGAAGTTTTTGAAGGCTACTATACCTAGTAGCGACTAGGCGCAACTGTCGTGGCTGAATCGGCTTGTTCTTGACAGGACAAGAGGAAACAATGCTCGAAGGGGAACGCGGCGAAGCGAAAGCCTTAGCGATGAAACTGCTTGTCGCGGTCGGCGGTATCTTTGACGCGGAAAGAATGATCCGAGTAAGGAGCGTGCACGTGTCGGGAGTATCGTATAAGACTATCGGCGAGGCCGGGTTAGAGTTCCTTGAAGATTTGTGCAGGAAAGGTGCTGAAGCGATGGTAAAGACAACGCTCAACCCTGCTGGAACGGACTTGACAGAATGGCGTCGAATGGGAATACCGCGAGATTTCGCCCGTAAACAGCTGAGAATCATTTCAGTGTTCAACATGATGAGAATGTATGCTACCTGCACTTGCATCCCCTATTTTGTAGGCAATAGACCTAGGTTTGGCGAAAGTGTCGCATGGGCTGAATCATCGGCAATATCTTTCGCGAATTCCGTTCTAGGGGCTAGGACCAATAGGGAAGGAGGTCCAACTGCTCTTGCGAGTTCCATAACGGGCAGAACCCCACTTTATGGGCTTCACCTTGATGAGAATAGAAGACCAACGCACGTGGTCAAAGTTCAGAGCGAACTGCAGAGCGACCTTGACTTCAGTCTGCTTGGATACTCTCTTGGGCGAAGACTTGGTTATTGTGTGCCTTTCATCACAGGAATCAACGCGAAAGGAAAATTAGACCACTTGAAAAGTCTCGGCGCTAGTATGGCGACATCAGGAGCGATTGCGCTTTATCATATTGATGGGACAACACCCGAGAGTCTTAGTGTGAGGAAGCGCGACCTTCATTCTCTCGAAAGAATTTCGTTAAACAATTCTGAGTTACAGTCAGTTAAGGAAGAGCTGACGTCTGCCGAAAGACCAAGACATGTCTGTCTAGGCTGTCCACATTGCAGTCTAGAAGAACTTGGCATGGTAGCGAAACTTGTGAGTGGAAAACGGCTTAAGAGAAAGCTTTGGTGCTTCACTTCTAGGAAGACTTACGAGGAGGCTGACAAGCGCGGGTACATATCTCCTATTGTAAGGGCTGGGGGTATGATTGTTAGAGACACTTGTATGGTGGTGTCCCCACTTGAAAAGATGGGCGTTGAGCAGATTCTAACGAATTCCTGCAAGGCGGCGCACTATCTTCCTTCCCTGTCCAAAGTCCAAGTGGCTCTGAAGCCGTTTGGAGAGTGCGTGAGATTTGCAGTCGAATGAAATTAGAATGAAGGGACGATTCCTAGTTCCCGGGAGAGCTGCTGCAAAGGCACTCGTCACAAGCCTGCCATTGTCCTTTCTTGGCGGCGTGGATCCGACGACAGGAAAGGTAGTCGAGAAGAACCATGATCTTGAGGGAAAACGGTTGAGGCGGAAGATTTTGGTTTTTCCGATGGGGAAGGGTAGCACTGTTGGGTCCTATACGATCTATTCGATGGCGAAGAACGGAGTGGCTCCAGCTGCAATCATAAATAGGGAGACAGAGCCCATAATCGCGGCCGGATGCGTACTTGCCGGTATTCCTTTAGTTGATAGATTGGAAGCCGATCCGATCAAGGCTATTGCAAATGGCGACTACGTAATTGTGGATTCTGCATCAGGAACTGTCACGGTAAGAAAGCGTTAGACCGCGGTCTTTGTAGTAGCCCGGGGGAGATTTTCGGAAGGATCGTTCGAACTCCCGTCGGCGGGTATCTTCTCCCTTCGGTGGAGGATCCAGAGCCCGCTATCCTTGATCGTGTCTCAGCCCACTTTGACCGCTAGACGACCGGGCTACGTGGTTTGGTATCGGTTCGTTCCAAACCCATTAAGTGATGATATTAGGGACTTTAAGAGTTTACTCTGTTTCCGCCGATCATTTAATCGATGCAGTTGAAAGGGCAGATCGCAGGCAGTTCTTTGCGCTTCAATGCCGACCGAAAGGCTTAAATAGTCAAGGAGCCACGTTGATTTGGCTCTGGGCCAGACGAACGGACTCCGATTCTCCTGGGTTTCGGATGATTTGTCGTTTGATGATGGCTTAGATTGCTCCATTGAGTAGAGGATAAGAAAATGGCGTCATCGGGAAAGAGGTCTGAAAGAGTCACAAACTGCCCCGAGTGTGGCAGTGACAACCTCGTTGAGGATTACGATCTAGGCGAGATCATCTGCCAAGATTGCGGGCTCGTCTTGAGCGAGCACGCGATGAACCGTGGACCGGAATGGAGAGCGTTCACGAAGGAGGAGAAGGAAGAGAGAGGTCGGGTCGGTATCCCTATTTCATATTCAATTCATGACAAAGGTCTTTCAACAGTCATAGATCGCGTGAATCGAGATGCTTACGGAAGACAGCTTCCTCTGGCTACAAGGCTTGAGATGCTGAGGCTTAGAAAGTGGCAGATCAGAACTAGAGTTCACTCCTCAGTAGACAGAAACCTGGCTCAAGCCATGGCAGAGCTAGATCGACTGACCGATAGACTCCATATTCCTGCGCCTGTAAAGGAGAGAGCTGCGATAATCTATCGTAAAGCACTGGATAGCGGGCTCGTGAGAGGAAGATCAATAGTCGCGATAGCAGCGGCCTCTCTATACGCAGCTTGCAGATCATCTGAGACCCCTCGAACATTGAAAGAAGTAGCGGCAGCCAGCAGAATCAGGAAGAAGGATGTGGCAAGGTGTTACAGGCTGCTTCTGCGTGAACTTGATATGCGGATGCCGGTTGAGGATCCGGTTAGGTGCGTCTCGAAGATAGCAACGAAGGTAGGTATAACAATGCAAACGCAGAGAAGAGGGATCAAGATCCTTAAGGAGGTACGAAAGAAGGGCATAGTCGCAGGAAAGGACCCCATGGGGCTGGCTGCAGCGGCCCTATATGTCGCTTGCGTACTCGAAGGAGAGAAGAAAACCCAGAAAGAAATCGCTGAAGTGGCGAATGTCACTGAGGTTACTGTTAGAAACCGGTATAAGGGATTGAAGGAGACTCTCAAACTCAATATCTAGGAGCAAACAACGTTTCGTGACTGTCGTCCTAGCGAGTGCCTCTTCAGTTTCTGTGTAACCTGTTTTTTATACGAGTTTGTAGAGCAATAGTGGCAACTCTGGCGTTTGACACATCCATTTTTCATCGATCCCTTGCTGTTAGTCAACTCGGCAAGGTGTTCGAAAGTATACTTGACCACGGCTAGCGACAACTCGTGTTCATGTGATTGAACGATATCAACTTAAGATTGTTTCTCGCAATTAGTTAGTGGAGGTGGAAGAACGAGCGCCCCTTGGGAGCCTGAAGGCTTTAGAGAGGCAGAGATGGAACGACTTTACACTAGAATTTGTTTTGGTTGTTTAGGAAGAATGAATCAAGCCCGGTTTTGCGATTCTTCTGAATGCGCGAAGCGACCGCCGGGCCGACGATGTTTGCTCGGGGTAGATTGTAACACGAGATGTTTTGAAAGGAGAGCCTCTTGCAGATATTATAAGAAGACATAGTCAAGAGCGTTTCAGCCGTCGTAGAGGAACTGGTTGAACATTCCGCGTTAGAGTTGGATGACAAATCTAAAAAGCTTTCCTTCGTGTGTAGTGTAGATTCAGAGGATCGATATTGAAGGGGTGGAATGGTAGAATACTTAGGCTCGACTTGCGAAAGGCGAAAGCGGAATTTCAAGCGTATGATGCTGAGACGGCATTAGCCTACTTCGGCGGTAGAGGTTTGGCCGCCAAGATTCTATGGGACGAGACGGATCGTGGCGTGAACGCTCTATCCCCAGAGTGTCCGCTAATCTTTGCAGTTGGACCTTTGACTGGTCTAGGTTTTCCAAGTAGCGGTAAACTAGTTGTGGCTGCGAAGAGTCCATTAACCGGAGGCTACGGGGATGGTAATCTCGGTTCTTTGGCCGCTGTTCACTTGAGAAAAGCAGGTTTTGATGCTGTTGTCATATCAGGCGCGGCGAAGAAGCCGAGCTACATCTCAATCAATAATGAAGTAGTCGAGATACTTGACGCAGAAGATCTGTGGGGAATCGGAACGTTTGAAACGGAGAGGAAGCTTCGAGAGCGTCACGGTAGAAACGTGGGGATCTTGAGCATTGGTCCAGCTGGGGAGAATCTTGTGAGCTATTCGACGGTCGTTTCTCAGGAAGGACGATCTGGGGGCAGACCAGGGATGGGAGCTGTGATGGGCTCAAAGAGAATTAAGGCCGTTGTTCTGAAGGGAGACCGTGATATACCGGTGGCAGACGGGGAAGAGGTGAAACGCCTTCGTGCGGAGAGTTTCAGGGAGATCTTGAAGAAGCCCAACTATTCTTTTTGGAGAAGGCAGGGTACGATGTCAACGATTGAGTGGAGCCAGCAGAACAGCGTCTTACCGAGTTTCAATTTCAAAGAGGGAGTCTTCGATCATGCTGACGAAATAGGCGGTGCAACGATGGAGAAGCAGAAGACTTCGCAAAGAGGGTGTCCAGACTGTAACATGATGTGCGGGAATGTTATTTGCGATGCAGAGGAATCGCCGTCTGAGCTGGACTACGAGAACGTGGCTATGCTAGGTTCGAATATTGGGTTGCCCGACTTAAAGCAAGTTTCGGTGTTGAATAGGATGGCTGATGAATACGGACTGGATACGATTTCGCTTGGGAACGCCATAGGATTCGCGATGGAGGCTTCAGAGAGAGGATTGGTAAAGGAGAAATTGGAGTGGGGCGATTTTCAAGCTAGTAAAGCGATCGTCGAAGATGTAGCTTACAGACGGGGATTGGGAGAACTGCTTGGTCGAGGAACGAAGATAGCTGCTGAACGCTTGGTAGGGGACTCTTGGAAATGGGCTATGAATATCAAAGGTCTTGAGATATCAGCGTATGAATGTCACTCAATGCCGGGAATGGCTTTGGCCTTTGGCACATCGCCGATAGGCGCTCACCACAAGGATGCTTGGGTAATCTCGTGGGAGGCGAGTTTCGGGCGTGAGGGGTACGTTCCGGAGAAGGTCGATAAGGTCATCGAGTTTCAGAGGATCAGAGGGGGAATGTTCGAGAGCTTAGTGGTGTGCAGGTTCCCATGGATAGAGTTGGGGTTTGAACTCGACTGGTATCCGAAGTTCTTAAAGGCGTCCACGGGTATGTCGATCAGCTTAGACGATCTCTTCAAGGTGAGCGATAGAATCTATTCGTTGATTAGAGCTTTCTGGGTTCGAGAGTATGGGTCGAACTGGAGCCGAAGAATGGATACGCCTCCGCCGAGGTGGTTCGAGGAACCTTTGACGATGGGACGTTACAAAGGCTCTAAGCTAGACTTACAGAAATACAACTCATTACTGGATCTGTACTACAAGAAGCGAGGATGGGACGCTCGCGGCGTACCGTCGAAGGCAACGTTGGAAAATCTTGGTCTAGGCCATGTCGCTTCCGAACTTCAAACATGCATAGAACTGAGTCCTTCCGCGTAATCTTGTTTTGAGTTCTACTTCTTTCCCTTTTATGTGGACAAAAGGAAGCGGAAGTTAACTCCCGCTGATGGGGTGTCGGCCGAACTTCTTCGCGGCCTCCACCATAGAGATTATGTTGTTTAACGGTATTCCTTCATGAAGCGAGTTGCTTGAAGATAGGATATATCCGCCTCCGGCTCCAGCCGCATCGATGCAGACTCTTACGGCCTTTGCGACATCCTGGGAGTTTCCGAAAGGGAGCACGGTAGAAATGTCAACATTGCCCATAAGGCAGATCATATTCCCATAAGCATCCTTGAATTTCCATATATCTATCACTTGAGGCTGCAGAGGATGAAGCGCATCTATGCCAGCATCGATAAGAAAACTCAAAATTGGATAGATGTTTCCGTCTGTGTGAAGAATGAACGGGACGCCTCGTTTCTTAACGGACTGAACTAGACTCTTCAACGGTTCAAAAAAGAGATCTCTAAATACTGTAAGACCCACAAATGGCCCGTGATTATCTGCTAAGTCGTCCCCTGAAAGCACAACGTCGACGCCCGCATCGATGATCGATTTAGCAAGTTCAAGGTTGAACTTCAGTGATCTATCTATGATCTTCCTAACGGCAGATCGTTGAGTGTAAACGGCTTTGAGAAAACTTTCCATTCCAACCGGAGTCCAAGATCTTTCAAAGATTCCCCAATCGATCTCTCCTGCTACTGCGTACTGTTCACCTGCTTCTCTCACCGCGATCTCAATATTATCCAGCCGACCTGTAGCCAGAGGATCTGGATACTCGAAATCGAGGTATGACTCAATGTCTTTAAACCAAGGTCCCTTGTACCAATCGGTCTTTGTATCGCCCTTGAACTCAAAGATTCTGCCGAATTCATCTACGTAGACATTCTCTCGTAGGTATGTCGACTTAAAGTTTCGAGGAGTTCCATTCGGTACCTCGACAAAGTCTAACTGCAGCTTCTTGCAGAAATCAATGAAATCTCGCACATTCCGGTATTCCCGTCCGAGTAGGCGCTCGACGACCAGCCGCGAGGTCCAAGCCTCGAAGATCGGTACTCTATCGGACTCTTCGAGATGCAAAGCCGCGAGAGCTCTCTCCTTCGGAGTCATGCGAGTACTTCCTCCAACGTAGATCAAGAGTATGGAAGTATAGAAGCATAAGTTCTTTGACAGGGCCTTCGAGTTGTTAATCGGACGCTAGTTCTTGGGGTTCGAAATTTGGCTACGGCTTCCTTTCGACTTCGAGGATTAGTATGCCACTATAATCGCAGTCTTTACATACGTATCGAATCGGGAAGAGCCATCCGTCGAATGGCCCCGACTTTGCAACGTTCGTGCTGCCGCATCTTGGGCACACCTTCTGAGTTCGAGTTCCTTTCTTGAGGCTCGAAAGTGTCTCGATGATTGATCCCATATCCTCACCTAGGCTCTTCGCATTTCATAACAGGGTCAGTGGACTTCAATGCTGGATTCCGGGAAGCCATATTGAACGAGCAGTTTCTTGACCTTGTCTCGATGATCGCCTTGAAGCATAATCGTGTCATTCTTCGCTGTACCACCGCAGGCGCAAGAACTCTTCAACTTGCCAGCCAAATCAGACAAGTCGACGCTCTTGGCATCTAAACCCTCGATAACCGTTACGGCTTTGCCCCATTTCCTCGTCTCAAGACGAACTTTGACCAACTGTTGCTCCATGCTTATAGTGCCGCAGACACAAAGATCCTTAGGAAGGCCACAGGTCGAACAGACTTCCGCCATTCTGAATTTCTTAAACTCCTTAGAGTTTGTCCAAGCCTTAATTCACTACCATCGTATTTAAGGCTAATTATGTCCCATCTGGGTGAGTACAACTAGGGATAGCGCTGCCGAGGGTCTCCGTCGCATTTGCAGTACGCTAAGGTAGACATGTTCTCTCGTTTTGGCTCGCGGAGCTGTGTCAAAGGCGGATCCGATCCTGCCAAAAATCTGATATGAGTTCTAGAGAGTTCGTCAAGAGTAGGATATGCCGAAAGACGTAAAAGGAAGGAGAACGCCTCCTATGGACTTCTTGGCTTGGCAATTCGGGCTGATACTTTATCATAAGAGATGAAGAACGAGCAAATCCTTAGCTGTACGAATCAAATTCTCAGTAAGAGTGCAATGAGAAAATGCGTTAAAAAGTCAATAAGTTCTATTAGCTCAGAAAGGATTTGTTTGAGGAATCGATTTCAGGGGCACGTTGCATTGAGCGAAGAAGTTGCACGTTTTGTTGTTGATGTTAAAACTCTTTCGAAAGCTTTGCCTGTTCCCAAGGAAGGCGTTCAAGCCCTCAAAGGTGTAGCCAGCGGAAAGATGCTTGCACGAATGAAGAAGGAAAGTGTTGACTGCCCAGTTAAGAATACTGCTATGTCCTTCATTCTTTGTTTCACTTGTGATAATTTTCTTCGTAGGGTGAAAGGTAAGGTAGATTGCAAAGGAGATAATCTTCAATAAGATTGCTTTTTGGTAAGATATTGCCAAGTCACAACGTATCTTTCTTTCGTGAAGTATAGAATAGTTGATTCGGAGCGAGTGAGTGTTATCGTTACAGAGCGCCTTTGAAGACATCTTCTCTTCGAGAAATTTTCAAACCTCTGGATGTGTAGCCTTCTCGGAGCCTTATTCCTCGAAGACCCTTGATAATCACGACTGGAGCTCTTTCGGCGCCCTGTCCTTTCACGAGCTCAGCAGCTGAAGCGAGCTCATCAACGACTGCGACATATTTGAACCTAAGCCTATAACCGAAGAGGTCAGGTTTGCCCCTGTAGTCAGTTATCGGGGCGATTCCAGAGAAACCGATGGCGAAGTCAACTTGCCCGCGTCTGAAAGGGCGACTATAAGTGTCTGAGATGACGACGGCAATTCGCCCGCCTATTAACTGTTCTATTCTTCGTTTTAGCCTGGTGGCGGATTTATCCGGATTCTCGGGAAGAAGGGCATAGGAATCTGGGCCTTCAACATTCGATTTGTCTATTCCTGCTGAGAGACATACTTGACCTTGCTTCGTCTCCGCAATCAAGACTTGACGACTTGCCTTGACAATTCTACGTGAGGTATGTAAGATTAACTCTACGAGTCTGGGGTCCTTTTTGGTAATGGACGCTAGTTCACGCGCTCTGCTGGAAACCTTCACTTCACTCAGCTTTACTACTCTCCTCTCCGCCTTAGATACGATCTTTTGAGATATCACGACTACGTCTCCACTCTTTATCGGAAGGCCTTCTCTTTCAGCCGCTTGTACAATGATATCCGCCAAGCTGTCGCCGCATTTCACAAGTGGAAAAGTTTCCAATGCGTGAATACTGATACTTCTAACCATTTACGAACCGGTCTCCAATTGCTCTTGAGATTGCGAATGTTAATTAGACTTGCTAAAATGGCGAGAAATAGGAAATGGCGCGTATCGTCTGCTATTCAAGCAAGAGCGTACATTACGAATAATGGTGCGAAGACCAACGCGACGATCGACATTAACTTGATCAAGATGTTGAGCGAAGGCCCGGCTGTGTCCTTGAAGGGATCTCCAACCGTATCGCCTACGACGGCTGCCGCATGTGTAGCCGTGCCTTTCCCGCCCAGGTTTCCAGCTTCAATATACTTCTTTGCGTTATCCCATGCTCCGCCAGCGTTCGCCATCAAAAGCGCCAAGATCAAGCCAGTTACTATACTCCCGGCGAGCAATCCTCCGAGAGCGTACCTCCCAAAGATGAAGCCTATTACGAGAGGAGCTATTACAGCCGATAGTCCAGGAGCAATCAATTCTCTGAGCGCGCCTTTCGTGCTTATGTCGACGCATCGAGAATAGTCTGGACGGGCCTTACCTTCCATAAGCCCAGGAATCTCTTTGAATTGTCTCCGTACCTCCTCAACCATTCTAAAAGCATTCTTTCCGACAGCAAGTATTGCCAAACCGCAGAAGAGTGCTGGGATAGCTGCGCCTATCAGCAATCCTACTGTTACATAGGGGTTGAGAACATCGAGCGTCTTTATTCCAGTAACCTGTGAATACGCTGAGAAGAGTGCGATTGCCGTTAGGGCTGCTGAACCTATTGCAAATCCTTTGCATATAGCTTTAGTTGTGTTTCCCACCGAATCGAGAGCATCGGTTATCTTTCGCACCTCTGCACCAAGTCCGCTCTGCTCCACTATACCGCCGGCATTATCAACTATCGGACCGTACGAGTCCGCCGCAACTACCATGCCTGTTATTGAGAGCATGCCTACCGCTGACATAGCGATACCGTAGATACCCGCGAAGTACCATGCGGTCAAAGTTGCTAACGAAATCCCAACCACTGGGACAACAGTACTTATCATGCCATAGGAGAATCCTGTCATCACGTTCGTGGCGGCTCCAGTTCCAGCTGCTTTCGCAATCGATTGAGTTGGGTTTCTGCTCCCCGATGTATAGTAGTCAGAGGTTAACCCCACTATGACACCTGCGATCAGCCCTGATAGAGTCGCGTAGAAAATGCCTTGACCCAAATCGGATCCCATGATGTATTGTGTCATTAGGTATGCGGCTGCTATCACGAGGGCGCATGCCGAGAAGGTTCCTCTATTCAAAGCGAAACTCGGGTCCGCCCCTTCTCTCGTTCTGACCGAGAAGGTCGCTGCTATAGAAGCCAAGACTCCTGTAGAAGCCACTAGAAGAGGGAGTATCACTCCCTTGGTTCCGTAGACTGTTGCTCCAATGATCATTGTGGCTATTATGCTACTTACGTATGACTCGAAAAGGTCGGCGCCCATGCCGGCTACATCTCCGACATTGTCTCCGACATTGTCTGCAATGACTGCTGGATTTCTAGGATCATCTTCAGGTATGCCGGCTTCGATCTTTCCTACAAGATCAGCGCCTACGTCCGCTGTTTTTGTGTATATTCCTCCCCCTACCCTGGCAAATAGTGCTATTGAGCTTGCTCCGAAGCTGAAGCCCAAGATCAGATTTGGGTCTCCGTATAGATAGTAGAAGGCGCTCAATCCCAAGAGGCCTAGACCTACGACTGACATGCCCATTACAGCTCCACCCTTGAAGGCCAGAGATAGAGCTTTGCTGAGGCCCTTCCGAGCTGCGTTAGCTGTCCGTACGTTCGCAAGAACTGCCACTCTCATTCCTATAAACCCCGCTAGGACCGAGCAGACCGATCCTGCAATATAGGCTGTAGAAATCCGATAATCCAGCGCTAATGCTAGTATAACTGCAACAGCGATTACACAGACAGCCAAGGTACGGTACTGGCGGGAGAGATATGCCATCGCACCTTCTCTTATCGCTTCGGCTATCTCCTTCATCCTTTCTGTTCCTGAATCCTGCCTAGCGATACGGAAGGCTAGATATGCTACAAACACTAAAGCTAGGACGCCTGTAATAGGCGCGAGTGCGATAATATCTGTGAGCGCTTATCCTCTCTCCCTTGCGAGTTTACAATAACTTGCTCTTTGAATCGGGTAAGAAATATTAAAGTTTTCCATATCAGTTTCAGTATTCTTGTCCGAATCTAGATCAGATTGGGAAGTTTCATTTTTGAAATTGGCCAATTCTATTGACAATCTTTATATCCAACGTGCTTGGTCTTAAAGGTCAAGTCAGCTTGCAGGGAAGTGAGTCAGTAGTCCAACATGATGTTGGCGCTATTTTTCGTGTTCGACGAGTTACGGAGGAGACACATAATCGATGCCTTGTTTTTTTGCAGATCTATTCTCATTAACATAGCAAACGCCTTCGGGAGATCGCGTGTCTTGCGATGTTCTTTGAAAAAGTCGTGGCTAGCCAAGTGTTGCTAATTGAGAGGTTTTTCTTTTGAGAATCAGTGACTTGAAGGTCGGCATGAAGCAGGTCACCGTTAGCGGGAAGGTTGTTGAAAAGTCAGCAACAAGGGAAGTTCTTTCGAGATGGACCACTAATGTTCATCGAGTTGCTAACGCAATCATCGCTGACGACTCTGGGAAGATAAAGTTCGTTCTGTGGAACACTCAGATCGATGAAGTCTCTGTAAATGATGTCGTTAAGATTGAGAACGGTTATGTTTCGTCGTTCCGTGGCGAGGCTCAGCTCAACGTCGGACGAAACGGCAGGCTGACCGTTGTTAAGTGATTTCGAAAGGAAGTAGGTGAGGTGAGAAAGCTTTGAGTTTTGAGAGAAGAAGATTCGGCGGCAGATCGTTCTCGAAGCCTGTTGAGGAAGGAAAAGAATATGAAGTCGATATTAGAGAGACCAGTCGTAGAGGGGAAGGCATAGCAAGAATACAAGGCTTCGTCATATTTGTGCCAAATACCAAGCCTGGAGATCATGTGAAGATAAAGATCACACGGATAGGCAACAGGTTTGCAAGTGGCGAGGTTGTTCAGTAACCGATCAATTTCAGATGTCGAATCATCGCAACGAGCATATTCTCTGGTGCAGTTTTCACCGTGAGCAGAACAAGGCGCCACTCTGCTTGGAGAATTAACTATCTCTTGGAAGGTGCCTCGAAGCAAGGCATAGGCTAATAATTTGATTTTGCAAAGATCTACGGAGCCTGCTTTTCGGCTCAGCACACGTTCGTCCTCGACGCCTTCTCTAGCGTAAGGTCCACGACGGTCTGGTACCAATTAGGACCAATCGTTCGAACTATTCTCGCATCCTTCCTAATAACGTTCAGTTCAAACTGTCTGAGCCTTAATCCAATTTTGTCCAGCGTCTCTTGGAGGGGGCTCTCGCCCTTTTTCGCGTGCACGAAATCATAAATGTGGAGATCCCCTTGCTTTGATTTCAGCGCTGCGATTGCGGCGTCCAGATATGTGATGGCCATATTTGGCAAGGGCATCAATACTCTATCGGCTCTTTCTCGCAGATGAAGCTCTACTATCGCTTTTGAATCGCCCAGAATTGTCGAGACTCGTCCTTCAACTTTGTTCAAATAGACATTCTCAAACGTATACCTAGCTGCTTCAGGATTGATGTCTATGGAGAATACTTTGGATGCTCGACTGTGTTTCGCGATTATTATAGAGAAGCATCCGGCCCCTGCGAACATGTTGATCACCGTCTCGCCCGGATTAACTTTCTTTGCTACTCGAATCCGCTCGTAGATAAGGCGGGGGGAGAAGTATACTCTAGCTACGTCCACTTTGAACCAGCATCCGTGCTCTCGATGAACAGTTTCAGTTTTCTTTTCGCCTAGAATCCAGTCTAGAGCTCGAGTTCTGTATTCCCCGGAGACTGGAGTAACCTGTCTGAGGACGGTTCTCACGTGCTTATTAGCTGCAATAATCTTCCCGGCAAGCTCGATCATGTTCGCTTGAAATCCCGGTATCGGTTTAATGATCGCGATGTCTCCGATTATGTCGTAGGAAATTCTCGATGTGCTCAAAGGCTCTACCGTCATACTTCAGTTCTAGGAACTGCAAGACTTCTTATTCTTTCTGTCCACGCTCGTTGCCATGTTCCGCGAATCATGTAGAGTGATCTTTGCAAAACGTTTAATTGCATTGGTTTGCAGCAAGTATGAGAGGTTGATCTCATTGGCCGAGGGAAAGGAAGAGAGGATCGGAGGAATACTGTATGAGTGTGTCAACTGTGGCTCAAGTATTACAGCTGAGCAACTCTCCATGACTCCTGAGATAAAGTGTCCGATATGTGGTTACCGCATACTAAGAAAGGTCAGGCCGCCTATAGTCAAGCATGTTAGAGCTAGATAGCTACTGAACGATTGGATGAGAGAGATCCAGAAGGGTTACGGTCACCGAGGCTGAGGGACGGGAAGAATTTATTGTTCTTGGCTCCGACGGAGTCAAACGACGAACGATATAAAGGGCTGGGGGTTACTCTATTGCGCTCAAAATGGTTTACGAGGCGGCCAACGCCTAGGACCGAAAGACGATGGCGATTTAACGTCTCAATGCAGTGAAATCGATAGGTGCGCTTGTTCCGCGAAATTGATCTCGCGATGAAGCTCACAGGGCTTATCACTCGCCAAGGGAATTCGCTAAGAACCGAAAGTGAGATCGTCACGGTTTGAAATCCACCGGGAAGAGTGAACTTAACTCCGCAGCTCATAACTTTAGCCACGTTAATATAGCCAAACCCAGCCCGGGCTACGCTGTCTCCAAAAAGAAGAACATAGCTTATCCAGAAAATCTGAGGTGGAAATGCGTTCGCTGTGCAATATGTTGTGGAGACATAGAGAAGCGTGCTCGTCATATCTTAATATTGGCCTCGGAGGCGCGAGCCATAGCGGGTAGGACTGGCATGCGCATTGAAGAGTTTGCGCGCAGACTGAAAGACGCTGAACCTTACGAGTTTGAGATTAGGAAGAATAATAACAGGTGCATGTTCCTAAATGGCGTCTCCTGTCGCATTTATTCCAAGCGACCTCTCGTCTGCAGGTTTTATCCTTTCCTTCTCAAACGGTCTGAAAGTGGCACTCTTGAATTTGAGCTGCCAGAGCATGAATGCCAAGGACTAGGTCGAGGAAGAAAACTGAGGCAAGGCTATTTCGTGCGTCTTTGTCGAATGGCTTTGAAGAAACTTGCACCGCATTTTCATCAATGGGGAGTGAAGCGATCTGAGGTGTTCTTCCCTAACCGGAATAATCTACCCTAACATTTCATTACGTCCATTGGCGATGCGCGAGATTGGGCCGCCAGATAGAGAATCTTTAATTCCTAAGGACAGAGACAACAGTGTTGAATCAGAGTTAGACGTGATGAGACTTGACTGAGCCGGACAAGTACGAGATGCTGGAAGAGACTGCTCGTAGAAGAGGATTCTTTTGGCAGTCTTTCGAGATATATGGTGGTGCAAGCGGGTTCATAGATTTCGGCCCAGTTGGCGCTGGACTGAAGACGAAGATAGAGGAGAAGTGGCGAGATTTCTTTGTTAGAAAACAACATCTGATGGAAATAGTCACACCGATAGTCATGCCCAGCAAAGTATTTGAAGCCTCCGGGCATGTCACCCATTTCAAAGACCCCATGGTTGAGTGTGTCAAATGTAAACGACGTTATCGCGCTGATCATATACTGAGAGAATCTGTGTCTGTCGAAACTGAGTCTTTGACTCTCGATGAACTGGACCATAAGATGAGAGAGAACATGGTTCGATGCCCAGAATGTGGAGGAGAGTTCTCTAAACCGGAGTACTTTCAAACTATGTTTGCGACCACGATCGGCCCATACAGCGAAGCCGTAGGTTATTGTAGGCCAGAGGCTGCGCAAGGTATGTTCATAGATTTCAAACGGCTCTTAGAGATCGCCAGAGAGAAACTGCCGCTCGGAGTTGCCCAAATAGGAAAGGCGCTCAGGAATGAGATCTCTCCAAGACAAGGACCTATAAGACTCCGAGAGTTCACAATAATGGAGTTTGAATTCTTCTTCGATCCTGAGAAGAATAGTTGCGATCAGCTAGGAAACGTAGCGAACGAACGCATTAGAATTGTACCTGCGGAATTAAGATTGAGAAACGTTGAGGAGCCTCTCGATCTGACAGTCGCTGATTGTTTGAGCAGGGGCTATATACTGAATGAGTGGATGGCATACTTCATGGCGCTGTCGAAGAGGTTCGTAGCAGAACTCGGCATACCTTCAGGCAATCAGAGATTCCATGAGAAACTGCTTGGAGAGAGAGCTCACTACTCAGCTCAAACTTATGATCATGAGGTTTTCCTGGAGAGATGGGGATGGACTGAGCTCGCCGGCCACGCGTATAGGACCGATTACGATCTCTCGATGCATTGGAAGCATTCAGGAGTTGACATTAGAGTCTTCGAGAAGCATGAAGAGCCAATTAGAAAGAAGTTTAAAGTTTTGCGGCCAGTCGCCTCTGCTGTACGTCGGGCCTTTAAGGAAAGAACGCAAGAAGTTCTGGAGCTGATCGCTAAAGCTGATCCAGATGAGGTTGAGAAGGAATTCCGCGAGCAAGGATACTATCGGTGTAAAGACTTGCGAATTCTTCCTGAGCATGTAGAGGTCAGGTTGGAGCAGAAGGCCGAGACCGGAAGAAGGTTCATTCCGCACGTTGTGGAGCCCAGTTTCGGCGCTGAAAGACTCGTTTACGCGACTCTAGAGTACGCGTACTCCAGAGTCAAAAACAGAACTGTGCTGAAGATCCCTAGAGATCTGGCGCCGATACAAGCAGTAGTGCTGCCACTCGTAAGCAAGGACGGCTTGCCGGAGTTGGCGGAGAAAATTTATGAAAATCTAACTGCAGAACATTTTGATGTCGAATACGACGAAGCAGGTTCGATCGGGAGACGATATGCAAGAGCCGATGAGGTTGGGGTGCCATTAGCCGTAACGGTTGACTACCAAACAAAGGATGATAAGACAGTGACATTGAGAGACAGAGATTCGTGGAGGCAGGTGAGAGTCAAAACTGGCAGTCTTCCTGAAGTGATGAGGAGATATTTTTCTGGCATTTCACTGGAAGCGATGGGGCTTCATTGACTTCATAGAAAATTAGTTTAGCATTTAAATTCCTGAGCGAAGTATCATTCTACGAAAGTCAACTAGACGCCGGTGGACGAGTGATGACGTTTCCTTTGGAAACTGAGGCTGCGATCAGGCGTAGAATGTATGAGATCTGCCAGAACCATGCTCGCAACGTCGTTGAAATAACGAGAGAGCTTGCACTGATGCTCGACGGTGTCGTGGAAGGAAAACAGAAAAGCGCAAGAGAACATTACCAAGCGATGTTGAAGCTTTTGGACGAGTCTGAAAAGTCTAAGGCCACTCTTCTAGAAGAGGTGGCTTCTGTCGGATCTCTTTTGATAAGCAGAGAGGACTTCATGCGACTGATTTTTGAAGTCGGAGAGATTGCAGATTACGCTGAAGCTGTAGGATTCAGATTGATGGGGATTCTGGACAGAAAGTGGAAGGTTGAAAAAAAGTATCTTGCAAGAATCTCCGATCTCGCGTCACTCGTTCTCGATGAAATAAGCAAGCTGAGGGAAACTATTCTGTCGTTGAGCTTCAATCCTTCGAAGGCTATGGAGTTGACCAGGACCGTCGAGGAAGTTGAAAGGAAGATCGACTCAAGCTATAGAACACTTGACATAGAGGTCCTCGATTCGAAGATGCCCTTGCCGTCGGTTCTGATTGTCAGGGATATAATCCAACATATGGAGAGAATGGCTGATCTGGCGGTAGATGTCGCAGATCTCGTGAGAGTCTTGGCAATCTCAGGTTGAATGAGCAACATGTCTAGTAGAGCTGAAGCGGAACTTATTGGAACGCGTCTGGTTGTTTGGGATTCAAGATCCGGGAACGAACTCTACAGACAAGGATTCTACGGCAAGCCTGTAGGAATACCGAAGCCCAAGCCCGGCCAGGAGTTCACGGTGCCTCTCATCCTAGATCTTATGGAGGGCCTTTTCCTTTACGAGAGGAAGGAGATCGCGGTCTTTGAAGGGACTACGGGGAGGAAGGTCAAGCGAAGCACTCTTCTGAAGCTCGCTAGAGAGACGTACCAGGAGTTCACTTCAGCCTACCTCGTGTACAAGGACCTAAAGGAGAAGGGCTACATCGTCACGCCTGGCATAAAGTTTGGAGCAGACTTTGCCGTCTACGAACATGGACCGGGAATAGACCATGCACCGTTCATTATATCTGTAAAGGAGAAGAAAGAAGCCATGGGGCCTTTCGAAATAGTCAGAGCAGGTAGACTGGCGACAACCGTAAGGAAACAGTTCATTATAGCGATACCAGATTCTGAGAGAGAAAAGGTCGACTATCTCATATTTAAGTGGTGGAGAGCCTAACAGCTGCACACAATAGAGCTTTATGAAGGCGCCTCATCCAGAGAAGGAGTTTGATGCAGAATCTAGAGAATAGTGTGAGCGTGGCGTCGATAACCACGCTCACGGATTGGAATGGTTTCTTATTGCTTTTGCTTGCGCCTGAGAGTGAAAGCAGCTACTCCGGCGCCCACACCTATTGCGAGCAAGGCAATAGTCGCGATGGTCTTCTTCTCCATTCAAAGCACCTCCAAGTTCTTGCGCATCCAGTTTTCCGACGTTTTAAAAAAGTATTATTTAGAAATTCGACCTATCGAAGCTCGACACACTTGCCATGTAACTGCGTAGAAGGTACCGAATTGCTCTAATCCACTGTTGTATGTGAACAGTCGCCAAGGAATAAGACAAAAATAATGATGCGCTTAACTTATTAGCGGTGGAATAAGTGGCCTTGCGATGTCCGGACTGTAGTGAAGGGCTTGAACTTGTCGGCAAACCTGAGAGACGCTGGCTTACGTACCACTGTGGCCGTTGCGACAAGGAGTGGGTATTCGATCCCCAACGGAAGGAACTTGTTAGGAATGTCGTTCGGACGCGAATGGATGAGCTTGTCATAGTAGTTTTCTTAGCGCTGGCTGCAGGACTTTACCCGCTTTATGTTCTCAGCCCTCTCAATGTAAAGTACCTGATAGTGGCTCTAATCCCGGCACTAGTAGTCGTGGCTTTTGTGATACTTGGAGTGACATCGCTTCTAGTTCTCGCGAAAGTGCGGTCGAGAAGAAGGAAGACTGTGGCTACGTAATCTACAACCTTTACCCTAAAGGTAGAACATTCTCCAGTAGATGTAAAGACCACCGATTATCAGAATTATGATGATGACAAAAAGGATGAATGCGGCGATCGCTACGCCTGATGGCTCTGACCTTAACGCTATTGGCTGGACCGGTTGCGGATAGTAAGGCGGCTGATAATAATAGGGTGCCGTTGGGTATACTTCAGTCGCGGCGTAAGGGTAATACTGTCTACATCTGTAGCAGTACCACATGCCAGCCTCACTTGAAAAGTAGAGAGCTCGATTACAATACGGACAGGCTTGTGCGCTCAAACAAGTTCCTCACTAGGATTATTCGGCTCCACACAGTTTATAACAATTGTCATTCGTTGATGGCGCTGTGACTGATTAGCCTCCCGAAATCTCCAACTTTGGCCGCCTTCGGGAATTCTTGCCAGGCACATATCAGATCGCTCGTCGGTTCCTCTTCTTGATGACGCGCTTCAGTCGCCAGTATCCGCTTGCATCCCTGTAGAACTCAGAATAATCTATGCTCATAGGTTCAGCCACTAAATTATCGTGAAGGAGGTATTATGTAAGGATTAGATACATCAAAACTGTTTGCCAGTAGGTAGAAAATGCGGTTGAGTAACCGAAAGGTTAACAGGAATAACTAAAAGCACCCGTTCCTACTGCTTCATTGTCAACGCAAGCTTGGATAAAAATACTCTGGGCACTTCGCCTCCAGAGGTCGGCCTGCGAGTTAGATCCAGTTTGAGAGAGCATCTCTAATCATTTTGTCTCTACTATGCATGTATTGGGCAAATACCGGGTCCTTCTCAAGAACACTCCTCACGTCTGCAAGGTCGTTAAGACGAAGTAGTCGATCTTTGCAGATGCCTTTCTTCAGCATTGCCCCTCTTGTCCTATTTTCAACCGAGATAATTCCGTCTGACGCGAGAGAGTCAAGTGCTTTATCTAGAATTCGAGACTCTATGATGCCTGGTTGGCCTAGAAACTGCAAGAGTTTCACTAGGTCCAGAAATAGCTCCGTTTTCCAAGATACCCCTTTGTAAACTGCTAGAACTCTAACGACGTTCATCTTCATCTTACTGAGTTCTGTCTCTTCTTCGTTACTTAGCATTCTTTGAATCTTTTCAGTTGTGCGTAACATGTTTCAGCAAGTCAACTATCATCGAAGTCAGTATTAAACTGAAGTTTCTTCTAAAGTGGAATTCCTAGCGACGGATACTCAACGCTTTGCTTAAACAAACTGTCGCTAACCAACCGACGACGACTGCGATGGTGGCCGGGAAGAAATGCAACTTAAAGTTCAGCTGAACCCCCTCTAAGACAAGAAACATCAGCGAGATTGAAAGAGCGCAAATCAAACTGAGATTTCTCCCTAGCTTCTGAAAGGTTTGTAGCGAAAGCAGTATTGCAAGAAAGATATCGCCTAGCCCTATGATTACTTGGCCCTCCGAAGGGAATGTTGGGAGTACAATTGTCAAAGGCAGTTTCAACGCGACGATCTTCAACGCCGAGGAGATCATCATTTTGGTGCCAAACACGTGGA